>Ga0310040_1001708_pt1 | contig 15318 bp, 10 predicted proteins | sample EPASupsiteHSE623_FD_200237 | JGI IMG/M metagenome (GOLD analysis project Ga0310040, IMG submission 200237) | Bioremediated contaminated groundwater from EPA Superfund site, New Mexico - Sample HSE6-23 (v2) (version 2) | ecosystem: Environmental > Aquatic > Deep subsurface > Groundwater >... | reverse complement strand
TACACCTCCAGAACCTCCATACGGGGAGGATCATAATTCAACAATGCTTCGTTATTCATTTGCTTGCGGTAAAATGTGTGAAATTCGTATTGTAAAATTAGGGATTTATTTCGCTGATACGCAACAATTGACTGACACTCAGGGAAGACGGAGTAGCTAACTTTTTTCAATAGTTCATACTTTCTGTGGATTATTGAAAAAAGTATGTTTTAGAACACATCACTTGGCATCCAAAGGCGTTCCCCTTTAGATGAGGAGCCGATCGAACCGGGGCTTTCGGTCCATTCGAACCGAGGCTTTCGATCCGCTCGAACCGGGGCTTTCGATCGGTTCCATACCAGGTGCTAATTTGTCTCAGCCCTGAGTCTCCCGGTTTCCGGGGGATTGTCCTTTCCTGTAAACCTGTGATGCCTCCGAATTCAGGCATGAGGTTCAGTTTTTTCTTAACCTGGGTTCAGTCATTTCTTAACTTGGGTTAAGTAAAATCTTTCCAGAAAGATAAGTGATACGATGTGTGGCGATCAATTGTATGAGCCTTAAGTGAAGAGAAGGATGCTACCAGGCATCCTTCCTCATTTCTTTGTCAATCCATCCGGCATTTTCCTCTCCTTTAAGGAAGTAGTTAAACCAGTCCAGAATCCTGGAAACCAAATCCCGGCATGCTTTAGCGGAATACAGGGCATGCCCTTCTCCCGGATAAAATAAAGCGACCACCTTTTTGTTGTTCCTTTTTAATCCGGTATAGAATTCCATGGTTTGCTCCCAGTCAATATTCCGGTCTTTCTTCCCGGTCCATAATAAAACGGGTGCATTGACCTGATCCGCATAGTAGATTGGGTTATTTTGAAAATACAGGTTTTTGTCTTCCCTAAAGCTTTTCCCTATTTCGTATTGCCCCGTTTCATACTGCCAGTAAAAAGGACTGAGAAAATTGTAGTTAAAAGAGAAATAAGAACGGACAATATCACTGTTTCCTGCCCCGGAAACGTAAGCAGCAAAACGGGTGGAATGAGTGGCAATGAAGTTGGTTTCGTATCCGCCATGCGAATGCCCGATCAGCCCGATCTTGTCCTGATCGATCAGGGCATGGGAAGATACGGTATCCAGGGCATGGTTCACGCAGTCCAAAGCCGATAAGCCCGTTCCCTTTTGCCCGTAAACAATGTCGGGGAAATAAACAAAATAGCCATTCTCCAACAGCAGCCTGAGGTTAAAACCATCACTGTTTGCTTTGCCGTATGTCGCGACCGGGTACTCATTGGCTGTTTTTTCACGTTGAAGCTGATAAATATGCACCACCAGGGGGTATTGTTTGGAAACGGTATAATTCAACGGGTAGTATAAGATACCTTTCAAAGGAATGCTGTCGCTGTTTGTATAAGAAATAATTTCCTGTCTGAGCGATAAGATGGCTTTGTCCTGTTGATTACTTTGGTAAAGCACCCTTTCCTGTTTGCCCATTTCTTTGTAAGCCAGACGGGGCGGCAGGTTGTAATCTTCTTCCAGCCAGGAAAAACAGGTCAGTGAATTGTTGTAGCTGAGCGATTGGATGCGCCTGGTCGTCGGGGCTATAATGGTCCTGTATTTACCGTTTTCCCATAGCACATAAGCACTCCGGCCGGCTGAAGGGTCAAACAATTTAACCACCAACGGTTTTTCCAAATTGACGGTATTTTTGTAAAACCTGAAATTGCCAATGATAGCTGTATGGCCATTTAAAATGGCTGTTTGATATCCTTCAAAATCAGTTAGTTTAATCAGTTCGCCTTCCTGCAGGCCGTACCGCCACAATCCGCCATCCCCCTCAAAGATAACCGTCTTGCTGTCTGGAGTGAAATAAGGTGTTTTTATCCTGCTGCTCTCAATCACTCTCTTTGTTTGGGCAGGAAGGCGGCAGGCATACCAGAGGTTGTTCTTTGGGTACAAAATGTCCTCACCGGCCGGGGAAGCATATAATTCCGGGGCTATCGTATCGATCACGGCGTAACGGTTTTCCAGACGGTCATAACTGTTTATTTCCAGCGGGGCGGGTCTGGTGTAGTTGTTAAGAAGATGCGGGTTGAAACTCAAAAAATAACGTTCGCTCCCTGTATTGACACTTTGTGTAAGCTGACCGGTGCCTGTCTGCCACACCCGTTTTTCCCGGGGAGCCCATACATAGTACAAATCCCGGACAGGAGGATGAAATTTTTGTTCCAGCTTGTTATCACTCCCGTACCAGATATCCACCAGGGCGGTATCTTCTTTTTCCCGGTGTACCCACAGTCGCAGGAAATAAAGACTTCCCTCCCGGATTACCTCCCTGAATCCGTTTTGGACAGACACAGGCAACACCTGATTTAAAGCAAAGCAGGTGTTATTTGCTACATCCAGGTACCGGATTTCCTGGAAGGTGCTTTCCTGATTACGTTCATAAATCATCAGGCCTCCCGCCCCGGGGTCAGTCTTGATGTATTCAATGGTATTGGCGGAGCGGTATACGGGGCGTTTGCTGTTGTATTCAAAATGAATGATCTGAAAAGCAGAATCTGCGGTTTGCCCGATAGCATACACCTGGTTGTTTTGGGAAACAAAAAAGCGCTTAACGTGTTCCAGTACGTTTAAAAGGCTGCCCTTACTGTCCATCCATTCCAGTTTATCGTTCCCGCTTTCATTGTAATGCAGGAGAAACTCCTTTTTACTTTCCAGGAGTTGTATTTGTTTTACACCCTGATAGTAAATGCCTGTATTTTCCTTCAGGTTCAGCAGCTCTGCCTGGTCCGGGCCCTGCATCAGCAAATGGTCTGCGTCGGGGAAGAAGATACCGCTCACTTTAGTCCGGTATCCCACCGGCTTTTCAGGATACCGGCTGTTAAAGATCAAAACCGTATCCCGGCTGAGGTCATACGATTTGCGAATCGTAAGCCATTTGCCATCTTCGCTCATTTTCAGCCCGGTGAGCCGGTATTGGCTGCCGGCCATCTTTTGCAGCTCATCCGGATTGTTTTGCGCGGTTGATTCCCGGCCTGCCGCAGGCAGCAGGCACAGGAGTAACAAAAGCAAGGGATAAAAGGATTTCATCATTAATAGCCGGGGTTTTGCGGGTATAAACTGGCGTTCAGCAACAATTCGTTTTGCGGCAGCGGCCACAGCTTTTTATCATCCTCCCAGTTGGGTTTTACCGCGCTTAGTTCATCCAGACGGCCCAGCCGCTTGAGGTCGAAAAAGCGGTGCCCGAATTCGGTAAAAAACTCGCGGCGCTTTTCGGCCAGCAGTTCATCCATAAATTCTTCCACGGATAAGGAGGCCAGGGCGGACAAGCCGGCCCTTTCGCGGGTGGCATTCAGATAAGGCAGGGCTTCACCGGTGCGGTCTTGTTTGGCCAACGCCTCGGCCAGAATAAAATACACCTCTTCCAGCCTGAAAACGACGGAATATTCACTGGTATTATCTGTCCTGTTTTTGTATTTGAAAGGCCGGTACCAGGAATCGCCGTTAAAGCTGACCCGGGCCATCCAGGCCTGTTTGCGCAGGTCATTGGCTGCAAAGGTTCTGACCAGGTTTTGGGTCAGGACATACGAATTTGGCGCCGTATTGGAGAAATAATAAAATGATGCTTCCTCTGCGGCATCCCCGCTGTTTTCCGGCTGTAACTGCCAGAGAATATGCGTGCCGGTTTTGTGGAAGACCTCATTGATGTCAGCCTGAAATGCGTATAAGGGCGATTGCAGGATACCTTCGGCTGTTTGCCGGGCCAGCGCCCATTCACCCTGAAGCAGATAAATACGGGACAGCAGCAGTTCGGCTGATTTTCGGTTGGGGTAAATGCGCTGCGCATCGCGGTATTCATCTTCCAAAAGCGCAATGGCCTGGGTCAGGTCAAGCTCCAGTTGTTCCAATACCGCTAAAGCTTCGGTTTTGCTTAAGTTTCGGTTATACTCATAGTCCAGGTTGGCGGTATAGGGAATATCACCGAAAAGCTGCTGCAGGTAAAAATAAATCAGCGAACGGATAAACAGGGCTTCCCCTTTGAGGCGGTTCTTGTCATCACCGGAAAGGGCCGTTGAATTTTCCGCCCCGTAAACGATGGAGTTGGCATAATAGACCTGCTCATAAGCCGTGTTCCAGATACTTTCAATGGTTGTGTTGGTTTCCAGCAACTGGTTTTGGTAAATATCCATCAGGCCCTGGCTGTTGTTGTAGCAATCCAGATCGTCTGCGTAGGAGCCTGCCAAAGGGCCAATCCCGACATAACTTCCTCCCGTTATAACAGACCGGTCGCGCAAGCCGGCATATAAGCCTGCCAAAGCAGCATCAGCCGTCTGAACATCTTCAAAGACCTGTGTTGTTCCCAGTTGGTTGGTGGGATCGTCTACCTCCACCAAAGCTTCACAGGAGACAAGGAGCAGGATACCCGGAAACAAAAAGAAATATAACTTCTTCATATCGTTTTTTTTAGAAGTTAAGCTGGATCCCGAAAGCCCAGGTTTTCAGAGGCGGCAGAAAGCCGCTTAAGGTAAACTCGGGGTCCAGGCCAAAATAATCGGTAATGGTCAGCAGGTTTTGGCCCTGCAGGTAGAAGCGGACATCCTGCAAATAGCTGTTGACCTGCAGCCGGTAACTGAATTGGATATTTTTGAGCCGGATAAAGGAAGCATCGCCAATGGCAGCCGTGCTGTTTTTAAAATACCCGTGCAGGCGGTTTATCTGCGAATTTGTTCCTGACGAATACGGCATATACTGACCATGGGGATTGTCCGTTGACCATACATCGAGCACTTCGGCAGGCTGGTTGTACATGCTGCCCGGCCTGGACATCGAACCGTTGTAATTCTTCTGCCTTTTACCAACAAACTGGAATAAAAACGAGAAGTCCCATTGTTTGTAAGCAAGTTGGTTCGACCAGCCGCCAAAGTACCTGATCCCCACTTCTTCAATCACCTGGTTATCGTCGGGAGAGGTGATGGCCCCGTCGGTATTGTAATCGGTAAAGGTATACAGGCCGGTCTCCGGGTCGATACCCTCATAATTATACACCTTCACAATGGAAGTCGGGTAGCCCACCACATACTGGTTGGCGTAGGTGGAGCCTTCCAGCCCGGGAAACGATACCAGCTTGTTTTCCGGAAAACTGATGTTAAAATTGCTGTTCCAGCGAAATTGCCCGGCGCTGACCGGGGTGGCGTTTAGTTCCAGTTCCAGCCCCCTGTTTTCCACCGTAGCAGGCAGGTTGGCCTGGATGCTGCTAAATCCTGTGGTTGCCGGCAGGGGAATACCCACCAGCTGGTTGCCTGAACGGTTGCGGTACCAGGCGGTACTGAGCTGTATCCGGTCACTTAAGAAACCCAGTTCCAGGGCTACTTCCAGCTTGGTTGTTTTTTCCCAGCTAAAGGAAGGGTTATGCAGCCGGGAAGGGTACAGGCTGGTACTGCCGCCATAGCTGTCGCTGCTGACGGTATAGGTATCCAGGTACTGGTAGTCACCGATCAAATCGCAGCCGGTAATCCCGTAGCTGGCCCTGAGTTTACCCAGGCTGAGCCAGGAACTGCCGGTCAGGAAGCTTTCTTCACTCAGCAGCCAGGCGGCGCCGACGGCCCCGAAATTGGCAAAGCGCTTATCGGGCCCGAAGCGGCTGGAACCATCGCGGCGTCCGGTCAGGTTCAGAATATACCGGCCTTTATACTGGTAGTTAATCCGCCCGAACACGGCAGCATACTTATATTCCGCTGCATCGTCCCGGGTAACCATGAAATTGGCGGCTGCCGCCAGATTGGTAATCAGTGCATTGCTTTCAAACCCGTAGCTGTATATTCCCAGGGTGGACGATTCATTTTTCTGGAAGGTCCCCCCGATTAACACATCCGCCTGGTGATCTCCAGACTGATGTTTATAGTTTAGCTGGGGTTCCAGCAAATAAGAAAATTGGTGTTGTGTCCCTTTGGTAGCGCTGGAATTGGCCGGGGTAATCCCGTAAGCAGGGTTATAGATGGTATTGGGACGCAGGGCAAGTTCTTCAAAAGCCTGATAGTTGATTCCCCCATTAAGTTTGATAAATACTGAAGGCAACAGCTCATAGCCCAGGTTCAGACTGGTGTTGAATGTTTTGCTTTCGTTTGTGTAGGTACTTTCGTAAGCCGCCACCGGGTTGGTAAAGGTGTTGTTTTCCCAGTTCAGGCTGCCGTCTTCCTGGTACAAGGCCGGGGCATTGGGACTAAGCAGAAGCGACTGGCTGGTGATATCGTCCCGGATCAGGTTGTTGGACTGACCGGAAAACAAAGCGGAAGCAGTCAGTATGAAGCGATTGTCGGTGGAGCGGTGGTTCAGGTTTGTGGACAGGTTGGTGGTTTTGTAGCGGAAATCGTCGGAGAACACCGTGGTTTGCCGGTTGTGGCTGCCGCTGATTAAAAAGCGGGTGTTTTCATTGCCCCCGCTCAGCGAAAGCTGCAGGGTGGAGTTTTCTGCCGTACCGCCAATCAGCTCCTCCTGCCAGTCGGTATAACGGGTTTCATTCCAGGTGCCGTTCACATCATAGGCATTGGCCGGGTAAGTGGAAATGCCGTCGTTGGCATACGCCTGTCGGCGCATATCCAGGTATTGCTCCGTGTTCATCAGTTTCATTTTACTGGCAACCCGGCTAACTCCGTAACTGCTGTTGACACTCAGGGCTGTTTTATGAGCTGCTCTTCCCTTTTTGGTTGTGACCAGGATCACCCCGTTGGCGCCACGTGAACCGTAAATGGCGGTGGCATCAGCATCTTTTAGAATTTCGATGCTTTCAATATCGTTGGGATTGATGGTATTAAGCGGATTGATCTCATGAAGCGGGATGATTGTTGCCGAGTTAAAAGAAGGGGTCTGCGCGCTTATTGGTACCCCATCGATAATATATAACGGATAATTGCCTTCACTGCGCAGACTATTTATTCCCCGGATCTGGATCGAGTAGCCGCCGCCCGGCACCCCGCTGCCCTGGGTGATGCTTACCCCGGCCATACGCCCCTGAACCGACGAGAGGGCATTGCTTACCGGCTGGTTTTCCAGCTCTTTGACTGTTACCCGGGCAATGCTCCCGGTACGTTCCCGGTCTTTCACGGTGTAATACCCGGCATTAACCGTTACCTCCGAAAGGGTGGTCATCTCTTCCTGCAGTTGAACATCCAGAGGGGTTTGACCGTCAAAGGGAATTTCCTGGGTTTTAAACCCCACAAAGGAAAAGGAAAGCACCGCACCGGGCGGCACGTTCGTTAAGCTGTAGCGCCCGTCGGCCCCGGTAGTGGTCCCGCGGAAGGTTCCTTTTATGACAATGGTAACCCCCGGTAAAGGCTGACCGGAAGTATCGGTTACCGTGCCGCTGACCTGCCCGGGACCGACCATACCGGGAACAGCGGCGTGCAAGCCGTTGAAAACGCCCGGCAGAAGCAGCAGTACCGCCAGGTACATACTCAGACAGGCTATGGTCGTTTTTTTCATGATGCGATTGGTTGAAGGTTAGTCGTTAATGGGTTTGTTAATCTTCGAAAAGGGCATGGCAAAGCCATGAAGCAGAAAATTGGTTTCATACTTTTAAGATTTTTTTATATGATATGGTTGGTGTTTCGTGTTTGTCCGAAACCCCCAGGATTCAGAGAAACCCTGAGGGATTAACCAGACGAAAAAACTGATGCTGTCCCGCTATTTAAGGGGCTCGTCGGGGAAATAAAAAGCGTTTAAAACAAGGCATGACACTGTTCTTTAAGTGTAAACCATAAGTATATTTCAGCATGCCTGACAAAGAGGCATGAACCACGTATTTAAGTTGAGTTGAATAATTGGAAGCGCCTGAAACAAAATCAAAAAAGGGCGCGGACTCAACTTACTGCCTTGGGGTACTGGCTAACCTTGCAACGATAAGAGAGCCCACGCCCGGGTCGTGAGCCTTTCTACTTATCATCTCGTTGCAAAAGAAAAGTGCCAGTTTTCAAAGGCGAGATTCAAAGCGAATGCTTCTAATATTTTTATCTGTAGAAGAATCGCAAAATTACATCTTCGAGATGTAATAGTTTGAACAAATATAATAAAAAAATATACACAGGACTATAGTCCTTAGTTTTTTGAATGCTTTTTTGTTCATTTTGTATCATGCACAGCTCGTTAGACGAAATAGAACGCTATATAATAAAGAGGGTCAAAGAGATTAGAGAAAGTAAAGGTATAAGTCAAACCTCTTTATCATTATCAATAGGTAAGAGTACTTCATTTATATCAGATATAGAAGCACCTTCTAAAAAGGCAAAATTCAATGTTATACATTTAAATTTAATAGCTAAAGCTCTCGGCTGTTCTCCAAAAGATTTTTGGCCGGATAAACCTATTCTGGAGAAAAAATATGATTTTATAAGCGAATTAAAATCTAGAAAGTAAAAGCTTGTCGTATACATATCCTGGGAGTTTCTTTTGTGTTCAGTGTCAAAGACTGTCCCAATATTCTACCGGAATGAAGATATAGGATAGGCTTGGTGAATATATAAACAAAGGATAAGCTATTCTAAGCGCCAACCTGAAAGATGGATGAGTTTTAAAATTCAGCTTGATTAGAAGAGCCGTATAAAGAGATAACTGTTAAGTATGATTCAGAGAAAAAGGAGAGGTGAATTCCTCCGTCTTACTCGACCCATCAATCGTAATGCATTATCCTTGAATCTTTTGCTTGCTGTAGATAATTTGGCCTTGTAACGATAATGATTAAGTAGACGTCCGAAAAATGGATAAATAAAAGTTTCTGGCATTTTGATATTAACTGATAAGAATTAAACCCAAACCCAACAATCGTATTATGACAACAAGCGACTACATTTCAATTGGCTCATTGATATTTGCGACGGCTGCATTTTTTTATAGTTATTTCACGAATACAAAAAAGTATGAGTTGATAAGCCAGTATCGAGCTGAGATTTTGGAGTGGTATTCCGATACAGTTGATATATTAATCCGATTAAAGATTGAAGCAAAGGAAGGTTATAAAAATGAATCATTCAAAAATGAGCTCTTATCTCGACTTTCTGCGAAGATTGAAATTGGAAGATTCTATTTTCCAAATGTGGATAAGAATGATAAATATGGAAACGAGAAACCTCATGCCTATAGAGGGTATCGAAACTTGATACTTGACTTTTTAGTTTTCTCACATCAACTATTTGAGAAGCCGGATGCTAAAAATTTCATCAGGCATGCGGAGACATTACAAAAACATTATACATCACATCTTTTTGAGATTCTTGATCCTAAGACATTTCTAAAACAGACTGAAAAATACACAGACAAGACTTTTTCAAAGGAGCTTTGCTTTGAGGATTTTATCGAAAAAGATCCGGACGCTTTAAGTTATTATGTATAAGAGTAAGTCCGCTACAAAAATTCACACCCTGCCGAATAGACTAGGTGCGTACGATGCGGTTTATTGCAGCAAATTCCGCTTGGTTCATTGTTTAGTGCGCAACGTTTTTTGCAGAATCATTTAACTTTCAAAAAATAGTAGGGCAAGATCATATTGTTTATTACCAGATTTCGTAAATTTAAAACTTTTAAACAACAATCTTTAACAGAACCAGATACAGTCATGCTTCACAGGTTAAATTACTCTGGAGAATCTGTTGCTGGATCATTCGATCCTAAACGAATAAGCCCATCGGTCGAATCCACAAGAAATTCGATTACGCTACTACGAACGTTGAGTTTTCGACGGTCCGGCTGGCAACTCATGAAAATGCTGGGTGGTACTTAAAGCATAGAAAGGACCAGCACATGATGATACTACTGGAAAATGGAATAGTATATTCATATTCCCGGATTCTAAAGCAAAAGTAAGTTCAGTGTATATCCATAGACATTGGCAGCAAGTGTAATTGGCAGCATCTCAATGAATAAAACGATACTAAATTGATAAGTATTGATGAATGAAACAACTCATACGGCAACAGGACAAATGGCTGGGTATCTATTCCAACCAGATAGAGCGTTGGTATTGCTTTGCGCATGTAAAAGCAAAGAATCTGTTTCAATTGAACTAGTCGATGATGTTGCAGCAATTGATGAGAATAACAAAGTTTTTTACCGAGAGCAAGACAAAAGCAGTATTCAACTAGACGGAAAACCGTTCAAAGACAGAAGCAAAGATCTTTGGAATACATTAATGATTTGGACAAATGAAATAAAAAAAGGCACGCTTAAAATTGAAACGACAAAACTTGTTTGTGTCACAAACAAGAAACTTGAAAATGATTCTTTGATCAAGAAAATAGCTGAAGCAAAAAAAGAAGAAGAAATTGCTAGCGCAATTCTACTTCTTAAAACTGCGGCTGCAAATCCACCAACAGGTATTAAAAAAATAGTTGAAGCTGTTATTTCTGAAGAGGAAATATTAAAACTTTTAATTCCACAAATATCATTAATTGAGGACAATACACTTGAAACAAGAAATATAGAGATAGCAGAAGAACTTCATTTAACGGATGAAATAAAGGATAATGTAATTGAATCTTTAAGAGGTTGGCTAAACGAATCTATTTTAAAACAGCTTGAAAAAGGGCAAGCACCAATACTTAAAAAGTCTGATTTTAATAACCGCTATAACAGAGCAGTGAACAAGGAAACAGACGACAGGATTGTATTTAATGTAAAACGTTTGGTGCAAAGCAATATTACAGATTCAGAAAGACAGGGAGCAATCGATAGAGTTTTTGTAAAGCAATTAGAACTAATTGAACACCCTGAAAAGAACGGTATTTTATTAGAAGCAATTGATGATTTTCTATGTTCGGAATCGGAACGAATAAGGTTGACATTAAAAGGTGATATTGACCGAGAAGATTTGATGGATATGGATGATACAAGCAGAGAAAGATGGAATGACATATTTCGCAGAAAACAAACTCAATTCAGAGTTGAAATGAACCCTTCGGAATTAGCGGCTTTGGCTTATGAAATTTACGACACAACTATTAGCGGATATTTGGCAGAATTAAAAGGATATAGGACTCAAGCATATTTAACTAAGGGTAGTTTTCATAAACTATCTGACCAATTGGAAATTGGCTGGCATCCATATTGGAAAAAACACTTTTTGAAATAATGAGCAAGTTAATAGAACACGATATTATTCAAAATATTGGGATCGGTGCTTTGGCTTTGCACGAATTCACCAATAGTTATTTCAAAGTACAAAAAAATACAAAAGGTCCAAGTTTAGCTTTAGCAATGCCAGTTTTGCCCCTTTTATACCACGAGCAAACTTTAGAGCAAATTTTAAAACGAAATTTTAAAGGCGGTTTTTTAAAGCTCACAAGTGAATTCAGAGAATTACCAGCTGGGTTACAAAAAAGGATGGAAAGTATGTCCGATCAAACATTCAAATCATTAAATCTTGCATATCAATCAAAAATTCTGACATACAATAAGGAGCTTAATGAAATTTTGCCAATTGACACTAAAGTAGAAAAACAAAAATACAATCAAGAAATTAAATCAATTATGCGTGGTGCTGATAGGTTGGGATATTGGTTCGCTTCTCTTCCATTTGAACAAATCTGCATCAATCTAAAAATCAAATTCTGATATGAAACTCAAAATCAAGAACATTGTACTTTACCCAAAAGATAAAAGCAAACTTAAGCAGGTTGTGCCTTTTGAACTTGATAAGGTAAATGTAATTACAGGCGAAAGTCATAAAGGAAAGTCTGCATTAGTTCATATCATTGACTATTGTCTTGGTAGTGGAAAATGTTCGATACCGGTTGGTGTCATTAGAACCTATACTGAATGGTTTGGTGTCCATTTTATTGCGGAGAGAACAGAACTCTTAATTTTAAGAAGAGAGCCTGGAGACAAAATTTCAACCGATAAAATGATAATGGTTGAACAATCGGAACCTATTGACCTTGATAAAATAACTAATTCAGAAAATTACCAGACGACCCGTGAGCAAGTTATAAACAGGTTGAATCAATTATCTGGTCTATCAACAGAAAGGTTCGATTTGGAGAACCCAAGGAATCATTTTGGTGGTGCTGCGAGTTTTAGAGATACTAGTGCATTCCAATTTCAACCACAGCACATAGTTGCTAACCCTTACGCACTTTTTTACAAAGCCGATACTTTTGAACATCAGCAAAAATTGAAAACAATATTTCCGTTAATAATTGGAGCTATCACAAATGAAGCTCTTAACATAGAAAGAGAAATTAAAGAACTAGATGCTGCACTAAAAAAAATCCAACTTGAATTGGCAACTAAGAAACAAGCAGTCGATTCATGGTTAAATAATTTACGATCATTATTTACAAGGTCAATTCAATTAGGGCTACTAAAAAATATACCAAAAGACTCACAATATTTTGATTCAGAGCAATATTTGTTTCATTTGAATCTAGTTGTATCTGGTTTTGATGAAAATCCAATACCTGCTTATCAGACAGGTACAAGCGAAAAAGATGTTCAGTTACAGGCAGAACTGAATGCACAAGAAAGAATATTACAGGGGGAGATTGCAATTCGCAAAATGAGATTGACAAAACTTCAAAGTTTAAACTCATCGACCACCCAATACAAAGAGACTGTTATAACTCAACAAAAGAGATTAGAACCTGTTAGTTGGTTCAAAGAAAAAATCAGTCATGAATATTGTCCTTTTTGTGAATCAAAAAATGAAACCGCACAAAAACAAATTGAGTTATTAGATACTTACACCAAGAACTTAGAAGCTATATCACAAGCAGTTAATACAAAGGATGTAAATCTTGATAAAGAGATTGCTGATATTCGAATTGAAATCCGAGAATTAGAGACAAAGCTGAATGATAACAGAGACATTCTTAGAGAAATCTATAATAAGTCGACTGAAGAAAATAAGAAACGCCAAAGCATTGAGGAACTCTATAAATTTATCGGTCGCCTTGAACAAGCATTAGAAAATGTTATATCTACAAACATTGACAGCACCCTTGATTTAAAAATTAAAGAACTGCAAGAACAGATAAATGAGAAAAACGAAAAGCTTAAAGAAATCAAAGCAAAGCACAGTCTGCAAAATATTTTAAAAGGAATTTCGGTTCTCATATCCCACTATGTTTCCTTGCTTGACATTGATAGAAAAAACGATCCTGTTGAACTTGATATTGCTAATCTTACTTTGAAGATTGCTTCACCTAATTCAAATCGTTCCGATTATTTATGGGAAGTTGGAAGTGGTGCAAACTGGATGGGATATCATCTTTCAGCAATGTTTGCTCTCCATGAGCATTTTATGACTTTGCCACATAACTTTGTTCCATCTTTCATTCTAATTGACCAGCCTAGTCAAGTGTATTTTCCGAAAGATGTTCCTAAAGGGATAGAGGGTGTAAAAACATTTGCCGAATTTGCATCACAATCAGACGATTTAACGCAAACGAGAAAAATTTTTAAAGCAGCCGCAAATAGTGTTCAGAGAACTAAAAATAAATTGCAAGTAATTATTGTTGAGCATGCTCCTGAAATTACGTGGCAAGGAATAGACAACATTCATAAAGTAGATGAATGGATAGGTGATAAAGGATTGATACCAGTAGATTGGATAAAAAATGACGATATAAATTAAACAATGAGAATGATTAATAGTATAACAAACACCAGCTGCCAACAGCAAAATATAATTAATTGCGGTTTCGGGGCGGATAATCAACATTATCACCCGCATCAGCCTCGGCGCTTTTCGACAGGAAAGTACCCCGCATTCCGCAACTAATCATATTTGCGGAACGTTGTGCCCAATTTAACGAATTCATCAGATAAACAGAGGTAATATGATTGAGACAATTGAATTATTTCCTGAATTAACAGATAAATTAATAGAATTATTAAGGAATATTAAATACGATGACTGGAAAAAACCTTCACCGATAAAAGGTAGGACAGTTCATGATTTAGTTGCCCATTTGATAGATGGTTCATTACGAAGATTATCGCTGCAGCGAGATGGACATTCAAGTGATAAGATAAAAGTAAATCTTAATAGTTATACTGATTTGATTAATTACATTCAAAATCTCAATAAAATCTGGATGGACACTACTGATAGATTGAGTCCTCGGATATTAATTGATTTGTTGAAGTATTCTGAAAATGAGTTGATTGATTTTTTTAAAACATTGAAACCAATGGAAAGAGCTATATTTTCTGTTCAGTGGGCTGGAGAAGAAGAATCTGAGAATTGGTTTGATATAGCCAGAGAATATACAGAGAAATGGCATCACCAGATGCAGATTAGATTAGCACTGGACAGACCTTTGTTAATGGATAAAAAATATATTGAACCATTGTATGATACTTTTATGCTTGGATTGCCACATCTGTACAAAGAAATGACTAATTATAAAATAGGAGAAACGATAAAAATTACCGTAATTGGCAAACTCAATAAAAGTTGGTATTTAATAAAACAATCGGATAAATGGGTGTTTAATGAGAAGATAACTAATGCTAACACACAAATAGATATCTCAGAAGATGATGCATGGATGATTTTTACAAATACAGATAGAGACAAAGAAAAATACAAATCAAGGATAAAAACCAGAGGAGACTCTAAACTTGGAAATAGATTAATTGATTTTGTAACTGTTTTAAGTTAAAATAAACTGGGCACAATAAGAAGGAACATGAGCGGCGTGCAACGCCCAGCGATTGTTCCCGGTGTGCGCCCTGCATGAGCAGAGCGCACCTGCTGAAAGCTATTGAAAAAGTTTAAAAATACAAATAAAAAGTAATAAACATAGTTTCGGCAGGTGTATTTTTCCAGAGGGTGTAAGTCCCTCATGCGCCGGGGTAACGCCCGGAAGCATTAGCAAGTGGCAAGGTGGTTTGGGGTGACCCATGCACTGAAGGAAGCCAAACGGCAAAATCCGGTAGCGCTGGTTGGCGCAGAACACATGAATGATTATGAAGGTCCCATTGGTTTTCCCAAAGGGATCCAGGCCGGTGAACGTATCCGCGGCAGTTCCCTGATGGTCACCATCCTTCCGGTTTTGCATACCGGGCAAAGGCATGGGTTTATGCCTGTCAGCCTTGCAAAGCGCTCAACATTGGTTTCTGACGGTTTTTGCCGTTTGATTACTGTTTCAATATCCGGTTTCTTTGTAAGCATTCGGTAAACCCCGTGTTCTAAATCCGCTTGTGGTTCTTTATGTTTGGCGCAAAACATTAAAGACAAGCGACATGTTAAACGAAAAAAAGTTCCGGGCGATCTACGATGATTTTCTGGCGTCCGGGTTGACCATCCGCGATTATTGTGCGAATCAGCATATGTGTGAGGCCAAGTTCTTCTATTGG
>Ga0310040_1001697_pt1 | contig 15405 bp, 6 predicted proteins | sample EPASupsiteHSE623_FD_200237 | JGI IMG/M metagenome (GOLD analysis project Ga0310040, IMG submission 200237) | Bioremediated contaminated groundwater from EPA Superfund site, New Mexico - Sample HSE6-23 (v2) (version 2) | ecosystem: Environmental > Aquatic > Deep subsurface > Groundwater >... | reverse complement strand
TTCCTGACTCATTGATAACCTCTCCGAGCCACATAAGGAACATGGTTCCAGCCGTGATGAAGAGCATAGCCGGGAGGACAGCGCCCCAGAAGTTACTCGTATCCATGATTTTCCCACCACCTCCGATGAGGGTATTGAGGAGGATAATCATCCCGTAACTCTGTGCAAATGCGAGTGGAACGGTAATCCATCGAGTGTAATTGTTGATCTTCTTCTGACCCTGTTCTCCTTCTTTCTTGAGAGACTCAAGTTGTGGGATGACAACCGCGAGGAGCTGCATGATGATAACCGCATTGATGTACGGAGCGAGTCCCATGAGGACGATAGAAAAATGCTCGAGTCCACCACCCATGAGCGAGCTAAAGAAAGCGAGTCCCTGATTGGCAGCGAGGAAGTCCTTGATCGAGAGGAGTGCTTCGGTATTGACCCCAGGAATCGGGATGATAGAGAGGAACTTGTAGAGGATAATGAGTGCAAGTGTGACGATAATCTTGCTTTTAACATCTTTAGATTTCCAGATTCGAGAAGCGTTTTTGAGGATCATATGAGATAGAGACTATAAAATAAAAAGTATAAGAAAACGCGATGGATTGTATGGAAAAGTGCGATTTAGTCAAATTTTATAAAATCTTTTTCATTTTTCATCTTTTTTGAGTATACTCTCCGTTACTCTTAATAACCTCTCCTTTTTCTCATTATGTCCCAATTCCTCGAAGTTATCGGTGCCAAGACGCACAATCTCCAAGATATTTCCGTCAAAATCCCCAAAAACAAGCTCGTCGTCGTGACGGGGGTTTCTGGGTCTGGGAAGTCTTCGCTCGCGTTTGATACGATCTATGCCGAAGGGCAGCGTCGGTATCTTGAGAGCCTCTCGACGTACGCTCGGATGATTATCTCCTCGATCAACGAAGATACGAAGGTGGACGAGATCCGCGGACTCTCGCCGACAATCAGTATCGATCAGAAAACTACTTCCAATAATCCTCGTTCGACGGTCGGGACGATCACGGAGATTTATGATTTTTATCGCCTCCTCTATACGACTATCGGGATGCAAACCTGTCCCAATCATCCCGAGATTACCCTCAAGAAACAACCAAAATCAGTGGTGATGTCGTATGTGAAACACCTGTCAGAGGGGACCAAAATCCACATTCTCTCTCCGATAATCGAGAGAAAAAATAATGACATCGAGTCTATCAAGCGATATGTCCTCGATAGTGGGTTTGTCCGATTCCAGATGGATGATGATATCTACTCTGTGGCGGATGATCTCAAAGATGTGAAGCTCCCCAAAAATGCCCGACCATATATCATCATCGATCGATTGATCGTGAAAAAGGATGACGAGAGTTTCTCGAAACGTCTCGGAGATTCTCTCGAGCTCGCATACAAGACGGGGAATGGGATACTCGAAATCTTTGGGGTTGATTCGCGAGATCGGATGGTATTCTCTGAAAAAGCGGCATGTCCGCTCTGTGGCACGGTACAAGAGGATCTCTCCATTTCCAATTTTTCTTTTAATTCGCATTATGGAGCCTGTGAGAGCTGTCACGGACTCGGGACCAAGGTGGCATTTCTCGAAGAAAAAATCATCAATCCTCGCCTGACCCTTGCTGAGGGGGCGATCCTCCCGTGGACCAATCATGTCTACTATATGGAGATCCTCGCTGCCGCGTGCAAGGCGCACAAGATCCCTATGAATGTGCCCTATCAGGAACTTTCTCAAAAAGCGCGCGATATCATCCTCCATGGATGTCCGGAAATGTTTGAAGTATCTCACACATTTGACGGAGCGAGCGAGGCAAAAATGTACAAAACCCGGTATGAATGACTCGTCACGAATCTCACGAGACGGTATCACGAGACGGAGGCGAGTGATACCTTTATGAAGCGGATATCTCAGTATATCACAGAGATCGAGTGTGAGGTCTGTAACGGGCATCGTCTCAAAGTTGCCTCGCTCCACGTTTTCGTCGGCAAGCTCAATATCTGAGAGCTCGCCAACCTTTCAGTGCTCCATGCTCTGGAATTTTTCCGTGCACTCACATTCTCGGAATCTGAGAAAATCATTACCAAAGGTATTCTCAAAAATATCACCGATCGTCTCGAATTCCTCTCGGGAGTCGGGCTCGATTATATGACCATCTCTCGTAGAGCAGGGACGATCTCTGGGGGAGAATCGCAACGCATCCGTCTCGCGACACAAATCGGAACCAAACTCGAGGGGATTATCTACATCCTCGACGAACCGTCCATCGGACTTCATTCACGAGACAATGGCATGCTCATCGACAATATCAAAAAGCTTGTCGCGGTCGGTAATAGTGTCATCGTGGTGGAACATGATGAGGATATCATGAAGGCATCCGATTACATCATCGATGTCGGTCCGGGTGCTGGGAAACATGGCGGATGTATCGTTGCCGAGGGGACCTATGCGGAGATCATCGCCAATCCATCGTCCGAAACGGGGAAGTATCTCTCAGGAGAAAAGAGGGTTACTCTCGATAAAAAGGAGAGAAAACCAATCGGATACATCAAAGTGCGCGGGGCTCACGAAAACAATCTCAAGAACATCGATGTTGATATCCCGCTCGGAGTTTTCACAGTCGTAACCGGAGTATCTGGATCGGGGAAGTCTTCCCTCATCATGGATATCGTCGCTCCGTACCTCGTCAATGAACTCTCCACGAGCAATATGATCCAGGTCGGGAAAGTGAAAAATATACAATGAGCCGAACATGGAGATAAGACGATCATCATCGATCAATCTCCTATTGGACGGACGCCACATTCCAATATCGCCACATATACGGGTGTATTTACCCATGTCCGTGAGGTGTTCGCGAGCTCGCTCGAAGCACAGAAGCGGGGCTATGGTATTGGACGATTCAGTTTCAATACCCGTGGAGGACGGTGTGAAACCTGTGAAGGAAGCGGGGTCAAAAAGATCGAAATGCACTTCCTCCCGGATGTGTACGTCGAGTGCGAAACGTGTCATGGAAGTCGGTACAATCCCGAAACACTCGATGTAAAATTCAAAGGCAAATCCATCGCCGAGGTCCTCAAGATGACCGTCGAAGAGGCACTTGATTTTTTCACCGCTTTTCCTCGTATCAAGAGAGTCCTTGAGGTGCTCAATGATGTCGGACTCGGATATATCGAGCTCGGACAATCTGCTCCAACCCTCTCGGGATGAGAGGCACAGCGTATCAAACTCGCTTTCGATCTCTCCAAACGCTCGACTTCTAAAACCATCTACATTCTCGACGAACCCTCAACCGGTCTCCATTTCTCCGACGTCCAAAAACTCCTCTCCATCCTCGACCGACTCGTTGAAAAAGGCAACAGTGTCCTCGTCATCGAACACAATCTCGATATCATCGCCAACTCCGACTACTGTATCGATATCGGTCCCGAGGGATGAGATCGCGGATGAGAACTCGTCTTTTCTGGCAAGACCCAGGATATCGTCAAAGAAAAACGATCGTATACCGGAGAGGCTTTACAAAAATATTGGGAGAAGAAAAAATAAATTCAACTTGATTTTTTTCAAAAAATGACACAATAGAACTTGTCATTTATCTTTTTTATTGGATAAATTATTTATTCAACAATATAGAGTGTTCTTTTTATAGACAAAAAACTCAAACAAAAATAATAGTTGATATTCGCAAAATTACGAATCAACAAAGAGTATCTTTTATTATTTTTCCCTTTGTTTCCTATGTCTATCGCATCATTTTTCAGTTCCCATATCACGAGGAAACGTCTCAGTACTGTGACGCTCATCGTGTTTATTGGGAATATTTTTTCTCCGATTTTGGCCTATGCAGCACTGCCGAGCTTCTCGAGCGTACTTACGACACCCAATACCGTACCGGTTGCCGAGGTCGTCGAGCTCACACTCCCGCGCGATCTCGTCGCAGGCGATGCTCTCTCAGTTACAGTGAATGGGTCACCTATGACACAAAACTTTGTAACTTCATCGACACTTACGGCACAACTCCTTAATCTTCAGATGACCTCCGTTGCTGGGGCATCATCCGTATATGATACGATTCTCAAGAAGTTTACGGTTTCTTCGACAGTAGCAGGGACTCCTATTACCGTGAGTAACCTTACGATAGTACGATCTCCGATCATCCCGAATACGACCATCAATAATATCGTCGCCGTTGCGCAACAATCAGAGGTGACTATTTCTCAAACCCTTTTCGTCGGGGATGTGATCCAGTGTACGATCGGGGGAGTAGCTATCACACAGGCTTTCAATACCGATACAGACACCACTCTCGGTCTCCTCGCTGGACAAATCACAACTCTGACAAGTGCGAACGGTTCGTATGATACTATCACCAAAAAAATCAGTATGACAGCGAAAGTAGCTGGTACTGCCTTTTCACTCTCTAACTTCGTAACAACCTCCGGAGGTATATCCGTGGTGGTTACTACACCAAATGTTCCACCGGTTGCCCAGATCAATACAATCGATATACCTCGAGCGATTTATTCTGACGAGACACTCCATATCACCATAGATGGAACCACTATTAATCAGGCTTTTGATACCGATTATACGACGACCCTCGCTGGACTCACAGCTCAGATTGATGCTCTCGCGACCGTCAGTGCTGGAGTTGTGGGGAGTCAGATTACCGTCACGGCAGCTGTACCGGGCACACCTTTTGTTATCGGGAATCTCACAATCACTGGAGGAACTATCAATAGTGCTCATGTAGTTGCCAACCGTGTGGCGGTTGCACAGATTGATGCGATTGTTTTCCCGCGTGATTTGGTTCCGGGTGATACGATCGATACAACCATCAATGGGAATGCAATCCAACAGGCATATACCGTATCAAGTAATGCCACTCTTACGGCCGTCAGTAATGCTATTAATCTTCTCCCGAATCTCACTTCTTTCGTCAATTTCGGTCTTCGTACGATTGTGATATCTTCAACGGTTCCCGGGACACCGTTCACGGTTGGATGAACCGATGTAAGTACGGCTGTATCAAGTACACTCGCAACTGCGAGTGTAGCAGCGGTTTCTCAGCAGGAGAGTATTACTTTCCTCCGCGCATTTCAATTGGGTGACAATGTCTCGGTTGTCGTCAATGGAAACACTATTACTCAAACATGGGATACTGACACCGATACAACCCTCAATGCTCTGAAGAATCAGATCGACACTATGCCAGCTGTTTCTGCTGTAGCGGACACGGTTAATAAAAAAATTACTATTACTTCCAGTACTGCTGGAATTGCCTTCAATATATCCGACACAATGATTATTAATAATCTTGCACCGACGGTTCTCGTTGCAAGTGTGACACCAGTGAGTCAGTCCGATGTATTTACTCTACCACAGACGATCATTGCAGGTGATACTATCACTCTCACCGTTGACGGATCTCCTCTTACGCAAGCTTTTGATACCGATGAAGGTACGACACTTACCGCTCTCAATACGCAGATTGACGGACTTGCAGGAGTGAATAGCGTTCTCGATGGTGGGACAAAAACCTACACCGTAACAGCAGCCACTGCCGGGACACCATTTGCGATATCTTCTATCACCACAACTGGGACTCCATTCGCTGCGACTCCAGTAACGCCAAACACTCCAGAAACTAAGGCTTCACTCGCTCTCACGGTTGCTGCTGTACCGGCAGATGCTGAGAGTATCATCGTCGGAATGTGTACGATCAGTTTTATAAATCTCGGAGCGGTCGATACAGATTGTAGTAATGGGAATGCGGTTATCGATATCGCCGGAGTTGGAAGTGTTCAAACCATCGCAGCCCTCCTTCGTGGTATAACCGGAGTGACTGATACCAATAATGGAGTACTCGCAATCGGAGGATCTAGTGATCAGGTTACCTATACGACTGCTGGTTCTCAGACATCCGGATCAGACATTGTATTTACAAATAATGCGGGCGTGAATATCACATCCGCCCTTACTTCTCCGGTTATCCCTGTTCCTCAAGTCAGTAGTTTTACGCTCCCGCGCAATTTCGTCTCCGGAGATACCTTTACGGTTGTCGTTAATGGTATCACTGTGACTCAGAATTTCACGAGTGATCATGCGACATCTCTCACAGCACTTGATGCACAACTTGAAGCACTCCCAAATATCGCAACTGGTGTTGCTGGGAATGTGATTACCCTCACGGCAGAAACGGCTGGAACCGCGTTTGTTACTGGAAATGCTCAGTTTATAAACGTACAAACTCCAAGTGTGACGGTTTCCAATACGGTCTGAGTTGCTGAGAAAAAGAATATCAATTTCCCGGTCGCACTCGTCGGTGGAGATGAAGTTCACATTACTATCAATGGTACGCCGGTTTCCGAAGTTTTCAATACGGATTCCAATACGACACTTGCAAATCTTGTGAGCTCGATCAATGCGGTCGTTCCGGCGGTTACTGCGACACTTCCGACTCCACTCAATCTCGTCATAGAAGCAAATGTCCCAGGTGTGACGTTCAGTATCGATCATATGGACGTGACGAATACGACTACTCCGGTCAATGTGACACCGAATGTCGTTGGAGTTGCCCAGGTGAGCACGCTCACGGTTCCATTCATACCAGTTGCGGGTGATACGCTCGTGGTCGATATCGATGGGACACTGCTCACGCAGGTATTTGCGACGGATGTGGCGACGACCCTGTCACTCCTCAATACGCAGATCGATGCACTCGTAACAGTCAATTCTTCTGTCGATGTTGGGACATCCACTTTCACGATCACTGCAGCTGCAACAGGCGTACCTTTCACAGCGTCACTTTCTGCAACCGCTGCGACGATCACTTCAGTTAATACCACTCCAAATACCACAGCTCTCGCACAGGTGGATACGATTACCGTGAATCGGATTATCACATCGAGTGATACGCTCACACTCAATATCGACGGTGCTATCCTTACTCAGGCATGGAATACTGATGCAACTACAACCCTTACTGATCTCAATACACAGATTGATGCACTCGCAAATGTTTCATCGAGTTTCGATGCCGGGACGAGCACTTTCACGATTACCGCAGCAACTCCTGGGACTCCATTTGTATCTGGAGTTCTCACGATTAATAATATCACTCCTTCGATCAATACGGTTGCGAATGTGGTCGCTGTGGCTCAGGTCGATCAGGTAACTCTTCTCCGTGCACCGCTCGCGGGAGATACGATTACTATCACCATCGATGGGACTCCAATCACTCAAGCCTTCGATACTGATGCAAATACGACTCTTAATGCCCTCAAAGTACAAGTGGATGCAACCGCCGTCACGATGACGTATGTCGGGAATGTGATTACCCTCACAGCGGATATTGCCGGAGTACCATTCGCAGTTGGAGGATGTACAGTGAGTAATAGTCTCTCACCTTCGACCACCGTCGCGAACGTCGCTCCGGTGAAACAGGAGACCGAATATACATTCCCGACACTCGTTGCGGGCGATTCAATTGCTTTCTCGATCAATGGTACGCCCCTTGTAGAAAATTTCGCAACGGATGAAAACACAACCATCACTGCTCTTATGGCACAGATTACCGGACTCTCCCTCGTCGATCCGACCTACAATGCCGGAGTTCTCAATATGCGAAGTCAGGTTGCTGGGACGCCATTTGTCCTCAGTAATGCGACGATTACCAACACAGTTATACCAGTTATCATCGTCGTAAATGTACCAGCGGTTGCTCAGGTTGTCGATATGACACCAGAAGGACCAATTATTGCAGGACTCACATATCGAGCGACCATCAACGGACAGGATTATGACTATCTCACATCATCTGGAGACACGGCAAACACTATCATTGATAGTCTTGCCGGACTTATGACGACGAATACTGGCATCATCGTTTCGACTGGTGCAACACTGAATATAACATCTGCAGTAGCGGGGACGGCTTTTGCATATGCCTCTGTAGTCATCGACATTACTCCTCCTATTGCGAGTGCTCCAGTCAATGTATCACAGACACTCCAATCAGGAAATGTTTCGACTTCAACGGTCCAGAGTAATGAAGATGGAGATATCTATCTCGTCCTCACAGGGACAACTGCGAATACCGTTGCTGATATCACAACAGCCATTGCTGCACACACAGCATTTATCGGACACTCGGCAGCTATTGCAGATGTACCGTATACGATCACGGTTGCTGCAGGTATACAGGATGGACTCTATAATATCGTCGCTGTTGACGGATATACTAATGTATCTACAGCACTTCCAGGGTGGCTCACGGTCGATAATACCATACCGGCTGTTGTTATTTCAACTCCTCCTCAGACTATCAATACTCCAACAATCACTATCACTGGTTCGACCGAGCCGAATCTCCCGATCAGTGTCACCGGAGGGAATGGGGTTGTGAATGGAACTGCTCTCGGAGATGGGACTTTCAGTATTGTTGTTACGCTCAATACAGATGCAAGCAATAATCTCACAGTTTCTGCAACTGATGGACCAGGGAATATTGGAAGCAATACGGTCACAATCATACAGGATAGTACTGCTCCAAATGTTGCTATCTCAACTCTTCCTCAGACTGTAAGTACTCCATCCATCACCATTGATGGTATGACTGAGATAGGATCAACACTTGTCGTAACCAATGGAAGTGGAGCGGTGGTTGGTACGGGACTCGCTTTCACTGGATCATTCTCCATCAACTCCACTCTCACTTCTAACACAACCAATATCCTCACGGTTACCGCAACTGATCCGGCTGGGAATACGGGTTCTTCAAGTGTAAGTATCGCTCAGGATAGCACTCCGAATACCCTCGTGATATCCACTTCGCCACAAACTCTCAATGCGAATACCCTGATTCTCACTGGTACAACCAAACCGAATTCTACCCTGGATATCAGCGGTGGTACTGTCACAGCTACGGGTACGGCAGATGGATTGGGCATATTCTCTATCCCCGTTAATCTCGTACAGGATGCAACCAATACTCTCCTCGTAACCTCTACTGATATCGTCGCGAATGTATCGACCGGATCAATCCTCATTGTTGAGGACTCAACGGCACCGGTGACAACTATCAGTACTCTTGCTCAGACAACACAGAACTCTACGATTACTCTGACTGGGACAACCGAAGCATTTGCATCGCTCATGATCACTGGTGGATCAGGGACTGTCGGTCCGATAGTGGCTTCTGCGAGTGGAGATTATCTCGCAGTCGTTCCACTTACACTCAATACAGTCAATACTCTTGTCGTAACAGCAACAGATCTTGCGAGTAACACAGGAAGTGCCTCTGTTGCAATCACCCACAATACTCCTGCTCCTCCTCCAGTCGTATCTTCCGGTTGAGGTGGTGGTGGAGGCGGTGGTCTCCGAATGGACAGTTGTCCAGCAGGGGATTATTCTCCAAGTTACTACGATGGACTCTGTGGAACAAAACCCGTAAGTACGACAACAGATTCATGAGTAGTATCAGATAGTAGGGTTTCTGAAACAGGAGTCGGAACAAAGAAACAAAATGTCACCTTTACAAGCGAAGTGGATCGTACATTCCCTCTGAATGAAGTTGTTTCTCAAGATAAAATAGATGCCTTTGTAAGAAGTGTTCAGACTCGTGTTTTTGCCCGAACTCTCGATAACGCATCACGAGTCGTCACTTTCTCAGCAATGACCCGATATCTCAGTACGCAGATAGATATGACCACAAATGAGAATAGGAAAGCAGTCTACGTGATACTTAAGAATAAATTTAATAGCATTATTGCAACATTGAGGCAGAATGTACGAAATGGGGTAGTGATTATCCCAAATACGAAAAAGAATAATGCGAGCAATCATATGACTGTACTCTCTATGGCTGCTGATGCTCGAATGTATCGCTATGTGAATACCGAGAATATCCTTGCCGTGCGAATGTCTCCAAGTTTCGTAAGTGAGACCGTAGGATATCTCCTCATGGATCAACGTGTCGAAGTCCTTGCATTAGGGTTGAACTGGACTCATATTAAGGCAGATACAATTGATGGATATGTTCGTACGAGACTTCTTAGAAAAACTCAGGAGGTCAAGAATATATCCACCCCACTTGTATACCGTGCGGTAAATCAGAAAGGGGAAGATGAAGAGTAGTGAGAAAAAAAATACAGATGCACCACGGTGCATCTGTATTTTTTTGGGGTAATGTGTGGTCAATTAAAAGACATTATAGTTTCTTTAAAAAAGATTTGCATTTCTCAAAATATATACTACCATCTCATTGTTTTGACAGAGTTCCCAAAAATTTACCTCCTAACCGAAAACCATCGGTGGTTTTTTAAAAAATTATTTTTCTATTTTTTAAATTAAAATTTTTATGAAAACAAAAACAACTCGCCTTTTTATGGCTTATTCTTTTTCGAAGACCATTATTACGATTGTTATATCAATAGTGGTCTTTTTTATTGGACAGAACGTCTTTGCTGCAAATGACTCTACATATATTTCTGTCTGACAATACCATACATGCTGAATCAAAACAGATGGTACAGTTGCATGTTGGGGAGATAATAGTTTATGAAAATCCACCCCACCACCCGGTACCTTTTCTCAAGTGAACACTCGGCGTGCAAATACATGCTGAATCAAAACAGATGATACAGTTGCATGTTGGGGAGATAATAGATTCTGACAATCCACCCCACCATCTGGTACCTTTTCTCAACTGAGTGTTGGATTTTTTCATACATGCTGAATCAAAACAGATGGCACAGTTGCATGTTGGTGATATAATTCATATAAACAATCCACCCCACCATCTGGTACCTTTTCTCAACTGAGTACTTGAGATAGTCTATCATGCTGAATCAAAACAGATGGTACAGTTGCATGTTGGGGAAATAATTCGTATAATCAAGCAATCCCACCATCTGGTACCTTTTCTCAAATAACTTCTTGATATTTACATTCTTGCTGAATCAAAACAGATGGTACAGTTGCATGTTGGGGATACAATAGATTTTGACAATCCACCCCACCATCTGGTACCTTTTCTAAGGTAAGTGTTTGATATTATCGTTCATGCTGAATAAAAACGGATGGTGCAATTGCATGTTGGGGAGATAATTCGTATAATGAAAATACTCCACCATCTGGTACCTTTTCTCAACTGAGTGTTGGGGACTGGTTCTCATGCTGAATCAAAACAGACGGAACAATCGCATGCTGGGGAAATAATTCATATGGACTAACCACCCCACCATCTGGTACCTTTTCTCAACTGAGTGTTAGGGACTGGCGTGTATGCTGAATTAAAACAGATGGTACAGTTGCATGTTGGGGATACAATAGTTCGTATAATGAAAATACTCCACCAGCTTGACTTATTTTAATGCACCAACCATTACTTACTCTCCTCTCCTCCACCCCAAACTCCACATCCATCGCAGTTCCGACTAATACACTTATCGCGCTGAACTTCTCAAAACCACTCAATCAGGCGACCGTTCCAGGAAATATTATCTTGGAAAAAACGGGGATTTCAACTGTTGGTATGAGTACTGTGACTTCTTCAGACAATACCATTGTACTCAGGCCATCCGCGATACTCGACAAAAATGCAAGTTATACGGTCCGACTCAGAACGGGACTCAAGGATATTGACGGCGAGGCCTTGGGGAGTGAGACGACTTTTTCATTTACAACCGGATCGGAGCCGGCACAACCAGGACAAGATGGGATAGTGAGTTCGACGAGTTTGTCTCCGTCGTGTATCTTGGGATATTCAGTCCTCCATCCGGAATGTAGTCTCCTGAATCAATTGGTAATAAGTGCCAATGATCAGGTCGTCTATGGTGATCCCGCCAGTACGAGTACTGCCGGAGACCCCGTCTCTCTCCCAACGGGAGAATTCACGTATTCCAATACTCTCATGCACATACCATGAGATGGGCTGAATTATGATTTCGCCCTCGCGTACAAATCTCAAGCATACTCCAATGGTCCGGTCGGAATCAGTTGGGATCACAGTTACAATATATTCTTGCGTGAAAATATCGACGGTTCGGTGACATATGCTGATGGAAAGTTCGGAATGTATACCTTCACCAAAGATGCAGACGGGAACTTCTCGAGACTTCCAGGTATTGAGGCAGATCTCGTGAAAACAGATACTAGTTACGAGCTCCGATTTACCAATGGTATGACATATATCTTCAATGCTGATTTCCGTATCGCGAGTATCCGAGATAAGGATAATCATACACTCACATTCGCATACACCGGTGACAAGCTCACCTCCACGACGGATACACTTGGACGTACGATCACGTATGATTACTACGATCACGGACGCCTCAAGAGTATCACTGATTTCTCCGGACGTACCGTCACGCTCGAATACTACAGTGAGACCGATGAGTGAGGAAGTGCCTATGATCTCAAGTCTATCACGATCAACAATGGAGTAGATCCACGGACTATTTCTTTCACTTATCAGAAAGATGCAACGAGTGAGATATTGTCTCACAATATCTTGACTCTCACTGATTCCAAGGGGAATGAATACGTGAAAAACATCTACGATGCAGATGATCGGGTTGTCTCTCAGAAATACGGAGACGGGACGCTCACGTATGCGTACGAGACCGATTCAAATAATCCAAAACATATTACGAAGACGACTGCTATTAATAAACGCGGGATGAAGTCTGAATTTGTCTACGATGAGAATGGAAATACACTCTCGAAGACCCTCTTCAATGGCGATGTGCCAGTAACGACCACCTACACTTACGCTGATAATGGGAAAATAGCCACCGAGACCAAGCCACTTGGGAATGGGGTATCATACCAGTACGATGCACAGAATCGTATCACTGAGAAGCGTGAGAAGGCTGATATGACACAGGCAAATAATGATGCTAATGATATTGTCACGAAATATGAGTTTGGGACTACATTCCCAATCCCTACCAAGATTATCGATCCAAATGGTACTGTCATCACCACCGTGCTCGATGCCAAGGGAAATATCACCGAAACGAAAATCCTCGGAGTCAAAAAAGCAGATGGAACTACGTATGACGTCACAAATACGTTCGCCTACGATACCAACTGACATCTGACGAGTAAAACGGATGCAAATGGTCATGCCACTACCTATGAATACCAGAACGGACGTCTCACTAAGACGACCGAATGATCTGGAGATGATACCATCGTCAATACTTTCTCCTATGATTCTCACGGGAATCTCACAGAGACCACCGATGGTGAGGGGAATATCAAAAAATTTACTTTCGACCAGTATGATCGTCTCATAAGCTCACTCTCGACAGAGGGGATACTCCAATCTATCGAGTATGATGCGAATAACAACAAGACTGCACAGAGAGTAGATCTCGAAAACGGAAAAGTTCTGAAGAGTGCTTCCGTCTATGATATTCTCGATCAGGTTGTCGAAACGACTGTCGGATCAACTCCAGAGGATCAGAGAACGACCAAGATCGTCCGTGATGCCAATGGAAATATCACCGAGACGACTGATGCAAGAGGACTCGTAACTAAATACACTTACGATCTCCTCGATCAAGTTATCGAAAAAAACCTCACCCCAACCCTCTCCACGGGTGGAGAGGGAGTAAAAACTCGCTATACCTACGACAAAAACGGAAATATTACCCAAACAACCGACTCAAGGGGAAACAAAACAACCTATACTTACGACGGATTCGGTCGTATCACTGCAACCACCGATGCAAATAATACTACGACTAAATATGAGTATGACAAGACTGGGAATATCACAGCAACCAGCATCACCGATACAAACGGAACTATCCTCGTCAAAGGTGCCACGACTTTCAATAGTCTCGGCAAGGCTCTTACTCAGACGGTTACTGATCCGAAAACCAACACGAGTAAAACGACTACCTACGTCTATGATCAGAACGGAAATGTCACAAGTAAGACCGATCCGAAAGGAAATATAACACAATACACCTACAATTCCCACAACAAACTCCGAGAGACAATCGATCCAGTTGGAAACAAAGTGAAACTCACCTACGACAAACGAGGTCTTGTAACGAGTAAGGCAATCACAGGTACGAATAATACCAGTTTCACAACCTCATATGCCTACGATCGAGACGGACGACTCGTTAAGGAGACGAATAATCTCGGGCAGAACAAAACTTACACTTACAACAAGCAAAACAAGATTATCCAGACCGTCGATGAAGCTGGCAACAAGACCGACTATACCTATGATGTCTTCGGGAATGTCCTCAGTGAGACAAAGTACACTGGAGGAAAATCACTGACAACCACCTACACGTACGATCAATCCAACAATCTCACAAGCGTGACAGATGCGAACGGAAACAAAACAGCCTACGAATACAGCCTTCTCAACCAACGAATCAAGGAGATTCTCCCAGATGGTAGCACGACCAGCTATTCGTATGATGCCAACAATAATCTTGCATCGTACACCGATCCGAATGGTACCGTTGTCAACAATACCTATGACACCCTTAACCGACTCACACACCGAGCTATCCAACCAGGAACCGGGGTTATTGGGGTCACGAGCGAGGACTACACCTACGACACCCTCGGACGTCTCACGAGCGGAAATGACAGCCAAAACAATGCCGTTGCATTCCAGTATGATGCGTTTAATAATTTCATGAGTGAGATGAATAACAACAAAACACTCAATTACACGTATGATTCAAATGCCAATCTCACGAGCCTCCTTCTCCCATCCGGCAAGAAACTCGACCGAACTTATGATGCACTGAATCGAATCACGGGGATTAACCTCACCCCAGCCCTCTCCACCAGTGGAGAGGGGGTATCGAAACTCGCCACCTATACCTACAATTCCCTCACTCTCGATACACTCACGCTTGGAAACGGAGCAAAGACGAGTTACGGATACGATTCACTTCTTCGACTCAAAGAATTGACCAATATCGGAAAGGAAGAGGTCAGAAAAGGCAAGAATACAACTATACAGGACAGTATTATCAACAAATATACGTTCTCCTACGATGCCACCAGTAATATTCTCGGGAATGGTCACGATAACTACTCATACGACTCATTCAACCGACTCACACAGACACAGTATGAACTAATGGAGGACAAGAAAAATACTACAGAATCGTTTGTCTATGACCCAATGGGCAATCGCCTCACCTCTCTCGTAACACAGACCAAAGAAAACGGGAAAGAGAAAAACAAAAAAGACGACAAGACCAAGACGGATACCACCAGTTATACGAGCAATATCCTCAACCAGTACACCTGAGTGGACAAAACCAAACTCACGTATGACAAGAATGGAAATCTCGTGAGTAATGGGAAGTTCCGGTTTGTATATGATTACAGGAATCGACTCGTTGAGGTGAGGAAGGTTG
>Ga0310040_1001685_pt1 | contig 15466 bp, 10 predicted proteins | sample EPASupsiteHSE623_FD_200237 | JGI IMG/M metagenome (GOLD analysis project Ga0310040, IMG submission 200237) | Bioremediated contaminated groundwater from EPA Superfund site, New Mexico - Sample HSE6-23 (v2) (version 2) | ecosystem: Environmental > Aquatic > Deep subsurface > Groundwater >... | reverse complement strand
TTTTGGGAAGTATGATCGTAAAACGGCTTCCCTGGCCGGGAGCGCTGTCAACGCTGACCGAGCCGCCATGATTTTTTACCACTGCCGACACATAGCTTAAACCCAACCCGTACCCTTTCACATTGTGCACATCACCCGTGGGGACCCTGAAAAACTTTTCAAACACCTTTTTCTGAAACCCGGACTCAATTCCAGGGCCGTTATCTTTGACCGACAGGATCAATTTATCAGCCTTGCTTGTCAAATGAATATCGATTACAGGTTCGCCGCGACTGTATTTTAATGCATTGTCGATCAGGTTGTAAATGACATTTGTAAGGTGTGTGGGACTGCCTTCCAGTATAAAACCGGTCCCTTCTTTTTTATAGGTGACGCCGGCCTTCCGCTTTTCAAAGACCAGCTTCATTGATGCTAATATTTGCTGAATCATCTCCTCAAGGTCGATTCGCTCCGGGCTAAAGGTCATATTTCCCTTTTCAAAGAGCGAGGTACTCAGAATTTTATCGGTCATCAGTGTTAACCGGTTCAGCTCATTTTGCGCAATAGCGAGGTATTCGCCGGTGAGCTCAGGGTCATCCAGCGCCTTAAAGCTTTTTAAAGCTTCGATGGCCACACTGACGGTCGCCACGGGAGTTTTGAGTTCGTGCGTAACATTGTTGATGAAGTCGTCTTTTAGTTTCATTAATCGTTCCTGTGAACGGATACTTCGTTGCATCACAATAAATGCGCTCGCGATGACCAGCGTCAGGAACACTGAAAACAGGATCTGTGGCATGATCGCTCTCATGAGCTGGCTTTTTATGCCCGTCAGCGACAATACATAACGGCCCGCCGGGTCTATTCCGGCCAGTTCATACCGGATGGTGTCGTTTTGGACTTTTGGCATGGAGACTGACGGCTGACCGGGGCTTTTCAGCGAATTGTTGCGGTTGATGATCCGGTTGTATAACTCGCCTGGCGGAGCATGGAAATGCCTGATGGTGAAGCCGGCGTCGATCCCTGCTTCCCCGAGTGCCATCCGGTACCGGGCCGATAAGGTGTCAATATTCAGGGAATCAGCCCCAATCCGGACAATGAAAGTCCGGTGCAGACCTTCCTTGTTTTCTATAGGAATATCCCTTATACCGGCGGCAATCGTTTTGAATAACACATCGTTTTTTAGTGAATCTCCTGGTGATTGCACAATGATCTGGATCCGGGAAGAACCTGTCGGACGGTCGCCTCTTTTTTCCACTGAACCGATCAGCCCTTCTGTCATGAGGGGCGGAGGATTGCCAGGAGCTGACAGAGAATCAACATGGACCGATTCAATGTTTTTAACGAGCAGGGAATCTTTCATGTCTGTTAAGATTGCTCTGAATAAAAAGCCCGTTTCCCGGCGCAGATCATCAAAGGCCCTTTCCCTGGCGCTCTGAAGCCACAGGACCTGGAGGATCAGCAGCAGGATCAGGCTGGTGACCATCAGGATTCCGGGGAGTGCTCTTTTAGATAGCTGCATAATCAATCATAAAAAATCTGCGTCAGTTTTTACAAAGTTACGCTTCCTTTTTATGTTGCGGTCAATCCATTAACCTTAATTAACCTTACTGCCAGATCCATTAACCCGGATCGGGGAATGATTGCCGTAGATTCGCAAAATCAAAGCATAAAAACAAAAATGATCATGAGAAAAACGGGAATAATTGTAACGCTTGCAGGCTTGCTTTATGCAGGATCGGCATGGGGACAGGAGCAGGAAGGTGTCATCACCTTTGAAACACGTGTGAATCTGCACCGGACTATACCTCCGGAACGGGAAGAAATGAAAAGTATGATGCCCGAGTTCAGGACGAGCAGGGAACAACTCTTCTTTAACGCAGAAGAATCGATTTATAAACCAGTTGAAGACGACGGGGAGGAGGAAGAATTCGGGGGCGGAGGCATCCGGATCAAGATGGGCGGAGCCCGTATTGAAACATACACCCATAAAACAAAGGCACAGCGATTAACGCAGCAGGAATTCATGGGCAAGAACTACCTCATCGAAGACACGCTGAAAATAGCGCCCTGGAAATTTGGTTCTGAAACTAAAACCATTCTCGACTATGAATGCAGGCAGGCTTATTACACCGACGAATCAGAGGGCCGGAAGCGCGAAGTCACGGCCTGGTTCACCGGGACGATCAGGCCCTTTCTCGGTCCGGAAACGTTTAATTCCCTGCCCGGCACGGTTTTGGCGATCGACATCAACAACGGCGAACGGGTGATCGTAGCTACCGATATTGAGTTCAGGCCGTTGAAGAAAAGCGAAATAAAAGCACCCGGGGCAGGTACCCGGATCTCCCAAAATGAATTTCGGAAACTCATGGATGCCCGGCAACAACAGATGCGTGAACGTGGCGGTAATTAAATCAGTCAATAAAATATCAAATGCAAAAGATCTTATTGTTTATTGTTGTGGCTGTCATCGGCCATCAGGCGATAGCGCAGAGCCTTTCCGTTAAGGGGCAGGTACTCGACACCCTGAGTCTTCCCTTGCCGTCGGCCACGGTCATGTTACTCAATACTGCCGATTCCTCCCTGGTCAATTTCGGGGTGAGCGATACACAGGGACGATTCGAACTGAAGAGCGCAGACCGGAAGGAATATATCTTCAAGGTCAGCTTCACCGGTTTCAGCACCTGGACCAGAAAACTGTTGCCTCCCGAGGGCGGATCGGTGACCGATCTTGGAAAAATCAGGATGGAACCGGAAAATAATCAGATCGGGGAGGTTGTCGTGCAGGCAGAGCAGGTCCCCGTGATCGTAAAAAAAGATACCATTGAGTATCATGCAGGATTCTTTAAGACCCGGCCCAACGACAATGTGGAAGGACTGCTCAAAAAGCTGCCCGGCGTGGAAGTGGATACGGAAGGGACTATCACAGCCCAGGGCGAGCAGGTCAAACGGGTGACGGTAGACGGGAAGGAGTTTTTTGGAAGAGATCCGAAGCTGGCCACCCGGAACCTCCCGGCCGATGCTGTCGATAAAGTCCAGGTGTACGATAAGAAATCGGATCAGGCTGAGTTTACCGGGATTGACGATGGTCAGCGCGAAAAGGCAATTAACCTGGAACTAAAAGCGGACAGGCGCCATAGCGTTTTTGGAAATGTCACTGCCGGGGCCGGTACTGACGACAGGTTTCAGGCGAAAGCCAACATCAACCGTTTCAACAAAGGAGATCAATTGTCATTCCTGGGTATGGCAAACAATATCAATGAGCAAGGCTTTTCGATCGACGAATACATGAATTTTACGGGAGCCTCCCAACTGATGGCAGCCGGAGGGGGACCCGTCCGCGTTAACGTGAATTTAAATGATCAGTCTGCCAGTATTCCGGTCAATTTTGGCAGGCGGGCAAATGGGATTATGACCAGTTATGCAACGGGACTGAATCTGAATAACCAGCTCAGTAAAAAAACCGAAGTAAACGGCAATTATTTCTTCAATTCATTTGATCATGATCTGGAACAGATTACCTACCGGGAAAATTTTCTCCCGGATGGTAATTTTACATACAATCAAAAAAGCATTCAAAACAATCAGAATGTAAATCATCGGGCAAATGCAATCGTTGATCATCAGCTTGACTCGCTCAATTCACTGCGGTTTACCACGAACTTTTCATTTAACGGAACCGACAGCGAACAACAAAATGCAGCCTCGAACCGGTCTGCCGACGGTACCCTTCAGAATGAAAGCGACATTCGAAATACGGGCAGCGGGAGCAGCACAACATCGAACTCCAGTCTGCTGTTCCGGCATAAGTTCGATAAAAAGGGACGGACGCTTTCCTCAAACCTGACGCTGGGCGTTTCCCGAAACGACCGGGACGGCTTTACGGATGGCATTTACCGCTATTTCGGCGATCAGGCGCGCGAAGAAATCCAGAAGCAGACCAGTGAACAGACCATCAGCAATCTGAATTACGGAGCAAATATTACCTACACCGAGCCACTGGGCGGGCGCAAATACCTCGAAGCGAATTATGCGTTCAACCAGAATCATCATGATACCGACCGGGACGTATATGACCAGTCTGACGGGGAAAATACTTTCAATCCGCAACTGAGTACCGAATACGACAGTGATTATACATATCATAAGGGCGGGTTAAATTTCAGGTTAAACCGGTATAAGTTTAACCTGCAGGTGGGAAGCAGTCTTCAATACACCAGTCTGGAAGGTGAACTGAAATCACTGGAGTCGGAAGTTGACCGGTCCTTTAAAAACATACTGCCTGTTGTTCGTTTTAATTATGATTTTACAGAGACAAAGCATTTGAGTTTCGATTATGAGACCTCGGTGCAGGAACCTTCCATTCAGCAGCTTAATCCGGCGCTGGACCAGACCGACCAATTGAACCTTTACCAGGGAAACCCAAACCTGAGACCGGCCTATACCCACAACTGGAGGGTAGGGTACAATATGTTTAACCCGATGAAATTTTTCCACTTCTCAGGTCTTTTCGATGTCAATTATACAACCAATGCCATCACCAATGCGGTGAGTTATGATAATTTTGTTCGCCTGACCATGCCGGTGAACGTCGACTACAGCCTGAATTTGCTGGGAAACGTTTCCCTGTTTTTCCCGGTGAAGCCATTGAACAGCCGGTTCAGTGTGATCGGGAGAGGACGGGACCAGAAAAGCATGACCATCCTGAATGGTCTTGAAAATATGATCCGTCAGCGCAACTATGAGGGAGTACTCCGGTATAGTTACCGGTTGGATGAGGTTTTGGATCTGAACCTCAGCGCCAGTCTTAGTAAAAACACGACCAGTTATGAATTCGACCAGCCCGACCAGTCTTTTTTAAACCGGACTTATACGGCAGAAACTTCCGTTTCCTTTTTGAGGAATTACCAGTTTTTTGCCGACTTTAATTATTACGTGTATTCGGACCGGAAGAACGATTTTAAAGAGGATATCCCGGTACTGGACCTTTCTTTGTCCCGGTTCCTGTTGAAAAACAAAAAGGGAGAGCTGAAATTTTCTGTGAATAACCTGCTGGATGAGGCTACCGGCGTTATACAGACAGCCAGCAGCAATTATCTGGAGCGGCAGACCACGAATTCACTGGGCCGGTATTTCATGATCAGCTTTACGTATTCGCTGAACAAGCATCTTAATCCTGCCGGCCAGCGTAAGGGGATGATCAGGATCGGAGGGTAGTGGGGCATAGAGCATAGAGCATAGCGGAGAATGGAAAAGGGAGACCGGAAGAATAGACACAAGTATCAAGTATCAAGACACAAGACACAATGTGGAGAAAGGACGTTGATAATAAGTGAAGTAATTAATTTTTTAAAAATAAACACCATCAAAGGAGTTTTTTATCCTTTTATTGATTATCTTTGTTGCATAAAAAAACTCTAACTATATTTTCAAATGCAAATTACAGGTAATTCAATTGTAGGAGAGATCGTCAGGGCTAACTTTCAGGCTGCGCAGATCTTTGAAAACAGCAACATCGACTTTTGTTGCGGAGGAAACATTTCAATCAACGAGGCTTGCAAACGGTCGGGTGCCGATGCGACTGTTTTACTTTCAGAACTTGAATCGGTACTTCAGCATGAAGACTATGATTCCAAATACTTTGAAAGCCTGCCTTTGGATTTGTTAAGCAATTATATTGTTGAACGTCATCATAAGTACGTTTCAGAAAAGTCGCCTTTCATTCAGCTCAAGCTTCGCAAACTATGCGATGTACACGGCGCGAATCACCCGGAGTTGTTCGAAGTTAAGCAACTGTTTGACCAGGCTGTTGGCAATCTGGCCCAGCACATGAAAAAGGAAGAGCTGATCCTGTTCCCGTATATTGGCAGGATGGTCAATTTTAAGCATAACGGAACAGGCACCCCGGCCGAATTCGGACATGTTCTTCAGCCAATTAATGTAATGATGGATGAACATCAGGCAGAGGGGGACCGTTTTATGCAGATTTCAAAAATTACCGCTCATTATCAGACGCCTGCAGATGGTTGTAATACCTATGAGGTGACCTACCGGAGCATCGAAGAATTTGGAAAAGATCTGCACCGTCATATTCATTTGGAAAACAACATCTTGTTTCCAAAAGCAATTGAGCTTGAAAAAGAATTGATCGATAACTGATTGCATGTTATCAAAAAGTACAGAATACGCCATCAGGGCGCTGGTCTTTATTCAACTGGAAAATTGGAGGGAAAAACGGCCGGGGGTTGTGGAGATAGCACGCGAGATTGATGCCCCCGGTGCGTTTACCGCAAAAATCCTTCAGCTATTGACCCGACATCATCTGGTCAGTTCCATGAAAGGACGGGGCGGCGGATTTTTCTTTACCGGTAAAAAGGAAGAACCTTCTCTTTATGATGTTGTGCACGTCATGGAAGGAGATGAGATCTTTCGTAAATGCGGATTTGGATTGAAAGACTGCAGCGATGCCGATCCCTGTCCCTTGCACGAACAGTATAAAACCGTACGGGATGAATTTGCCCGGATTATTACCACTGAAACGATCCATTCCATGGCATTGCGGGTTCTTCATGGAGAAGCCGTTTTGAACAGGGCAATTCGTTTAGACCGGATAGGGTTAGCGTGATCGCAGGTACGGTCAACTTTTGGTAGTCTAATCCGGCAATCTTCAGTTCAAAACAACGGTTCATGTGGATAAACTAAGTAAATTATATAAGAAGCTTCACCGATGGCCGGGGCTAATCCTCTCATTCATTCTGTTTTATTACGGAATAACCGGCATTTTTATGAACCATCGAGACTTATTTTCGGGGATTGACATCAGCCGGAACCTATTACCTGATGGTTATGCTTACCGGAACTGGAATAACAGCGCCTTAAAAGGAAATCTCATCATTAATCCGGATCGTATCCTGGTATACGGGAACGTTGGCATATGGGTCACCGACTCGGCTTTTACCCGGTACACCTCTTTTAATGTGGGCTTTCCCAAGGGGAGTGATAACCGTAAAATTTTCGACGTTCACCGTTCTGCTGATGGCCGGCTGTATGCGGCAACGCTGTTTGGTTTATATGCCTTTGACGAGGATAGAACGGAGTGGCGTAAGTTTAACCTGGAGGTGGATATTGAACGTTTTGTTGGCATCGAAAGCATCGGCGATACGCTTTATGCCATCAATCGCTCTTTTCTTTTTAAGGGAAAATCGGAAGGCCCGCAAACCCGGTTTTCACGAATTGAACTGACTGCGCCCCAAGGTTACGAGCAACAGGTCAGTTTATTTGAAACGCTCTGGCAAACCCATTCGGGGGAGATTTTCGGCATGCCCGGCAAACTGTTTGTCGACTTTCTCGGCCTGATCACCGTCTTTTTATCGCTTACCGGCATTGTTTATTTCTTTTTCCCTGACTGGATCAAAAGGCGTAAAGCGAAGGGAAAAGCCGCCCGCACGCTTATCCGGACCAATAAATGGTCACTCAAATGGCACAATAAAGCGGGAGCCTGGTTTTATATTCCGCTCATAATCCTGTTTTTAACGGGCACGTTTCTTAGGCCGCCGCTGCTGATCGCTATCGCACGGGCCAATATCAGTCCATTGAAATTCTCCCATCTCGATCAGCCGAATCCGTGGTATGACAAACTCAGGGATATCCTTTATGATCAGGAAAGAGGGCGTTTTCTGCTTTCAACTTCCGAGGGGATGTTTTTTATGGATCCGAATGATGATGAACCTGTCAAAGCGGGCATTCAACCGCCGGTAAGCGTAATGGGGATCAATACGTTTGAACCCTTGCAAAACGGGTGGTTCCTGATCGGTTCCTTTAGCGGCCTTTTCCTGTGGAACCCTTCGGTCCCTGAAATTGTCGATTATGTAAAGACAAAGTTATGGGAGCCACAAACCTCCGGGAGGCCGGTTGGCGATTTTAAAGTCACAGGAACCATCACCGATACGCATGGAAACAAATACATGATCGACTATGACCGGGGAGCCATACCCTTACGTCACGAAAACAGTTTTCCTGCTATGCCCCAAAATCTGCTGAAAAAGTCAAAGATGTCGCTGTGGAGTGCCTCGCTCGAAATCCATACCGGAAGGATTTTTGAATTCGCTTTAAGCAGTTTTTACATTCTTTTGGTTCCTTTGATTGGCTTTGCCGGGGTTCTGGTGGTAATCAGCGGTTATCTGCTCTACCGGCGGAGATACAGAAAAATAAAATGAGGCTGACACTCCATGTGTCAGCCTCATTTATAACTGCGATTTTTATTTTTTGATCGACCAGCCTGTCTTCAGCCCGAAGACAAACCATCCCAGGTACAGGGCTCCCACCGCAAAAATCGTATCGCCGATGGCACGCAGCCAACGGAAAAACTCCAGGGTTGGACTTCCGAGGAATTCGGCGGAGCGGGCGTACCACAAACCATACTTCACGCTGGCCATCGTTTGCGCCAGTCCAACGGGAAGCAAACTGAGTATGGCCATGAGGAGCAGCCCGATATTCAATGACCAGAAGGCAATCCGGATCGTCTTTTCTTTCCAGACGACATTCAGGTTCATGTCTCTGAGCACGAACAGCATGAGTCCCATTCCCAGCATACCGTATACACCGAATAGTGCGGTATGACCGTGCAGAGGGGTCGTGTTAAGTCCCTGCATGTAGTAAAGGGCTATGGGCGGATTAATCAGGAATCCAAAGATCCCGGCACCGAGGAAGTTCCAGAAAGCCACGGCAATGAAAAAATTAATTGGCCATTTGTAAGCTTTAACCCATTCATGAGCCCGGCTTAGCTTCATATTATGGTAGGCTTCAAAACCGATCAGTACCAGGGGAACGACTTCCAGCGCGCTAAAAGATGCGCCCAGTGCGAGTATCGATGTTGGCGTCCCCGAAAAGTACAGGTGGTGGAAAGTTCCCAGGATTCCCCCTGACAGGAAAACAATTGTGGAGAACAAAACAGTCACGGTGGCAATGGATGCCCGGATCAGTTGCATCCGCACAAAAAGGAACGCGATAGCCACGGTTGCAAATACTTCAAAGAAACCTTCTACCCATAAATGGACCACCCACCAGCGCCAGTATTCGGCGATCGCTAAATGTGTTTGCCGTCCCCACATCAGGCCCGCGGCATAAAATACAGCAATGGCAATTGAGGCGATGAGGAACAAAACCAGCAAATGCCTGTTTTCGCTTCCTTTTCTTAAAGCCGGCCATAACGCCCTTCCCATCAGAAAGAGCCAAAGAAAGAGCCCGATCAGCAGGAATGCCTGCCAGAATCGTCCAAGGTCAACATATTCATAACCCTGGTGGCCAAACCAGAAGTTTTCGACCAGTCCCAATTTTTGCATCACACCCATCCATTGGCCGGCCAATGACCCGACTACAATGATCAGCAGTGCAATGAAGAGAAAATTCACGCCGAGCACCTGAAATTTGGGTTCTTTGCCTGAAACGGCAGGCGCGATAAACAGACCCGTAGCAAGCCAGGATGTTGCAATCCAGAAAATGCCCAGTTGGACGTGCCAGGTTCTGGAGATCGAATAGGGCAGAACATCAGCCAAAGGCAATCCGTAGAATCCCAGGCCCTCAACGCCGTAATGTGCCGTGATCACACCCATCAGGATCTGAACCAGAATCAGCGCAGTCACCACCCAGAAATACTTTAAGGTAGCTCTCATGGAGGGGGTCATTTTCGCCCCCGAAATCGGATTGACGTCCGGAACTTTGTAATGTTCGTCTTCTTCCTTGTGTGACGCATAATACCACGCCAGTAATCCGATTCCCAGTAAGAGAATAATGACACTGAAGCCGGTCCAAAGGATCAGAGACCCGGTGGGTTCATTCCCGACAAGTTTTTCGGCCGGCCAGTTATTGGTATAACTGATCGTTTCACCGGGACGTTCGGATACCGTGACCCAGCTTGCCCAGAAAAAGAACGCGTTCATCTGAGCCATTCTTCCCGCATCTTTGATGCTGTTTTCCGGAATACTGTAAGCTTCGCGCAGGTCTGCCCGGGAGGCATCGTCCATAAACAGACCGGCATAATGTTTACTGATTTCCTGAAATGCCTTTGCCCTGACGGCTGAAACCGTGATCATGTTGGTCGCCTGATCATACGTATTGGTTCGCATTTCCTGTTTCAAACGCTGCTGCAGCATGGCCTGTTTTTCCTTATCCAGATCGTCATACTTCATGGAATAATCCTTTTGGGCCCATTCGCCCAGAATAAAAACGGCTTCGCGGTGCAGCCAGTCGGCTGTCCAGTCAGGTGCCAGGTAGGCGCCATGACCCCAAATGGAGCCAACTTCCTGTCCTCCCATCGATTGCCAGACATTTTGGCCGTCCCGGATGTCGGAGCCGGCCATTAATACAGAACCATCAGGGGTGATCACTTTTTCAGGGATTGGAGGCGCTTTACGGTATATTTCCCGCCCAAAATATCCAAGTATTCCGAACGAGATTACCATGACAAGGGTAAAACTTACCCATAGCGTTCTTGTCTTCATAGAATAACGATTAAATGATTTGAGTTTTTCGGAGATAAATATAGGGAAATAAAATTATATGAAGACCCGTTTATCCTTTTATGTCCCTGATTATTTTGAAAAAAAGAAAACAGTTGAACTTTTGTGTCATTAATTCATTGGATACGTGTAATTATTCAGCTTGTTTCTATCTTTACAAATTAATTTGACCGGTAGGAAAATATTCCTTGAAATTCACGAAGTATGCTATCTAAAAGTACAGAATATGCAATCCGGGCCCTGGTTTTTATTCAGCTTGAAAACTGGAAACAAAAACGGCCGGGAGTGATTGAAATTGCGAGAGAGATTGAAACCCCTCCTGCATTTACAGCAAAGATCTTACAAATACTGACCAGGCATCGTTTGGTTCAGTCGATGAAAGGCAGGGGCGGAGGATTCTTTTTTACTGAAGATATTCAGCAAATTGCCTTGTATGATGTGATCCGCGTCATAGAAGGTGACGGACTGTTTCACCGGTGCGGGATTGGGTTGAAGAATTGCAGCAATGAAAATCCATGTCCTATTCATCATGATTATATGAAGGTCAGGGAGGAAATGAACCGGATCGTAAAAAACGAGACGATTTATTCGCTTGCTTCGAAGGTGGCCGCAGGTGAAGCGGTTTTAGGCCGTATGCTAAATTAAGATATTGCCGTCGCAACCTGCGTCTGTTTTGTTTGTTATAAGCCATAAGCAAATAATTACTGTTTTATTATGAAGACAATTGGAATATTGGGAGGATTGGGGCCGGAGGCTACAATAGACTATTACAAGGAAATCATCAAGGGATTCAACGCCATTAACCGGGAAGGAAGTTTGAATTATCCTGAAATTGTTATTTACAGTGTGAACATGTCCAGGTTTATTGGCCTCCTGAATAAGGAAATGTATCCGGAAGCTTCAGATTATATTGCCAGTTGTATCAATAAATTAAAAGATGCGGGAGCAGACTTTGCAGCTATCAGTGCCAACACCCCGCATTTATTGTTTCGTGAAATCCAGTCGAAGTCAAAACTGTCTCTGATCAGCATTGTTGAAACCTGCGCGGAAAGGGCAGCTCAAATCAAGGTGAAAAAATGTGGTCTGCTGGGCACGCGTTTTACAATGAACGCCACCTTCTACAAGGAAGTTTTCGCAAAACGTGCAATTGATGTTATTTCGCCTGATGCTTCCCAAATTGAATTCATTAACGGGAAATTATTTACAGAATTGGAAGTTGGGGTTTTTAAGGAGGAAACCAAATCGTACTTCCTGAAGATCATTGAAGAGATGAAAATCCGTGACGAAATTGATTCTGTCATCCTGGGGTGTACCGAATTTCCGATCATGTTCACGGAGGAAGCGTATCTGGGGATTCCTTTTTTGAATACGACCAGGATACATGTCAGTAAAATCATCCGGGAATGTTTACAGGATTGAGACCCGGCAATGAAAACGAAGCAATCTGCCGGTACCGACAACAGATGCTTCGTTTTAGTTAATTGAAAGGGAATTGGTCGTTTGCCGGAAGAGCTATTTCTTTGAAAGTGACTGATGGATGACGTTCAACAGACTTTTTTCCGGATCGGCGGTGTCTTGTGTGATTTCCCAAAACATGATGCCTCCCAATTCGTTTGACCTGACATAATCGGCTTTACCTTCGATCGTTACCATGCCATCGTAATATAACAGACCGATCTGGTCGGACAAATGCGGGTTTTCGGTGGGATAACGGGAGAGGATATCCTTATATGCAACAGCTTCTGCTCCCTGGGCATTGTCGGCCGACTGAAACAAATAACCGTAAAAAGGTACACCCATCACCAGTTTTTTCTTTGGCAGTTTGCGATTAGTTAACCAGTGATTGGCTGCATGTTCAAAGAAGTCCCGGCTTGAATGAGGCCCTACATTCGAACCTGACCAGGGACCGGTTTGGTCGTACACCATCAGGCTCACAAAATCGAGATACTGGTGCATGGTATTATTGAAGCAGTTGTAATAGCCCCAGCCCTGATCATCCCAATCGGCATTGACAGCAGCGGTGATTAGCTTATCCTCGCCAATTTTCGCCCGCAGTTCCTGATAAGTTGCTTCAAGCGCGGTTCGTTTTTCCAGGTCTCCGGCGCTTGCCCCGCCTGGTCCGCCTTCCCATTCTTCATAGTCCAGGTCGATACCATCCAGGCTCAGGTCTTTGATGGCCTGATCGAGCGCGGTAATGAGACGCTTTCTTTTCGCCGGATCTGTGATGGCCTGGGTAAAGTTCGTTGACCCGCCGCCGCCAATTGAAAGGAGTACTTTTACCTTGTTTTTCCGGGCATCCTGTATCACCGTGGGATATTTGCGGACTTCGGTCGTATTCAACGATCCGTCGGCCTGTACAATCCCGAAAGCCAGGCACAGGTGCGTGATCTTTTCCCAGTCGGGCGTATAGGGCATTTTCCAGCTTGGCAGATAGGCCACAACATAGGGCCTGCTGATGACCGGACCCGGGTCTGTGTCCGGTTCATTTTCACTGTTGCTTTCACAGGCAAATAGAATAGAAAAGCAAACAGCTATCGTTGTGATGTATTTTCGCATAAGCTTCTGTTTATTCAGGACGCTGTCCAAAAAGTAAAATCTTTACTTATAAGGCAGCCTCCCGACAGTTCATTTTAATTTCCAAGACTTGTGTTGATCTTTTTCATCAGCGATTTTCCGCTTTCCTTACTGTCATGCTCAACCGTCCAGAGTGCCATGCCCGCGTAGCCCTGCGAAATGACCAGGTTCGCTTTGGCTTCGATTGTCCCCAGCCCGTTATAGAACAGGGTGCCGTTATCCGAAATCTGGTCGGACGATGGTGCATCCGGGTATTGGTTGCAAATTGCCTTGTAGCTGAGGTATTGCGCATAACTATCCCAGTTGCCCCAGTTAATTCCTGTCAGATCGGCTGCATATTTAACGCCAAATGCAGGAGCTGCGAGCACAATCTGCTCCGGCAGCACGCCCATTGAAACCCAGTAGGCACAGTCGTCGGCCGAAAGCCAGGCCGGTGCATGGGGGATCGGGCTCAGATCGGTGGCATTAAATGCCAGCACATTTACCCAGTCGTATCCGGGGGTATTTACAACAGCGTTCAGCGCCCCTTTGGTCCAGCCAGAGACTACCGACATGGAAAGATAAAAGTTTCCTCTGCTTGTTTCGTCCGGAACAGCAGCGGCCATTTCTTCATAAAATGCCCTTAACTGTTCGGTATTTTGGAAGGCTCCGCTTTCGGAGGCTTTGTCCATGTAAATATTGATCCCGTCAAAGCCTGATGACAAAGCAAAATTAACCATCGAAGTAATCAGCGTTTTGCGTCCCTCCGGGTTAATGGCAATCGTATAAAAATTGTAGCTGGCATATGCCGGGGAGGCATTGAGGTAACTTCCCAACACGCCCGAATACTCCAGTAAAATATAGACTCCATAATTATGGGCGGTCGATACAAGTGTCTGGATGTCGAGGGTGCTTCCTCCGAATGTCAGATCGGGAGAACCATTCGCCTGGATCACCGATGAGCTTAAAACCAGGTGCGTAATGTCGTTCCACGGAACATCCGCAATTGAGCCGTTTATGCTCAGCCAGGCAACCGACATCTTATTATATGCTTTAGGTTCGAAGGGTTTGACCACAAGCACGGTACTCGTTCTGGAGTTTTTAACCCCGTTCCGCTCGATTTCATAATTCAGGGTAAATTCGCCGGGTTCGGTTACTTTGTATGCCAGATCCTTTTCGGTCGATACAACCGTTCCGTTGAAAGTCCATTTGTAGGTGACGCCGTCACCTGGAGATACCTGAGGATTGATCTTGATGGTGTCGTCCACCGACAACGCCATATTCGCTTCCCATTGCACAAATATTGCCGGAACATCCGAGTCTCCGAATACCGGATTGCTTGCACTGTCGTCCTCGCAGGCGGAGACGACAAAAAATGACAGGGTGATCAGTATGAAGTAATTGATAGATCGCATTGCTTTAATTTTACAAGGTTTGTATTATTCTTTATCCCACCATACACGGGTTAACCAATCGTCGGTTCCACCCATTCGTGTGATCGCTTCATCATAGTTGGCTTTATTTTTCAACTGTTCCTCGGTCGGATACTGCAACCGTCTGGGGGTTTGTCCGTTTGACTGGTTTTCGGCAGGGTACCGGTTATAGAACGTAACCGCCGGCATTCCCGATCTTCTCCAGTTGGCCCAGGTTTCCATCGGATCCATGAAGTGAAGCACCCACAACTGGGTGTTGATCTGCAGCAGTTCCTTGCCGGCTGTGAGCGTATTGAAAGCCTTGAAATCGCTGATTGCCTGTTCATCAAATTCGCTAACCCCAAAAAGGGACCACTGCCTGACGGCTGCTTCAAGACCTTCCTGGAAATGCGTGTTGGCATCACCGCCACCGGTATTCCAGCCCCTGAAAGCAGCTTCTGCCATTAGGAATTTGACCTCGGCATAACTCATGTGCAGATAGGGTGCATCAAAGGCGGTGATCAATTTGGAAGGCTGAAGCCGTTGGTAGTTGTGTTCCACCGCAACGGTTGCTCCGTTTATCACCACATCGATCGGGGCCCGCCAGATGCCTTCATCCCAGGAGAAGCTTTGTGCGGGAAGGCTCATCTCCTGATACAGCAGTAACTGCTCTTTTACCTGTGCGGTAATGTCGGTGCGGTTTGCATCGGTGTAGTAACAACCGCCATAATACAGGATCCTGGGATCTTTGCTGTCTTCCATAGCCTTAACCAGTTCTGTGGTCAAACGAAAAGCATTTTGAGTGGGGTCTTCGGGGTTCGACAAGCGAATGGCGAGGCCATTTCCTTTTCCGACACCTTCCGATGGATTCTGAAAGTTTTCGTGTTTGATGAAACAAATGTCATCATTCGATTCAAAGACACCTGCGGCGATGGCGGCTTCTGCCTGCTGACGGGCTTTGGCCGGATCGGCTTTGATCAGGCGCATGGCGATACGCAGGCGCAGTGA
>Ga0310040_1001682_pt1 | contig 15514 bp, 17 predicted proteins | sample EPASupsiteHSE623_FD_200237 | JGI IMG/M metagenome (GOLD analysis project Ga0310040, IMG submission 200237) | Bioremediated contaminated groundwater from EPA Superfund site, New Mexico - Sample HSE6-23 (v2) (version 2) | ecosystem: Environmental > Aquatic > Deep subsurface > Groundwater >... | reverse complement strand
GACCATGGTTTTTCAAAGTTATGCGATATTTCCTCATATGTCGGTGGAGCAGAATGTGGGATTCGGGCTGGAGCTGAAGGGAAGACCGAGAGCGGAAATCCGCGAAGAAACCGCGAAAGTCATGGACGTGATGGGCATCACCGAGCTGGGCAAGCGCAGGCCAGACCAGCTCTCGGGCGGCCAACAACAGCGCGTCGCCCTCGCGAGGGCAGTCGTGAACAGGCCGCGGGTTCTTCTCTTCGACGAACCGCTCTCCAACCTCGACGCAAAGTTGCGCGAAACCATGCGCGTGGAAATACGGCGCGTGCAGCAGACCTTCGGAATCACGAGCATCTATGTCACCCACGACCAGTCTGAGGCGATGACCGTTTCCGACAGGATCGTCGTCATGGAAAAAGGACTCGTCATGCAGGTGGGATCGCCCTTCGATGTCTACTCCAGACCCAAGAGCAGATTCGTCGCCGATTTTATCGGCAAGGTTAATCTCTCCCCCGTCACGGTGATCGAGACGGGCGCCGCGCCGAAGGTGCGCGATCCTCGCGGCAGGGAACTTTTCGCCGGAAGCGTCGATCGGGAACTGAAGGCGGGCGACGAAGCCCTGCTCACCCTGAGGCCCGAATCGCTGAGGCTGGGCAAGGCGGAGGAGGCGTCGGCGGGCGAGCTCCCAGACGGAGCTGAAAGCGTGAAGGTCTTTGGCGAAGGGAAAGTGACGAAGGCGGTCTACCTCGGCTCCGTCATCGAATACGAAATCGACGCGGGCTACGAAAAACCCCTCCTCGCTATTTCCTACGATCCGATCGACGGCGAGTTCTACAAGGTGGGCGACACCGTGTCCTTCTCCTTCTCCAGGAAAGCCGCGCACATTTTGCCCAGGACTTGAACCGGCTTCGCGCCTAAGGCCGCTGACCCTTCAGCGCCGCGGCCAGAAGGGAAGCGGCGAGCATTCCAAGCACGATGGCGGCCATGGATAGGACATTGTTGAGGAAGAAGTTCCAGACAGCGGGACCGTAGGCCTTTTTCTGCAGGAGGGAGACGGTTTCGAAGGCGTAGGTGGAGAAGGTGGTGTAGGCGCCGATGAATCCGACGGCGACGAGGGGGCGCCATAGGGCGGGCAGGGCCGCCATTTCCACGAGCGACAGGACGAGGCCGATAAGGAAAGAGCCTGTCATATTGACGAAGAGGGTTCCGAAGGGGAGAGCTGTGCCGATGCGCGATCCAGCGGCGCGGGACAGAAAAAAGCGGGCGAGGGCGCCTAAGCCCCCGCCCGCGAAAATTACCAGTAGATTTCCCATGGCCTCATGGTAGCGTCCCGGAGCGCGGCGACGCAAGTCCAATCAGAAGCCGGCGTCCTCGTTCATGAGGATGATCTTGACGCGTCCGGGCTGAACCTCCTTGTTGAAAATGAGCACTTTCGAGGGGCCGCTGTTAAAGCTCTCGGGCAGGCCATAGGCTTTGCGCGCCCTGGCGCTTTCCTGGGGCACGACATGCTCAACGAGGCGATTCCAGGCTTCGTCGAGATTTTTGACGATCTTCTTCGTGCTGACGACGAAGATTGCGGTGCCCGCTCCGTAGGCATAGGCCGGAAGCTGGCTTCCGGTGAGGGAAGCGACAAGGAACTTGCCGTCCTCGGTGAGGGCGTGGACTGAGCCCACGGATACGTCGGGTCCGGCTCCGAGCTTGCGCATCTCGCGGCCCTGGGTGGCGCCGTTCATCGCGCCCAGCTTCGCGCGCACCGAATCGTAGGTGCCGGACTCGTTCAGCGCGGCCGAGAGCCCGATCGAGTCGACGGTGGCCGACGCCATGGTGAAGACCTCGGCCTTGGCCGGTATGAATTCAAGCGCTTTGCGCTTGGCTTCCTCAGCATTGGCCGCTATGGTGACATCGAAGCCGTTGGCTCTGAGAGCCGCGGCCGTTTTTTCTACTGTTTCACTGCTGGGCAGGGTATTCCATGAACTCATTTTTGATCTCCTTGCGATCACTGTATGATTAATAATATATAAAAGAAAATATATATAGGCAAATCGAAAGTCACGATCATGGGAGCCAAGCTGGCGGGAATGCCGACCTGAGCGTATAATGACGAAGAAATAGTAAAAACGGCTCAGGAGAACGCGATGTCAGCGCAGTGGGAATTACGCAGTCCTGATCGATGAGGCACAATCGGGAAAGACTGATTTGCGGGAGGCGGTTTGAGTATGTCAGACACCGATTCCAGGGGAAAAATTGTTATCTTCAACGCGCCCGATGGCAGCATTCAAACCGATGTGCGCTTGGCTTCCGACACACTCTGGCTGACCCAATATCAGATGGAAGAATTGTTCGGTACTGATCGTACGTCCGTGGTAAAGCATATCAGAAATATCCTCGCTACCGACGAGCTTGAGGAATCGGCAACTTGTGCAAAATTTTCACAAGTTCGACAGGAAGGATCGAGGAAGGTAAGCCGTAAAATACTCCACTACAACCTCGATATGATCATCTCCGTAGGTTATCGCGTCAATTCAAAGCGCGGTACTCAGTTTCGTATCTGGGCAAATCGTATTCTCAAGGAGCACCTGGTCAAGGGCTACACCATCAATCAAAAAAGGTTGATGGAACAACAAAGCCGGCTACAGGAGTTGAAGGAATCCATAGGTCTAGTCGAGAGAAGCCTGCTTTCAGAAGTTCAAAATATTGAAGAAGCCAGATCGATCGTTAAAATCCTTGCGGATTTCGCCAGTGGCCTCGCGATACTTGACGATTACGACCACGAAAAACTCGAGACAAAGGGAAGATCGCCGATCAAAGCCGTTAGCATAAGTAAAGATGAATTTCTGCAGGTTGTTGAGAAAATGAGAAACGAATTCGATTCCAACATCTTCGGTCAGCAAAAGGATAACAGCTTCGATAGCTCAGTGAACCAGATGTATCAAAGCTTTGGAGGTAAAGAGCTCTATCCTTCGATCGAGCATAAATCAGCAATGCTCTTGTATCTTGTCATTAAAAATCATTCTTTCGTGGACGGAAATAAACGCATTGCCGCCGCTCTATTTTTGTATTTCCTGGAAAGGAACAGACTATTATATCGCGCAGATGGGGAACGTATAATCGGCAATGATGGTCTCGCGACCCTGACCTTACTGATTGCGGTGTCAAAGCCGGATGAAATGACCACAATGATAAATATCATCCTGACAATACTCAACCGAGGGCAACCATGATCGATGAATCGAGCGCGATCTACCAAATATTCCTGAGAAACTTCACGCCTGAGGGCACGTTCACCGCCGCGATGCCTCGCCTCGCGGGGGTTGCTGCCATGGGCTTCGACTGGATCTGTCTCACGCCGATTCATCCTATTGGGGTGGAGTCGCGCAAGGGAAAGTTGGGCAGCCCTTACGCGATTTCCGATTACCGCGCTATCGATCCGGCTTTGGGGACCATGGACGATTTCCGGGCCTTTCTTGCCGCCGCCCACGGTCTCGGGCTCAAGGTGATGATGGATGTCGTCTACAACCATACGTCGCCCGATTCTGTCCTGGCGCGCGAAAATCCCGAATGGTTCCTGCGGGAGGCCTCCACGGGGGCTCTCGGCCGTAAATGCGCGGATTGGTCGGACGTCGTCGATCTGGATTACGGCTCCTCGCCACAGCTCTGGGTGGAGCTTATGTCCATACTCGTCGGCTGGCGGAAGGAGGGCGTGGACGGCTTCCGCTGCGACGTGGCTTCCCTCGTGCCGGTGGATTTCTGGAAACAGGCCAGGCAGCGCGTGAACCAGTACGACCCGGGGCTGCGCCGCGAGCGATATCCGCTGGCTTGGCTCGCCGAGAGCGTGCATCCGAATTTTTTGAAGAAAATGCGCGAGGCTGGCCATGGCGCCTGGTCCGAGCCTGAGCTGCACAGCGTCTTCGACTTGACCTACGACTACGACGGCTGGGAACGCCTGGAGAAGGTTTGGGCGGGAGAACGGGGCGCGGCCGAGTATCTCGACTACCTGTATACTCAGGAAACGCTGTATCCGGCGCGGGCGCGCAAGATCAGGTTCCTGGAAAATCATGACCAGATGAGGGCGCCCGCGCGTTTCGGCCGCGAGGGAACCGCGCGGGACGGCGGCGAGGCGAGGCTCGAAGCCTGGACCTTGTTCATGCAGTTCATCCCGGGGATTACCTTCGCCTATATGGGGCAGGAATGCGCCATCGGCCACAAGCCCGATCTCTTCGAAAAAGATCCCGTCGATTGGGCTTCAGGCGATTCCTCCTTCCGCGGATGGTTCGCGGCCGCTTTTTCGGCCTGTCAGAAAGCCAAGACAAAGGCTCCTTTCTTTTCATGGACCGAGCTGGGCAAGGGCGTCTATTTGCTGAAGCGGGCGGCGGCTGCTTCAGGTGAGCCTGGATTCGCGGCCCTCCTCAACCTCGAGGGATGGACTTCGATGATAGAGCTTGCCGCCCCGCTCCAAGGGCGAGACCTCCTGACTGGGGCTACCATCTCGCTCGAGGGCGAAATCATCGCGCCGGAAAAACCGCTCATCCTGGGATTATTCGCTTGACCCTGACGTAAGGTCAGGCTGTATCCTCTCCTCATGTACCAGATCCACGAGCTGGCGGCCAGGGCCGGTATAACCGTCCGGACTCTCCACCATTACGACAGAATGGGCCTTCTCCACCCTTCGAGGCACAGCCCGGCCGGCCATCGCCTCTACGACGACGATGCGGCGCTGAGGCTTCAGCAAATCCTCTTCTATAGGGAGCTGGGACTGCCCCTCGCGGAGATCGGGGCTCTGCTCGACGCGCCGGACTTCGATCTGCTGCGGGCGCTCGAAACGCATAGGGAGGAACTGGGCAAGCGGATCGTTCGCCTGCAGCGGCTGCGCCGTACGGTGGACAACACGATGGCCTATCTGAAAGGAGAAAGCGGCATGGAAAAAGCGGGAATTTTCGACGGTTTCACGCCGGGGGAAGAAGAACTTTATTCGAAGGAAGCGGAAAAAATGTACGACCCGGAGACGGTGCGGGAATCCAATCGGCGCTGGAAGGGCTATGGTGCGGCCAGGCAGAAGGAAATCCTCGAGGAAGGCAAGTTGCTGTATATCGATTTTGCTACGGCCATGGAAGAAAACCGAGGGCTTGAGTCGAAAGAGGTTGAGGCGATAGTCGAGCGCTGGAGAAAGAACCTGGAACACTATTGGACACCGGAGCTGGAGCAACTCGAACCCTTGGCGCGACACTATTCCGAAGATAGCCGCTTCAAGGAAAACATAGACTCGATCAAGCCTGGGCTGGCGGAGTTTATAGGTCGAGCGGTCGGCGTCTATGTCGCCAATAAGAAGGCCTAGGTCTCAAGCGCGTTTTCTCCTTTTTGGAGAATGAAGGCGCTCAGTCGGGGATTTCGAAGACTCCCTGGAGTATGTGGCGGGGTCCATAGGCGAACTTGTCGAGGTGCTCGACGGCCGTCACGCCGGAAAGGACGAGGACCGTTTCCATGTCGGATTCGATGCCGGCGATGATGTCGGTGTCCATCCTGTCGCCGACGATGGCTGTCTCCTCGCGGGTGACGCCCAGCTTTCGGATGGCGTGGCGCATCATGAGGGGGTTGGGCTTGCCCACGAAGTAGGCTTTTCGTCCGGTGGCGAGCTCGATGGGGGCGAGGAGGGAGCCGCAGGCCGGCATGATGCCCTTTTCCGTGGGTCCCGTGAGGTCGGGGTTCGTCCCGATGAGGCGCGCTCCCCCGAAAACTAGGGAGACGGCCTTCTCTATGGTATCGAGATTGTAGGATCTCGCCTCGCCCACCACGACGTAGTCGGGATTGACGTTGTTCATCGTATAGCCGGCTTCATACAGGGCGTTGATGAGGCCGGGCTCGCCGATGGCGTAGGCCGAGCCGTGGGGCCGCTGGCTCGCGAGAAATGCCGCCGTAGCGAGGGCGCTCGTGTAGAAGTGGCTCGCGTCCACCTCGATGCCGAGCCGGGCCAGCTTCTGCGACAGCTCGGCGGGCGAGCGCTCGCTCGAGTTCGTCAGAAAGAGGAATTTCTTGTCTTTCGTCTTGAGCCATGCCACGAATTCGGCGGCGCCGGCCAGGAGCCTATTGCCGTGGTAGATTACGCCGTCCATGTCGATGATGAAGGCGTTTTTCGCCCTGATCGTGGCGAGTTCAGCGCTCTTCGATTCGTTCATTTTCAGCTCCTTCGTGCGGCTTGTCTAATTGATGATATACGGCGCGCCATGGAGGGGTCAATCGAGGCCCCGCGCGAAAAGCTTCCACGCGGCTTCGTCGAGGCCGACGGCCGCCTTGCCCTTTCCCGCCCTTACGACAGGTGTGCGAAGCAGAAGGGGATCCTGGAGCAGCTCTTCCCGCGCGTCGTAATCCATGAAGGCGAGGCCGTGGGCCGTGGCCTCGTGGCCTTTCAGGTCGACGAGGGCGGAATAGCCGCCGACGGCTCTCGCCACGTCGTCCAGCTCTCCGGGGCTCGGGGCTTTTTCCGTGATATCGCGGAACTGGATCTCGACGCCCCGCTCCTTGAAAAAGCGAAGCGCCTTCTGGGTGTCCTTGCATTTTTTCGTGCCGAAAATCTGTATCATAGGCGCCTCCTTCAGCGTCGATACTACCTGATTCGGGCGGGCGGCGACAGGGTGGCGGCGGCCTGGCCCGCCGGAGGGCTCCGACGCGCGGCGCCGCTGGGCGCTGCCGACAGGTTGACAGTCCCGGCGGGCATGCTTATAGTTTAGGCGTTGCGGCGCCATATGGCTTAATCGGGAAGTCGGTGAAAGACCGGCACGCCCCCAGGCACTGTAAGGAAGCGTAAAACCCTGTTCACGGCCACTGCGAAAGTGGGAAGGCCGGGAACCGAGCGAGGGATGCTTCCGAGTCAGGAGACCGACCGCACAGCTGCGTCGTGCGCGCGGATATCGCGATTATTCACTGGGTGTTGAATAATGAAGGTTGCCATTTCCCTCATTCCCCCAAAAGATCCAGTGTCCTCGTTTTATTGTGGCCGCTAAAGCCATAATGGTGCAGGGCACCGCTTCATCCGTCGGCAAAAGCCTCATTGCCGCGGCCCTCTGCCGTATTTTCGCGCGCTCGGGTCTCCTCGTCATGCCCTTCAAGGCGCAGAACATGTCCAACAATGCGGCCGCCCTTCCCGACGGTTCGGAAATAGGCAGGGCGCAGTATCTCCAGGCTCTGGCCGCGCGCGTGGAGCCACGGGTGGAGATGAATCCCGTCCTCCTCAAGCCCGAAAGCGACTCGAGATCTCAGGTAATCCTGATGGGAAAGCCCTATGAGACGCTTGGCGCCGTCCATTACTACGAAAGGAAGGCATTGCTCTGGAAATCCGTCGTGAGCGCCTGCGCGACCTTAAGCGCCGAGGCCGATCTTCTCGTCATCGAGGGGGCGGGGAGTCCCGCCGAGATCAACCTGGCTTCCTCAGACATCGTCAACATGGCCATCGCGCGCCATCTGGGCTCGCCGGTGATCCTGGTGGCGGACATCGATCCGGGCGGGGTTTTCGCCCAGGTGGTGGGGACGCTGGCCCTCCTTCCCGATGAGGACAGGGCTCTTATCCGCGGTATCGTCATAAATAAGTTCAGGGGCGACCTCAGCCTTCTGGAGCCGGGTCTCGGCATGCTCGAGAAGCTGACGGGGTTGCCCGTGCTCGGGGTAGTGCCCATGCTCAGGGGCCTGGCGCTTCCCGACGAGGATGGCGCGTGCATCCGGGTGCGGGGGGCGGACGACGGGGCGGCCGGCGCCCGCGGCTACGATGCCGGAGCCGAGGCATTGCTCGATATAGCCGTGATTAAGCTTCCCCATATCGCCAATTTCGACGATTTCGACGTCCTCGCCTCGGAGCCTTCCGTGACGCTCCGTTTCGTGGAGGACGCGGGCGACCTGGGCCGGCCTGACGTCATAATCCTGCCGGGCACGAAATCGACCATGGCCGACCTTTCCTGGCTCAAAAGTCGGGGATTCGACGACGGAATACGCTGGCTCGCGAGAACGGGAAGCTCCGTCGTGGGGATTTGCGGCGGCTTCCAGATGCTGGGCGAGTCTATCGAGGACCCCGAGCTCGTTGAGGGGCAGAGCGGTTCGGCCAAGGGCCTGGGGCTCCTGCGCGCTTCCACCGTCTTCGGGGCTGACAAAAAGGTTTCGCCTCGTCGCGGGCATATGGCCGCCGCGCTTGGCGGGCGGCTCGCTACCCTCGCGGGCATCGAACTCGAAGGCTACGAAATACACAGCGGCGAGACGAAGGTGGATGGTCCGGCCTTCGCCCTGCTCGAACCGGATGGCCGCGAGCGCTCGGGAGCGTCAGCGACCGCCGACGGCGCCTGGTCGCCGGATGGGGCGGTCTGGGGAACCTATCTGCACGACATTTTCAGTTCCGACGAGTTCAGGAAAGCCTGGCTCGCCAGCTTCGGCGCGGCCGCCCGGCGGGAGAGCAGGAAGGCCGAACTCGACGCTTCCATAGAGGCTTTGGCCGACGCGGTGGAAGCCTCGCTCGACATGGACAAGCTTCGCGAAATAATCGGAATAAGCGGCATTCAGCCGGTTGGGCAAGGAGTACGCATATGACAAAGCTCGAGGCGACACTCGACAACATCATCGAAACGGACAGAAAAGCCGAAGAAGCCGCGAGGACAAGGCAGGCCGCGCTGACCAAGCCCGCGGGAAGCCTGGGCGATCTCGAGGAACTTTCGATCCGCATCGCGGGCATCCAACGCAGGGCCGATCCCGTCGTGGATCCGGGAGCCATCTTCGTCATGGCCGGCGACCATGGAGTCTGCAGGGAAGGCGTGAGCGCCTACCCCTCGGACGTGACACCCGAAATGGTCCTCAACTTCGTGGCGGGCGGCGCCGCGATCAATGTGCTCGGCAGGCACGCGGGGGCACGCGTCGTCGTCACCGATGTGGGGGTGGCCTACGATTTCGACAAAAGCATCCCCATCTACCATAAAAAGATCGCGAAAGGGACTAAGAACCTGGCGGCCGAAAACGCGATGAGCCGCGAGGAAGCCGTCCGGAGTCTCGATGTCGGCATCGAGGTATTCGAAGCCGAGTTGAAGGCCGAGCCCTTCGGCATTTCCGCCACGGGCGACATGGGAATCGGCAACACGACAGCGTCGACGGCGATGGCTTCAGTGTTCACCGGCCATGCGGTTCGCGAGCTTGTCGGTAGGGGAACGGGCATCGACGACGCGGCGCTCGAGCGCAAGATCGGCATCATCGAAAAGGCGCTGGCGCTACATAAACCCGAGGGCGCCGATCCCATCGGCGTACTCTCCAAGGTGGGCGGCTACGAGATCGGCGCCCTCGCCGGCGTGATTCTCGCCTCCGCGGCCCACCAGGTTCCCGTTCTCATTGACGGCTATATTTCCGGAGCGGCGGCCCTCCTGGCCCAGGCGATTTCGCCATTATCAGCCAGGTACATGGTCGGGACGCACGTCTCGGGCGATTCCGGGCACAGCCTCATGCTCGATTTTCTTGGACTCAAGCCCCTCCTCAGGCTGGGGATGAGACTCGGGGAGGGGACGGGTGCCGCCCTCGCCATGTTGATCTGCTCGGGCGCCTGCAAGATCCTGAACGAAATGGCCACCTTCGAGTCGGCCGGAGTGAGCGAAAAAGAATGAAAAAGCTGCTATTGATTGCCGCGGTGCTTTGCTGCGCCGCAACGATCGCCTTCGGCCAGGGGAATACCCAGGTCCAGGCCGTCGATTTTCTGGGCAAGACCATCGTCCTGGCCAAGCCGGCCGAGCGCGTGGTATCCCTCGCGCCAGCGTCCACGGAAGTGCTTTTCGCGGTGGGCGCCAATGTCGTCGGCGATACGACCTACTGCATTTATCCGCCCGAGGCGCAGAATGTCGCCAAGATCGGGGGGTTTTCGGCGAAATCGATGTCCATCGAGAAAATTATTTCGCTGAAGCCCGACCTCGTCGTTAGCACGGGCTCGATCCACGCCTCGGTGACGGACGAGCTGACGCGCTACGGCATCCCGAGCTTCGCGTATTCGCCGAGTGGCTTCGACGAGATAGCCGCCGGCATTATCGCGATCGGGAAGCTGACGGGCGGGCAGGAAAAAGCCGCTCTCGTCGCTTCCACGATGCTGGAAAAGATCGAAAAAGTGCGGAAGACCGTCGCTTCGATTCCCGCCAGCCAGCGCCTGAGCGTTTTCTGGGAAGTGTACGACGAACCCCTCATGACCTGCGGTTCGGATACCTTCCAACACGCCATCGTGGAGGCCGCGGGCGGCAAGGACATTTTCTCCGACCTGAAAGGCTCCTGGCCTAGGGTCAGTTCCGAGGAAGTGATCAAGCGCGCCCCGCAGGCGATCATGGGCGCCGACGATCACGGCGACAAGCTGACGCTGAAAGCCGTATCGGCCAGGCCGGGCTGGAATCTCATTCCCGCGGTGGTTTCCGGAAAAGTCCTGCTTCTGCCGACTTATCTCGTTTCAGGCCCCGGTCCGCGTATAGCCGATGGCGTCCTTCTCGCCGCCGAGGCCCTTTATCCGAGATATTTCCCATGAAGAAAATCCTTCTCGCGATAGCTTTGTCCGCGGGCGCCCTGATCGCCCTCGTGGGCAGCCTCTGCCTCGGCTCGGTAGCCCTCACGCCGGGTCAGATTTTCGCCGTACTCGGCACAAAGCTATTCGGGATCGTTTCGCACGTGGATGAAGTGACGCTCGTCATCGTCTGGCAGCTGCGCCTCGCGCGGACCCTTCTCGCCGGCGTGGCAGGGGCGGCCCTCGGCGTCTCCGGCGCCGTCCTCCAGGGCCTGTTCAGGAATCCTCTCGCCGCCCCCTACTCCCTCGGAGTCTCATCGGGCGCTTCCCTCGGGGCCGTGGCCGCCATAGCCCTCGGCGCGAAGATCGGCCTCGATTTCCCCGGCGCCACCGAGGCGGCCGCCTTCGCGGGCGCCGTCCTCTCGGCCGTCATCGTTTACGCTGTCGCGACGGCAAACAGGCGGACCGCCCCGACCGCAGCCCTCCTTCTGGCGGGGACGGCGGTGGGGTCCTTCCTCTCGGCCATCGTCTCCCTCATCGTGTCGGTCAACGACAAAGACCTTCACGCCGTGTTCTTCTGGATGCTCGGAGGCTTCGGCGGCAAAGGCTGGTCGGAACTGGGCACAGCCTTCCCGGCCGCGCTCGTCGCGATCGTGGCGGCCCTGATTCTCGCCCGCCCGCTCGACATCCTCGGCGCGGGGGAAGAAGCCGCCGGAATCCTGGGCCTCAACGTGGGCCTCCTGCGCGCCCTCGCCGTGGCGGTCGCCTCCCTGGGCGCGGCGTCGGCCGTGGCGGCCGGCGGCGTCATCGGCTTCGTTGGCCTCCTAGGCCCGCATTTCGCGAGGCTTCTCGTCGGTTCGCTCCATAAAAGGCTCATCCCTGTCTCGGCCGCCACGGGGGCCATTCTCCTCATGCTGGCCGATGCCGTGGCGCGCTCGGTGATGGCCCCCCTGGAACTGCCTGTCGGCGTCGTCACTGCCTTGCTGGGAGCCCCGCTTTTCCTGAAGCTCCTCGCCACCTCTAGGGAGGGCAAGGCCCTATGATAGCGACCCCCATCCTCACCGCCGAAGGACTGACCGTCGGCTACCGGCCCAAATCTTTCATCCTTCACGATATCTCCATCCATCTGGACCGGGGGAAGATCCTCGCCGTCATCGGCCCGAACGGCGCCGGCAAGACCACCCTTTTCAAAGCCCTTTCGGGCGAGCTGCCGGTTTCCATCGGAAAGGTGAGGCTTTTCATGGAAGGAAAACACTCGGCCTCCCGCGTCGAAATACATCGATTGTCCTCGCGCAGAAGGGCGCTCCATGTGGCGCGGGTCCTGCAGAACGAACAGCCGGCTTGGGCCGTTCCTGTGGATTCCTATGTCGAGGCGGGACTCTTCGCCAAGGAAGGCTGGTTCGGGCGCGATTCGGGCGGGAGGAAGACGATGGTGCGGCGAAGCCTGGAGCGCCTGGGCATCGGCGACCTCGGCTCCCGCCTCGTGACCGAACTGTCAGGCGGGGAATTCAGGAGGGTTGTGATCGCCAGGGCTCTTGTGCAGGATCCCGACGTCCTCCTCTTGGACGAACCCACGGCCGACCTCGACATGGCCCATCAGATGGAAACTTTGGATATCATGCGGGATCTGGCCCGTTCCGGAAAAGCGGTGGCTTTTTCAGTCCACGACCTCAACCAGGCGGCCATGGCCGCCGATGAAATACTTCTTCTAGTGGAGGGAAGGGTGGCGGCCCTCGGCAGCCCCGAACTCGTCCTGACGCCCGAAATCATCGAAAAAGCCTACGGCGCCAGGGTGATCGTGAAAAACCACCCCACCGTCGCGGTGCCCCATATCATCCTCGATCCGCCGTGGCTGCACGCGCCGCGGCCCCCCATGCCCCGTGACGCGGGCTCCCAAGGAGAAGGCAGATGAAGCGCGGCTATGTCCAGGTATACACGGGAAACGGCAAAGGCAAGACGACAGCCGCCCTTGGGCTCTGCATGCGCGCCCTCGGCGCCGGGCTCTCCGTCTACATCGGCCAGTTCATCAAGGGAATGAAATACTCGGAAATCCTCACGCTCGAAAAGCTCTCCGCGCTTATGGGCGCGGGAAGGCTCGTCGTCGAACAGTACGGGCGGGGCTGTTTCATCTTCCGCGAACCCCAGCCTGAGGACCTGGCGGCTGCCCGCGAAGGACTCGAAAAAGCCACGGCGGCGATGCGTTCCGGAAAATTCGACCTCGTCATCCTGGACGAGATCAACGTGGCTTCGCGCTTCGGCTTCGTCACCGATGAGGATTTCGCCTCGCTTCTCGAAGCCCGCCCCGAGAACGTCGAGCTGGTGCTGACCGGCCGCTATGCTCCCGAGTACCTCCTCTCTCGCGCCGACCTCGTCACCGAAATGAAGGAGGTCCGCCACTACTACGCCGCGGGCGTCGAGGCGAGAGACGGGATAGAGCGCTGAGGCCCGGGCGGCGGCGCCGCTCCCCCGGTAGCCGCGCCCAGCTACGCGCATCCGCCGTGTTGACATTGACAACCTTCTTAGCTGAATATATAGTTCAGTAACTTAAGTTATACTTAAGAAGGTGGCCATGAAGTATAAATTCGGCGAAAAAATCCGAAACGTGCGGGACCGGCGCGGTCTCACGCTCAAGGAAGTGGCGGAAAAGGCCGGGATCAGCGAAAGCATGGTCTCACAGATCGAACGCAATCGAGTTTCCCCCGCCATAGACACCCTGTTGGCCCTCGCCGACGCCCTGGATATCGACCTCGAATACCTCTTCTCCGACTATAGGCGCGAAAGATCGGTGCAGATCGTCAAAGCGGCCGACCGATCGACCCTCGCCAAGCCGGGCATCCTCTATGAGCGGCTGGCCCAGCTCGATGGCATAATGCCGGGCATCGACGGCATAGAAGCCTACGAGATCAGCCTGGAACCGGGCGCGCAGACCGGCAGCGACGAATACGGCCATAAGGGCTCGGAGCTCGGCCTCGTCGTGGAAGGCCGCGCCGAACTCGTCATCGGAAAAGAAACCTACAGCCTCGAGAAGGGCGATTCAGCGGGTTTTGCCTCCGATTTTCCCCACATTCTCCGCAACACGAGCCAGAAGCCGCTTCGCGTTTTCTGGGTTATAACCCCGCCCAAGAACGAAATATCCAAGAGGAGCTGATTATGGGAAAGACGCTCTCCGAGAAGATCTTCGAGACTCACCTCGTCGATATGCCCTTCGCCGATACCTGGGTGCTCAGGCTGGACACGGTTTTCTGCCATGAGATCACGACGCCGATCGCCATCGACGATCTGGTTAAAAAGGGCATGGACAGGGTGTACGACGCCAACCGGATCAAGGTTGTCATCGATCATGTCTCGCCCGCCAAGGATTCCAAGACCGCCGAGCAGGGCAAGACGCTCCGCTCCTGGGCGCGCAGACATGGGGTTGCGGACTTTTTCGACATCGGGAGAAACGGCGTCTGTCACGCGCTTTTCCCCGAAAAGGGCTACGTGAGGCCGGGCTACGCCCTCGTCATGGGCGACAGCCACACTTGCACGCATGGCGCCTTCGGGGCTTTCGCAGCGGGCGTCGGGACCACTGACCTCGAAATCGCCGTTCTGCGAGGCGTCTGCGCCTTCAGGAAACCCGAAACCCTCAGGCTGAACCTGAACGGAACGCTGAAGCTCGGCGTCTGCGCCAAGGACGTCATCCTCTACGCGATCTCCCGGCTGGGCGTGGCCGGCGCCACCGATAGGGTGATCGAATTCCGCGGACCCATCGTCGACGCAATGTCCATGGAAGGCCGCATGACGCTCTGCAACATGGCCGTCGAAGCCGGCGGCACGAGCGGCGTCTGCATGCCCGACGCGAAAACGGTGGCGTACCTCTGGCCTTTCATCGGCCCCGAGGGCGAAAAACTCTACGATACTGAACAGGAAGCGCTCGCCGACTACGCCCAATGGCGCAGCGACGAGGACGCGGTTTACGCTTCCATCATGGATATAGACTGCTCCTACATCGAGCCCCTCGTCACGACAGGCTTCAAGCCCGATCAGGTGGCCCTGGCCAGAAATATGTCGGCGGTGAAGGTGGACCAGGTCTATATCGGATCCTGCACGAACGGCAGGATCGAGGATCTCCGCGCGGCGGCTAAAGTGCTCAAAGGCCGGAAGATCGCGCGCGAAGTCAGGGGGATCGTCTCTCCCGCGACCCCGGCCGTGTACGCGCAGGCCTTGAAGGAAGGCATCATCGAAATCTTTCTGGAGGCGGGGTTCTGCGTGACGAATCCGACCTGCGGCGCCTGTCTCGGCATGTCCAACGGCGTCTTGGCATCGGGGGAAGTCTGCGCCTCGACCACGAACCGTAATTTCAACGGGCGGATGGGCAAGGGCGGCATGATTCATCTTATGAGCCCGGCCACGGCCGCGGCCACCGCCGTCGCGGGGCACATAGCCTCGGCGCAGTAAGGCTGCCCAGGCGCCGCGCGCCGGCGCCTCGGCCTTTCAAACAAGCTTATAGGGAGGATTTCCACCATGAAACAGTTGGGCGGCACGGTACTTTTCCTCGACAGGAACGACATAAACACCGACGAGATTATCCCGGCCCGATATCTGAACGAAGATTCCAGGGAGGCTCTGGGGCCGTATTGTTTCGAGGACCTGGCGCTGCCGGGCTTCGACAGGCTCCGCGACATTCCGGGCAAGGGCGCCATCGTCTCGAGGGCTAACTTCGGCTGTGGCAGCTCGCGCGAGCACGCGCCCTGGGCTCTCGAGGCCAACGGCATCAACGTGGTGATCGCGGAAAGTTTCGCCCGCATCTATCGGCGGAACATGTTCAACTGCGGGATGGTGGCCGTCGAATTGCCGGCCGCCAGCATCAACTCGCTTTTCGAGCGCTTCGCGGGCCAGCCCACTGAAATGTCCTTCGATATCGAAGGACGAACGATGAGCTTTTCCTCCTCATCCGGGGAGAAGCTGACCGTACCCTTCGTCCTGGGGGACTTCGAGATAGCGATGGTCAAGGCCGGCGGCTGGGTGCCCTTCGCCGCCCATAAGTACTGAGGCGCGGCAATCTAC
>Ga0310040_1001679_pt1 | contig 15531 bp, 14 predicted proteins | sample EPASupsiteHSE623_FD_200237 | JGI IMG/M metagenome (GOLD analysis project Ga0310040, IMG submission 200237) | Bioremediated contaminated groundwater from EPA Superfund site, New Mexico - Sample HSE6-23 (v2) (version 2) | ecosystem: Environmental > Aquatic > Deep subsurface > Groundwater >... | reverse complement strand
CGGCACCGTTTCGAGCTTGGTGTGCCGCCCATGGGCGTAACCTGGGCAGCTAAAGAATACGTAACGGTGCGTCACTTCGGGCGCTTTTTCTTGAAGCCGCGCCACATCTTTTCGTAACTTGTCATTGCTGCGCGGATGGGTGGCGGCAAACACTTCGGCCGCCATGAGTCCGACGTCAACGCTCTCCAGGTCAAAACCCGCCTGTGTGCCAAGATTGATATTCAAGCCTTGATGCAGCAGTTGTGGATGTTGCAGCAGCGCCCAGCGCGCGGCCTCCAGGCTCACCAGGTAAGTAAAGGTCTGGTTGACCTGCTCAATGAGGTTTATGGATCGGTCTTCGCCCGGGTGGTAACCCAGTTCTGTGAATTTCATGAGCCGCAGTACCTGCAGGCTGTCAGACTCGTTGGCCAGCAGGTCGCGCAGCGCACGGTGCGTGCGCTCGGCGGCAAAGCGCACCGACTGCACGGCCTGGTCAAGTTCCAGAATTGAAGTGATGAGCATAGTGCCCCATTTAACCATTGATAACCTATTTTATCAATTGTTAATTTTCAGGAAAATAAGGCACCCGAACTCTCCGTCCCCATCAAATCAATGTAGTCGGTTCAGCAGTACCCATCCCCATAATCGTCCGCCTCTTCAGGCCTGGCAATTCTTGAAATCTCCAGCGCATCGAAACGGGAAACCTAACCTGCTTGGATGGCCGCAAGGATTCGCATGGAAATGAGGAATGAAAACTAAATTTACAATTTCAACTGTATTTTTAATTTCATCTATATTTTTAGTTTAAACTGCGTGCATAGTTTGTGTTTTCCATGCAGACTTCTCTGCTAAACATCAAATTATCTTAAAGAAAGAAATTTATGCAAAAACGCCACGATGACCTACTGACAAGCCGATTGGAAAAAATCTTAACTGAGGGTTGCGCGTATATCAGTTGGAATGAACTGTATTTATGGTACGACGCAAAAGCGCTAGCGGCACGTACGTACCGCGACCTGTCAAATCGTTGGGACGATCTTTCAGCAGGTTTGACCAACACGGACGGCACCGATTTGGGTAAGCTGATGTTCGTACAAAGCCCCCGTAAACCCACACCAGGAATTTTTGTTTTTGGTGAAAACATGCCAGCTTTAATTTGCGACGAATAACGTGACAATAAAACGACAGATTAATGAACACGATTTCAATAATGCGATTTGACCTGGTTCAGTCAGCAAAGACCCTAAGCAGTCGGTCTATTTTCTCCATACCGGACGTTCAGAAAAGCACGACACAGGGCAGCATGGCCAAATTCCTTCGGGTGATACCGCTGGTGGATGGCCTTCACATTTACGGTGCCGACGTGCGCGTAGATGGCCGTGCTGGCAAGAGCAATCTACACAGATAGTCCCTCAGTGAGAAACCACTCGTTTCAACTTCGTCCCGCAAATAGACGACGTGGCCGCCCTGTTCAACTGCAATACTAAGGGGGCCAGACTTCCCTTTGCGTTCGTTGGTTAGAACTATGGAATCAAATGACCGAACAGCCAATGAGGCATCGGTTTGATTTTTACCTAAGCCAGAATTCTGAATTTTATTGCACGGGAAATGTTGTCTTATAGACTTTGACGCATACCACGCTCGATCATCATCTGATTGAAAGGTGCCTTGATTGAATCCGCCATACGTTTGGATTTTTGACAGGCTACCGTCTGGTTCCAGACTTGCGAACCCAAACACGGATGTCGTATGAACTCGGTTTGCTTCGATACTATTACGAATATAAGCCTTCAAGAGGCGTTTATCTACGCTGTTCTTTCCTTCACCATCTTTGCCATCATCGGGAATACAGCCGATTTCAATTTCTACTTCTCGTGGCATGAAAAGCACAAATTTCTCGCGCGGTAACTCACTTGCCAGATCGATACTATGCTCGAATAGGTAGTTCCACGCACAACTGTCAATAATAACTGGAATTGTCATGTCAAATAACTACGCTCAGGCCACATCTCTTTTCATGGCGACAAATGGTTTTGTTTGAGATACATTTGCAATGGCATGCTTGCTCCCTGATAGTTAACGGATACTGGACCACCGATATAAGAGCCGTCAGGCTCACGTTTTACCCAAGATCCAACGCCTTCCGCACTGACAGCGTAATTTATTCCTTTCAGGCGGATAATAACGACTCCAGTGCTAGCTCCCGCAAGAACTTCCACCGGTATTTTCGCTTTCTGACACGGCTCAAATTCAGGAGGGTGACTACTGCACCCCTGCACGCCACCGATAGGAGTTCCACCCACTGTGAATCCAACAATATCGTCGCCAACAACCTTACACTTGCCAGATTCTGTACAGTATTTCGCACCGACCGATAATGTCCCCGGTAGGTCAATCCTTATATTCCATCCTGATGGAATTGGGTCGTAACTCTTCTCGTTCGCTGCAGAGCGGGGAGCAGATTTAACACTATTCAAAACAGCGTGCGAACAAGCTACAGATGAAATCTTGGCCGCAATGGAAAGCGGCGGTGCGTAAGACACGGGAGACCAACCATTTGAAAACGTCTGAAATCGATCATGGCAGTCAAAATAATAGTGCAGCACATTATTGGGGTTGAAGGTATCCCCTTCAGAAATATACACGACCACCGAAGCCGCACGAAGCGTAGCGCCACCATCAGAGTTGGCTGGGAGCGGCCGCGTTATAGTATCTAAGGCAATTTCAAAAGCTTGGCCGTTCGTTGCAGTTATGGTTGTCCAATGTTTTGACAAATACCGAAAGGCAGCCTCATCGCACATCGACATCTGCTTCGGTGTTAAATTGCCGTACGACTGTGATCGACAAAATGCAGGAGCAGAATTCATCCACGCATGCCCATCCTCATCAGCCATCGCCGTAGATGCTGCAGTACCAACCGTTAGCATCGCGGCTAGCATTAGATAGTACATCTTCATGTTATGTCTCCCTTACGTCCAGCCTGTTAGTCCAGATTGCCGCTATTCACCCGACACTCTATTCTGACGGTCGAGACAATGCTTGTACATCCTCAAATGGGGGATAGGCTTCTGAGCAACTTCCCCCACTTGCGTTGCGAACGCGCATGCCGGCGCGAGTTAATACACCTCGCCAGGCATCTTCTCGCAGGGAGGGAGGAGTTCATTCCATACCTCCTTGCTAGTAATTTGGCCGTAGTAGATATCGGCCACCCTTTGATGCCAGCCTTTTCTTTCCTCTGGCGAAAGGCCCCATTCCACAAATGTCGTCTCCATCTCCGCCTGCACCGTCGCTATTGGCCTCCCGTGGTCGCGTGCGTTCGGCACGACTGACATCACTCCAGCGATCACGCGACAAACGCCCTTGGCTTTGTTGACAAACGTCTTGCTTGGCAGCGCATCAGGCTGAAGTGATGCGACGTCACCCTGTGATGCGGGAGTTGGTGAGAAATTTTCTTTAGACGTGGTTATTTCTTCAGAATCTGCCGCAACCACCGATGCTCCGATTGAGGTGAATGCTACGCGGAATTCAGGCTCCTTTAGTGAGCCTTTCTCAGTAGCGCTTCGTTCCCATTGCCGGGCGGCGCCCTCGGGGATTAATGCCCCAGAGAAGACGACTTTCATTCCCTCTCTAAGGGATGACAAATCCCGATATATTTTCGACCCCGAAGGAGCATCATCGTCTATTGCGTATATGGCGCCATTGGTTGTTTTTATTTCCACATGGACATCGGAGCCGCCGTGGGATGTCCTCAATTTACTGATGACGCCAACCCAGTTTTTGACATTTGGACCAAAGCGGGCAATCCACTCCGAAGTTTCTGAATTTGCCTGGTTGAAAATTGCAGATGCCTGAATTTCATTTGGGGCGGCTTTGTACGCCTCAAGCCGACTAGTCCTTATTTGCTCGAAAGCATCTTGACCGCCCAACTCGGCGCGTTTAGAAACCGCGAATGAAGAAGGTGATTCCGATGGTTGATGCTGAGCTTGTAGGCCTGCCGATGCTTGCGTGGCTTGGGCTTCAATCTCTGCTTTTTTTACATCTTCTTCTTGACTCCCTTTTGCCCACGCAAAAATTCCAAGGACAAAAATAAGAGTAAGCGGGACGAGTAATATCTTGTCAGTTTTTGACAGTTTTTTGGGTGGGGGCTTCTGTTTTACGACAGGCGCGCCACAATGCGGGCATGCCCCGGCCTGGTCTGATACTTGACCCAAGCACTCTCGGCATTTCATGATTGCCATATTCCATCCCTGTAGTTGAGTCATTCCAACGACACACCGGCCACTTTGTGGCTCTAATTTAAAGTTTTGCACCCATCCAGACCGAGCACCGATGATTGTCACGGGATGCGATCGCTCGTTTTTAGAGCGTGTCTACGATCATTTCCGCTGGTGACGGGCTACGGTGCCCAAGTGACAAGCATTACGAACGTACTTTGATTGCATGACTGAACTTGCCCCTGTTGGACGTACCGCTTAGCCATTCCATTATGCGGCCTTCAATAGCTGTGCCGCGTGCCAGCTTTTCTCATACTGTATCGGGCTGACATAGCCCAGCGTCGAGCGCAACCGTGGACAAGTGTGTTCATCAACCATCGTTTTCTTGCGTCAACAAGAACGTCTGACTTTACATAAGCCCTGTCGCATCAGACACAACAACGAGCAAACTTGAAGCGCCAGAGCGTTAACTCTGGCGCTTCATACGCAATCAGAAGCCGAAATCGCGCACTGAACACCACTTTTTCGGGTTAACTTAACCCGAAATCGCCACTAAAAAATGCACCGCAAGGTGCATTTTGTGTTTCTGGCTTCTGGTTTTGGGGCCCATGCCAAGACCGTCCAGGTCGAGGTACATGGGTCGTAGCGCCAGCGGAGACCGTCAAGCCGGGGGCCCATCACACCCGCGCACGCGGGTTGATGGGTCGGCATTGACGGCGGGGGGGCCGCGCCAAAAAACCCTGCCAACGACCCGAAGGGTTGCCCGACAGGGCAAGCGCCAGAAGGCGCTCGGGCTGGGTTTAGATGCGCCCAAGCGCATCGATTTGGGGTGGGGGCGCAGCCCGTCCCCAGAGCAAAGCGGCGGGCAACCTGGTCCCAGAAGTGAAGACCGTCAGGTCAAGCTTGGGAGCGGGTTGCCCGCCGCTTAGGCGGGGACCCCGAGGGGTGGCTTGCCACCCCGCTGGAGGCGAAGCCGAAAGGCAATTTAAACCATGGATTTGTCGCGTCCAGCGACAAAAAGAGGGGTATTTTGCGACAGCAAAACCGCGAAGCGGCCCTCTGGTCAATGGTTTAAAGCGCAGGTGGCGAAGCCACCGAAGACTTTGCCAAAGGCAAAGCGGTTTTGGCGGCTAACTACCAGCTAAACTAACCTGCTAAACCGCATTTAGCAGGTTTCTTAGCAGATTAGAACGCCATAAATGAACGCCACAGAAACACCACAGAACACGCTAAAACCGCGTGAAATGAGCCAGCAAAACGACCTCCAGGGGTTGACCGCCATCAGTCGATTTCAATGGCTCAGGGCCAGAGAAATTGGGAACGTTTTGTGGGCCAGACAGGCAACGCGACACATTTCTGGTGCCAGAATTTGCAAAAAGTGGCTCGACCAAGGCTTAGTAATTCAGCGAAAACTACCGCTTTCGTTCGGATTTGCGTACGTATTGAGCCAAAAAGGCGCCGATTTTTTGACAGAAAACGGCGTTCCGTTTGCCCGCACTGGCAAGCGAATTGGCGAAGAAATGAAAACCGGCAAGAACAAGGGATGGGTGCCGAACCAAAACAGTTGGAAGCACGATTTACTGGCTAACAGCTTTTTGACCCTGAATCTAGGACTCGGAGCTGAGATCCGAACGGAAGTGGAAATTGCCCGAAAAAACACCGAGCAAGGAAAAAAGATCCCAGACGGACTCGTTGAATTGGACGACCACTGGTACGTGATCGAAGTCGAGCGTGAAAAAAAACGCGGCCCATACCTGCGCAAGATGTGCCAAAACTTGATCAACTCGGCCAGCGGCTGCGCCGATTACAAATTTGAAACAGCCGGTGGGGAGGATGAATTCATCCGGGTCAGCCGGGCAGCACTGGCCTTTGAGGACCCGATAACAGCAGACAACGGTGTCCAGCACCAGCACAACGCCACGACAGAAATTCAGGGCATGCTGTCACCCGGCCAGTCCATCAATCTGGACCGGTTTGAACTGGAAGTGGTGGGCGGCGGAGTCATCTCAGCCAAAATGTTTCTTTTTAAAGTCGAAGCGCACTACCAAATTGCGCTTGAAAAAAGCGTTTTCGGGCACGCTTGGTACGAATCGAAAAGTGTTTTCACACGTGAAAAAGTCACAAATATTCAATACTTAAAACGACTTGGCTTCTGCCCGGTTGATTTGTCAATTTATAAAAATTCAGCCGGAAAATGGTTCGCTGAAATCTCTAAAACCGATGAATTTGGCTACGATCCACGCCTTTTGCTCACGAAAGAATTGGACGGATTCAGCGAAGAATCGGCTCAGCGCCAGGCGCAGGCCCTGCTTTTACTGCAGCCGCAATACCAGGCATGGTTCACGACCGACTGGCATAAACGTAATGGCCTGGTCGAAAAAATAGCTCGCCAATTGACCATTGACGAGTTGTGATTTGCCTCACCGGACAGAAGATAGTTGTTGTGGCTCGCGTTTGAAAACCGCCCGACTTGCAATCAGGGGTTCCAAGCCCAATGGGTATTCCGGTCGATCGTGACCGGTCATTCCGGTTTGCCGGATGACCTGAGAGAGTCATTTATTGGGGTCCGGGGAGCAACGGAACAGCCAACCGACATAAGCTACCTACCTGCCCCTATGGAAAATGGCATCCTCCACCGGGTGTGCAGAGGCGTCCCACCGGCGTTTTGCAAACCCATGCGACCTGGTGCATGGCAAACTTTGATTCATGGCACCAGTTTTCTGAACCGAAATCGGCGCCTTTTGGTTTCACAATGGCGTGTCGGCAAGGAGTCCGACAAAACGAAGGTTTGATCGAACCGCGTTAAGTGGGTTGGCTGTTCCGTTGCTCCCCGGACCCCTTTATTGACCAATTAGACAGGGGCCTAGACCCCGAATTTTGGAATTGACCACGGCTTGTCTGTGAGTCCTCTTTTTCACCCCCTAAACCCCGCTTATGCAGGGTTTTTCTTTACTCACCTAGAGTTGCGTATTTCAGCGATCGTGGACGCCTGTTTCAGGCTGATCGTGGACGGCGTTTCAGCGCCATCGTGGACGCGCAGAGATGCGCGCAAGCGAGGTATTAATGTAGCTCAGACCTCGGTTCTGACTGCGCGCGCGTGAACGTCGCGCCGGTTTGAATTCGCGAAGCGAGATGTTTGACGGATGAAACTCTGGCGGCGTCTATTTCCGCAACGTCCCCGATGTGCGATGTGCGATGTGCGATGTGCGATGCGCGGACGGTTTTGACGGTCGTTGGTTTTTGGAGTTTTTATTAATCAGGCCCCTGCCAGGGCGCCGCAGGCCCCCCGGTTGTGCATGTACGCATGCATTACCTTTTTGATTTTCAACATCATCTTGCAGGAGCCTTGACTCTTTTCCTTGGGCGCTTTTGATCTGATTTCCGTTACTGCGTAACTGAAGCCATTGGCAGCCTGAGTCGCCCGGCGTAATAGTCAGCCGGGCCATTTGGCGATATCACCTGCGCTTCCAGCAGCGCCACCTCTTGTGCTTGCCGAATCAAATTCTCCAGCAGTGATTTTTGCGTTACGCCGTAACAACTGGCAAGCCGTTCCAGGGCGCGTTTGGCGTGCAAATCGATCATCAGGTTCAGACGCTGGAGCTGACCGTCTTCTGATTTCAAATGCCGCGCACGGTAATCTGCCTGTCGTTGTGCATTGTTGCTGGGTTGCGTCTTGGTGGGTGCCTGGCTTTTTGTGCTCATCTTTCACTCCTCTATTCGTTACGCCGTAACACCTGCTGCGACCGATTCACTCTTGGCGAGCCTCGCGTTAGCGCGTAACGTAGCACCCTTGAGGTCAAGGCGATGACTGCTATGCACGATGCGATCCAGAATGGCATCGGCCAGGGTCGGATCGTCCAGATAGGTGTGCCAGGCCTTGACCGGCAGTTGGCTGGTGATCAAGGTCGAACGCAAGCCCACCCTGTCATCGAGCACCTCCAGCAAGTCATTGCGCTCAGGCGCGCCCATCGGCGAAATCGCAAAGTCATCAATCACCAGCAGATCAAGCTTGGCCAGTTGCACCATCCTGCGCGCAAAACTGCCATCGCCATGCGCGACATGCAGCTCATCAAAGAGCCGTCCCGCGCGCACATACAGCACCGAGAAGCCTGATCTGGCGGCCTGGTGCGCCAGGGCACACGCAAGCCAGGTCTTGCCACAACCGGTGGCGCCGGTGATCAGCAGGTTCTGGGCGTTGCGAATCCAGTCACCACCGGCCAATGTAGCCATCAGGGATCGATCCAGTGATCTGCTGGCACGCCAGTCAATGTCCTGCACACAGGCTGCGCTGACCTTGAGCTTGGCCGCCTTGAGCAGGCGCTCGACCCGACGGTCGTCCCGCCAGGCGACCTCGCGTTGCACCAGTAAAGTCAATCGCTCATCAAAGCTCAGCGCGCTGACAGCAGTGCTGGTGGCTTGTTCTTCGATGGCACGCACCATGCCGTCCAGGCGGAGGTGGCGTAATTGGGTCAGGGTATGTTCGTTCATGGGGATCTTGTCTTGTTTGGGTTGCGGTGTATTGGTTTTGCTTGAGGCCAGCACGGGTGGCTTCAGTGGAAATAATCCGCGCCACGGATGTTGTCGTGCAGGGGGAGTGAGCCCGATGTCGTGGTGGGCAAGTGGTGCTGGCGGTCAAGCCCACTCTTGAGGATCGAGGCCACACTGCGGTAGGTCAGCGCGCGAATCGCCACCGCCCGGGTGCAGGCCGCCTCCAGTCGGGCTGGCGTGTATTGCCGCCCCAGGCGCTGCAAACCCAGACAAGCCCGATAGCCCTGCTCAGGGTGCGCACGGTGCTCAAGCTGCCAAGTCACCACCGCGGCCGTGCTGACCCCAATGCGCAGGCCCCAGTCGATCAGCTTTTGCGGGGTCCACTCCAGGTGGGCGCGGTGCGAGGCTGGCATGTGATCGCCAAGGGTGGTGTGTTGACCTTTGAGATGGCTCAAGGCGTGGCAGGCCACGCGCTGGTTCGATGAATAGCACTCCACCAGCGTGGCGGTGACGCGCAGTTCCACTGTGGTACGTACCAGGGCGTGTGGCACGCTGTAATAGTGACCGTCAAACTCGACGTGGTAGTCGATGTTGACCTTGGCCGATTTCCAGCGAAAGAGCTCAAAGCGTTTGGCCGGTAGTGGCTGCAACGCTGGGGCATCGAGTTGCTCAAAGGCACTGCGCCTGCAACCGGGCAGCTTTTTGAAGGCGCGTTGATTGAGATCGCCCAGCAGCAGGGCTATGGCGTGGTTGAGCTCCGTGAGGCTGAAGAATTTGCGATTGCGCAGCCTGGCCAATATCCAGCGCTCAACGACCAGGACGGCGCACTCGACCTTGGGCTTGTCTCTGGGGTGTGCCGGGCGTGCTGCCAGCAAGGCGCAACCGTAGTGGGCCGCGAATTCTTCATACAGGCGGTTGTTTTGCGGGTCATAGCGGTCGGGGTTCTTGATCAGCGAGCGTGTTTGATCTGGCACAACGAGCCGTGGCACGCCACCGAAGAATTCCAGTGCCAGTACCTGGGCGCCGATCCAGTCGGCGGTGGTTTGGCGTGCGGTGGCGCAGGCGAACGTGTAGTTGGAGGCGCCAAAGGTGGCGACGAAGATCTGCGCTTTGGTGATCTCGCCGGTGCTCGCATCGATGATGGGCACGGTCTGGCCAGCGTAGTCAACAAACAGCTTCTCCCCGGCAACGTGGGTTTGACGCATGGAGCGTTTGAGGCCCATCGCCCATTCCCGGTATTTGACGCAAAAGCTGGTGTACTTGAAGGCCAGGGGGTTGTCTTTGGCGTATTCCTCCCACAGCAGTTGCAGGGTGACCCCGGCGCGTTTGAGTTCTTGGTGCACGCTGGCAAAGTCAGGCGCCAGTTGCTTGCTGTTACGCGGTAACGCTGGACGGTACAGCCGGGCTTGGAGTTCGTCGTCGCTGAGGGTTTGGGCGATCTCCCAGTCAACTCCGGCCACGCGGGCCAGCGACATGTATTTGCCGACCACGCTTTTGGATATCTTGAGGGTGCGGCCAACCTCGTTGTAGCTCAGTCGTGCTTGCAGGTGCAGGCGAAGGGATTCTCGTATTTGACGCATTGTGATTCTGTTGGTTGGCATGGGCTCTTCCGTAAAAAACGGTGAGCCTATGCCGGGTTCAAAAAATCACTTGCGCGTATCCCCTTAAAAAATCGTCCACGTTCGCGCTGAAACAGCGTCCACGATCAATTTGAAATGCCGTCCACGATCACGCTGAAATCGCGTCCACGATCAGCCTGAAACGCCGTCCACGATGGGCTGAAATACGCACGCATCTAGCAGGGCAAGGAGTAAGCCGAGATCCTGATCCAATCGCGTCAAGGTGGCGGTGTCCAGTTGAGAAAGCGCCTGCGGCAGCACCCCTGCAAATGGGCCCGGGGCCTTTTTTAGCACTCGCTGCCCAACAGGGAGGACATAAAGTTGTACCGCTCGACGGTCAGGTCCGATTCTTTCCGTCTGAACCATCTCCATCTTTACCAACGCCTTCACCAGATTACTGGCTGTCGTCTGGTGTATGTCCATGGCCTTTGCCAGATCGTTGACGCCAATGCCTGGCTGTGCGTGTATCACGCTGAGTGCCCACAGTTGCGCGCCTCCGATCCCCGCGCTTTTCTCGACCTGTTGGAAGTGCGTTTTCACGGCGTTGAAAACCAGCCTGAAACGGCGCAGGACTTGGGCCGTTGTTGGTGGCAGGTTACTATTTTGGTCGACTCGTGGCATGTGCGGATCTTAGGAAAACAACAAACATCGCATGATAGGGTCAATTTTGGAATATAGGGGGCTCGGAAGCATTGAACTTCAGCCTATTATTGCCTTGCCTCGCAGTGGGTTGCACAGATAGCCAAGCCGTCAAACGATTCCCCCCTGACTTCCCATTTGTTGATCCATTAGGCAGATCAGTTGGCTTTGTGCTTCAAGGCATTTATTCTGGCGTTACACAGACGTATGGTGATTTCGTCAGGAATCTCAAAGAGACCTGCTGTCAGGTATTCTGATATTTTTTGTGCTAATTCATCAACGCCGCGTATTCGTCCCCTCGCCGCTCCTTGTTGACAGTGGGCTTTCCTCGCTCCAAGCAGTTCGTTTAGCTGATCGCTGACGCTTTGAAATGAGTCGAAGGGTGTATTAAACATTTCTTTGCGTTTTTTCTAACGATTGCTCTCACCTCGAACTGCGATGGAACGCATACGGATGACCTGCGTCCACCTCAATAAATTTAAACGCAGGTGGTGCTGCCATCGAAGAATAATCTTGGGTCTGTTGAGTCGATTGACTTGACTTTCCATGATCCGGAGTGGCCTCGACACTCTGACCCTTTCGCTCGCTAAGTAACCGCAATAGGTAAGTTCCTTCCGCCGCATCAAAGACAACGGCCAACGCCAATACCAGATAGAGGAATTGTTTCATGTGAATGACCCCTTCAAGAGCTACCATCTTGTATGCCAACAAGTAAATTTGGCCAAATGTACATCAAGGATTAAAAAGTAATGGCTGCACTTGGAAATTTTTTTGGCTGTGTTGAAAGCAGTAAAAATCTTTCCGCTGATCAATGCGCATGACGCAAAAAATGTGAGGTTTACCGCGCATTCAAGTTGAATTTATTGAAACAAATCGCCTCAGCGTAGACTGATTTCCGACTTAGAGCTTCAGGTAAAAGTTAGGGTAAGCCCCGTAGATAAATAACATTTGTTGGAATATACTTGTGCAACTGTACCAGTTTAAGCGGCCGGTGCAGCCAACTTGAGCTTGGGGCCCTTCGGGGCTCCTTTTTTATGTCTGGAGCCTTGGTAAGCGTTGCAGCTGCAATTCAGCCAATGATGGATACAGGGGCGCGCTGATCAGGCGCGACACGCCGCTGGCCACCAACGCGCTGGCCATCAGACTGAGCACCAGTGCATGCCCGTCCACCATCTCCATGACAATGATGAAGGCGGTCAGTGGAGCCTGTGTGACAGCTGCCAGGAAACCTGCCATGCCCAAGGCGATGAGTGTGGGGGCATTCACATAAGCGGTCAGTTGAGCGATGTCGTTGCCCAGGGCTCCACCAATCGCCAGGGATGGGGCAAATAGTCCGCCCGGCACGCCCGCCCAGGCGGTAATCCAGGTAGCCATGAATTTGAACAACACGTACAAGGAAGAGGAATCACCGTTTCCTTCCAGCATATCGCGCGTATGGTTGTAGCCACTTCCATAGGTGTCCCCGTGACTGACTACACCCAAGATAGCCACCACCAACCCGCAAGCTGCCGCAAATAGCACAGGCGCTTTTTTGCGAAACTTACTGAATCGGTCGGCTGACTTGCCAGACAATGAAACCATCAGTATTCTGGAAAATAAACCACCCGCTGCACCGCTGCACACGGCAACCAGCAAGCCTGGCAACAGCAATCCCATGCTCAGGTTTTCGATCCGGATCACGCCGAAGTAGGTAGAATTTCCGTACACGGAAATTGCCATCAAGCCTGCCAGCACAATGGCGGCCAACAGCAGACCATTGCTGCGCTGTTCGGGCTTTCGTGACAACTCTTCGATGGCAAACATCACGCCACCCAAAGGCGTATTGAAAGCCGCCGCGATACCAGCGGCGCCCCCGGCGAGTAACAAACCGTGCTCTGACACCTTGGAATTTGAGGGTAACCATCGACGGGCATGGTGCATCACACCAGCCGCTATCTGCACTGACGGCCCCTCGCGCCCCAGGGACAGTCCGGCCAATAAACCCCAAGTTGTCAGCAGCATTTTGGAGGCCGTCAACCTCAAGGACACATAGATTCGACGATAAACGGGAGGCACTTCATGCGTCAGTGCAGCCATGACCTGCGGTATCCCCGAACCAGCCGCACCAGGCGCGTATCTTTGGGTCAGCCAGACAATTGCCGCCGTCGAAGCAGGGGTCCAGAGCAAGGGTGCCCACCAGTAGCTTCTTTGCAGCGAAAAGAATTGCGCCAGTGCATGCTCAGTCAACCAAGTGAAGGCAACCACCGTCAGGCCCGCCAGTGCGGCAAACGCAAGCACGATCCCGCGACCGGTCCACAGACGCCAATCGTAAAGCTCTTGGCGCAGAGCAGAAAAAACAGGGGGTTGAAGTTTCATGAGTCACTTCCGTGGTGAGCTTTTTGGGAGACGAATGCCGCGTTTTGTGACAACTTAACAATATTTAAACAAATGCATTATGATGCATTCACACGAATGTATTTCAATCAGGACATTTGACCCGCAGCGCTTGTTTCCAACCACTTATTACTCACAAGTCAAGTGAACGGTAGATGAGACTCGAAAAAGAAGATGCGGTCTAAATTTTTCATCTCGGTTTACATTCCCAAGCTCCAATTCCCGTTCAAATGCTGAAATATCTTTTCGTGTGTCTTGCAATCTGCTCAGCCGCAAGCGCGTCCGCCATATCGTTTGGCTCTCAGCACGCCATCGTTGTTAATGACGAATCCGGCAAAATTTTGCTCGAAAAAAATGCGAGTTCTGTTGTTCCAATTGCTTCTTTAACCAAGTTGATGACGGCAATGGTCGTGTTGGATAGCAAGCCGGATATGGACGAAACAATTTCCATTCAAGTAGCTGATGTCGATACGCTCAAACACAGCGCTTCGCATGTTCCTTTAGGGACAACGCTACCTCGGCGAGAGGTTTTGCAGCTGGCGCTGATGTCATCGGACAATCGCGCTGCCGCATCACTTGCACGGACCTTTCCAGGCGGGAATCTGGCTTTCGTTAAGGCCGTTCGTGAGAAGATCCAGTCGCTTGGAATGATCAATACTGTCATTGAAGAGCCTACGGGTTTGTCGCCCGACAACACCTCGACAGCAGCCGACCTCGCAAAAATGGCGTTCGCCGCGTCCCGATATCCAGCCATCGTCAACATCACAACGAATAGTTCTGACCTGATCAATATGAAGGGGAGAGGCGTCACATTTCACAACACCAATCGACTTGTCGGAAAACGTGGTTGGGACATCCTCTTGTCCAAAACCGGGTTTACCAATGAAGCGGGACACTGCTTGATCATGCGAATCAAGCTGGCGGGGAAAAATGCAACCTTGGTGTTGCTAAATGCGAAGGCCAGTTCTTCAACTTTCTTTGACGCTCTGAACATCCGTCGTTTTTTGGAAAATCAAACGATGCAGCAACCGTCATTGACATCAACGCTTCATAAGCGCCATCACATCACGCTGTCGTAGATTCGACCCGAAGTCACGGCACTTTAACGTTCATTTAATCAAAATTTAAACAGTCAAATCGCCTGCTTCGGTCCTGAGTATTGGGCTGAGAAAGGCCAGCACAACAAGGATGTGCTTGGATACCACCTTCCTACAAATCTACGCGGAACCCGCAAACCATTCTGGAAATCATGAAATGAATCAAGACCTGTCGATCCTCCACATGGTGTTAAACGCCAGTCTGGTCGTGCAATTGGTAATGCTGTTGCTGGTGGTCATCTCCGTGTCCAGCTGGGCCGCCATTTTTCGCAAACTGTTTGCGCTGAACCGGGTGAAATCGCTCAATGACGACTTCGAGCGCGAATTCTGGTCCGGTACCAGCCTGAATGATCTGTTCGCTGCCGCCACCAAAAACGCCCGCGACTCGGGGCCGATGGAGCGCATTTTTGCCAGTGGCATGCGCGAATACCAGAAACTGCACGAGCGACGCATCACGGATGCCGGCACCCTGATGGACGGTGCCCGCCGTGCCATGCGGGCCAGTTTTCAGCGCGAAATGGATGTGGTGGAAACCAACCTGTCGTTCCTGGCCTCGGTCGGCTCAGTCTCGCCTTATGTGGGCTTGTTTGGCACCGTGTGGGGCATCATGCATTCATTTAACGGACTGGCATCGCTGCAGTCGGTCACACTCTCCACGGTGGCCCCCGGCATCGCCGAGGCCTTGGTGTCAACCGCCATTGGCCTGTTTGCCGCCATCCCGGCCGTGGTGGCCTACAACCGGTTTGCCCGTGATATTGACCGCATCTCGATCCGGCTGGAAACCTTCATTGAAGAGTTTTCCAACATCCTGCAGCGCAATGTAGGCGCGCAGTCGGCCTCTGGCCACTGAAAGGAGTTTGAGCATGCCCTCCCTGGTCAGCCGCGGACGCGGACGCCGCACCATCAACGAGATCAACATGGTGCCCTTCATCGACGTGATGCTGGTGTTGCTGATCATCTTCATGGTGACCGCCCCGCTCATCACGCCCAGCGTGATCGATTTACCCAGTGTCGGCAAGGCCGCCAAGCAGCCGGACCAGGTGATTCAAATCGTCATCGGCAAAGATGAATCGATCGAGATGAAAATCAAGGAAAAATCCACCTCCTTGGGGTTCAAAGACA
>Ga0310040_1001674_pt1 | contig 15554 bp, 14 predicted proteins | sample EPASupsiteHSE623_FD_200237 | JGI IMG/M metagenome (GOLD analysis project Ga0310040, IMG submission 200237) | Bioremediated contaminated groundwater from EPA Superfund site, New Mexico - Sample HSE6-23 (v2) (version 2) | ecosystem: Environmental > Aquatic > Deep subsurface > Groundwater >... | reverse complement strand
ATTTCGAGTTTTTCTTAAGTTGTGCCGCGGGGCGCGATAGGACACGCGGCATTGACTATAAAGCCGAAATCTGTTATTTAGTCTTTGACAATTTAAGGCAAGGGGGAGGCCCTCCTTGTTTTTGTTTAAAGGAGATATTATATTGACAAAAATTATAATATTTGTTATAATACGCAAGACAACAAATACGTAAAAAAATAACACAAAATATGAGTAAAATAATCAAGTTTTTGTTTGCGGTGAGCGCGGTTCTTATCTTTACCTTAATTTTAGCCGGCCAAGCGCATGCTCAGGCGGCGTCAGGTTGCGTTTCCGGCAGCTGGGTCAATGCCGCGGGAAACGGAACCCCGACCACTCTGAATGTTACCAACAAAACGACCTGCGGAGCCAAGCAGGTGAGTTTGTGTTCTTATCGCGTCTATATCCGGCCCAATGCCGCCGGTTGGCTGAGCACCCAGACTTTGTTTGACTCTCAGGTGGTGACCCTTCAGCCGGGCCAGACCATGACCATGTCCGTTAATACCGATACCTGCATGAACCAAGTCGATGCCTATGAAGGTCCATGCGTTAATCCTTTCGTTAGCGACACTACTTCGGTGCCCTATATTTTTGCCGGCAGAATGACTGATTACACGGACCTTCTTTGCGTCAAATGCACCAATGAATGCACGGTCGTGGGCCAGAGAGAATGTTCAGCCAACGGTTACAGGGAATGCGAAAAAGGGCCGAGCGGCTGTTTGAAATGGGGCACGGTCACCAATTGCGCGGCAAACGAAGCTTGCAACAATGGCAGCTGCATCCCCACCTGCACCAATCAGTGCACCTCGGGCGACCATCAGTGCTCGTTGTCTTCGGGCAGAACTTGCGGATTTTTTAACAGCAGCGTTTGCTCTTCGTGGGGCACTTGGCAGGATTGCGATTCAAAATGTTTCCGCTGCGGCGACGGGCGCTGCGATTGCGGCGAAACCAAATCGTCCTGCAGCCAGGATTGCGGCCATGTTGATATCTGCTCGGAAACGCTTTCGGGATCTCCGACCAGCGGAGAGCAGGCCGAATGCGCCAATGCCGGAGGCCAAATTCAATGCGGCAACGGTTGGTGCAAATGCAATTGCGTTCAGAATCCGACCGTGGATTTGAGATCGAGCGGTTCGGTTTCGTGCAATCATAGCGCGACCTTGACTTGGACTTCGACCAACGCGACTTCTTGCGCGGCGTCCAACGCCTGGTCGGGAAGCAAAGGAACTTCAGGCTCTGAATCAGTCGGCAATTTCACCGGAACCAAGACTTTCACGCTAACCTGCACCAATTCGAAAGGATCGGTTGACGACAGCGTGACTTTGACCGGTTCAAGCGATGATTTGGAAGTCAGCGCCGGACCCGACAAGGAAGTTTATGATTCCAATTCCGTCCGTTTGAACGGAACGGTTGACGGCGACTATGACAGCTTGTCATGGTCGTGCGACGGGGGCATCCTTTCGGATAACGACATCGAGGATCCGACTTGGCGGCCGAATTTCTACTCTTACAGTTATGACGGTTTTGGCGACAGCTATAATTACGATCGCACTTTCACCTGCAAGCTGACCGCGCACAATGAGTGCGGTTCGGACTATGACAGCATGACGATCCGCGTGCGGCGCCAGAATGATCCCGCGAATTTTAACGTGAGCTTGGTTACCCGGCCCCAGTCCGAATGCGCGCCGCTGAACGGCGTTGACCTGACCGCGACGGTCAGCAATTACGGCACTTATAACGACGACTACTATTATAATTCAAGCTACAGCTCAAACTACGGTTATACCTATTATTTCGATTGCGAAAACGACGGCAACTGGGATAAGACCGTGACCAGCAACGACACGACCTATACCGCCTATGATGTTTGCGATTACCGCAATGTTGGCAATTACACCGCAAAAGTGCGCGTGGACAGCCGCGGCCGCACCGCGACCGATACGGAAATCGTGAGCGCGCGGAACTGCCAAACCCCCGAACTTGTCGGGCGGGTTAACATCCAGAAATGGGTGCGCAATTTGACGGACGGAACCGATTACCAGGCCAGTGCCATTGCCAATCCGGCCGAGGTTGTTTCCTACAAGATTATCGTTACCGGAGTCCAGGGCATGACCAGCAGCATCAGCGTCAGCGACGCGATGCCGGCGGGCATTGCCAATATCCGCGATTTGCAGATTGACGGCAACGCGGTTAACGGCAGCCTGGCGACCGGAATCAATATCGGCAATTTGGCCGCGGGCCAGACCCGGATCATCACCTATACCGCCACTGTCGCCGGAGAAAATAATTTCACCTACGGACAGACGGCCTTAACCAATACCGCCACGGTAATTACTGCCGGAGGCTCGGCCAACGCTGCCGCCACGGTCTATGTTTATCGCCACGCGGTACAGGGCGCGACCACGGTTTCCACCGGGTTTGACGCCAACATGTTCGCCGGGATCGGCCTGGCGATCGCCGGCGCCGTTCTGGCCCTGTTTTTCCTGGCGCGGCGAGTCTTGCTTGGAAAGAAACTCACGCCGGAAGCCGAACTTAGCCGGAAGATCGGATTCATCAAACGAAACGATCTGGCATAGTTGATATTTTCTCAAAAACCCCGCTTTGGCGGGGTTTTTGCGTTGAGAGGCGATATCATTGCATTTAAAGGCAAAATAGGTTAAAATTTTTTACTGTGGACATTGCCAAGTAGGGCAGTGTCAAACGTAAATTATGCCTGAAAGCCCAGTAAAAACAGAGCTTTCAAAGGGATTGGCGGCTTCCGTAGTGCGGCTGGTCGCTTTTATCATTGAAGAAGCCCAGGGATTGAGGGCGTCCGATATTCATATCGATCCTCAAAGCGGCGGAGTGCGCGTGCGCTACCGTGTTGACGGATGGCTCAAGGATCACCACATCCTGCCTTTGCGTTTGCATCAGGAAATTATCAGCAGGATAAAAATCATTGCCGGGTTGCGCACCGACGAACATCAAGCGCCTCAGGACGGCCGTTTCCGGATGGTTTTGGAAGCGCGTCCTTTGGATGTGCGGGTTTCCATCGCGCCGACTTATTACGGCGAGAACGTGGTATTGCGCTTGCTTTCCGACAAGGCGGAAGCGTTCACGCTTGAATCGTTGGGATTTTCCGAGGGTAACGCGCAAAAAATACGGGAAGCGTCAAAAAAGCCCTATGGAATGATTTTGGCTACCGGCCCAACAGGAAGCGGCAAAACCACCACTCTCTACACTTTACTTAAAACTTTAAATACCGAAGAAGTCTCCATTGTAACCATCGAGGATCCGGTTGAATACGCCATGGACGGCATCCAGCAGATCCAGGTGAATCCGCGCACCGGTTTGGCTTTTGCCAGCGGGTTGCGCAGCATTCTGCGCCAAGATCCGAACATCATCATGGTGGGGGAAATTCGCGATCCGGAAACCGCGGGCATTGCCGTTAACGCGGCGCTTACCGGCCACCTCATGCTTTCGACGCTGCACACCAACGACGCGGCCACGACTTTGCCGCGGCTTTTGGATATGAAAATTGAAAGTTACTTGATCGCTTCCACGGTGAACGTGGCTATCGGCCAGCGCTTGGTGCGCAAAATTTGTCCGTATTGCAAAACGTCGCGCGACATCACCTTGGCCGAGGTTAAAAGTTTGAGCGGGGTGGTTCCGGAGAAAATTTTGGAACAGCAGGAAGAATTTTATTTCGGCGAGGGGTGCGATAAATGCAATAATACCGGCTATCTTGGCCGTGTGGGCATCCATGAAGTATTGGTTCCCGACGCGGCTTTGCGCGAAGCAGTCCTTAAAAAATCAACTGCGGGAGATATAAAACGGATCGCGGTTGAATGCGGCATGACGACAATCGTCGAAGACGGATTTTTAAAGGCCCAAAGCGGCGTTACAACCGTTGATGAGGTCTTGCGAATGCTTTATGAATAAAACTTTAAAATCCATTAAACACAAAATTTCCAAGTTTTTGGAAAAATATTCCAACCGGGGATCAAAAAAAATAAAAATACAAAAACTGTTTTCCAAAAAAAAGAAACCATGGGCGTTTTTGAAAATCAAGCCGGGTTTTTCCTGGTTAAAGCCGCAAAAAACAAAAACATCCGGAATTGCGAACAGTTTTGATAATGATCAGGAGGTTGAGATGAAAAAAACATTTGCCGGCTTTTTTTCCGGCATGTCGGCCCAGGAGCAGATCATATTTGCCAAGAGGCTGGCGATTCTGATCAAGTCGGGCGTATCGATCATTTCGGCTTTGGACATGCTCAAGCGGCAGTCGAGTTCGCGGGGAGCAAAGCTGGTCATCGGCCATCTGCGCGCGTGCGTGGAAATTGGTCAGCCGCTGGCCAAGGCCATGGAAAGCTACCGCAGCGTTTTTGGAAGTTTCGCGGTAAGTATCGTTCAGATCGGCGAAATGAGCGGCACTTTGGTGCAGAATTTGAATTATCTGGCCGATGAGCTCAAGAAAAAACAGGAGTTGCGCCGCAACATTATCAGCGCGCTGATTTACCCGGCATTCATCGTGGTGGCGACATTGGGGATAGTGATTTTGCTCACGGCCTATGTCTTTCCGAAAATCCTGCCGGTTTTTTCAAGCTTCAAAGCCGAGCTGCCGTGGAGCACGAAAGCGCTTATCGCTGTGAGTTGGGCGATGCAGCATTATTGGTTCTACTATTTGGGCGGGCTGGTTTTGGCCATCGTTCTGATATCGCTGTCGCTGAAAAATTCTTCAGTCAAATTGGCTGCTGATCGCATGGTATTGCGGATTCCGCTGATCGGATCAATGTTTAAAAGTTATTACGTTGCCAATTTCAGCCGCACGCTGGGTTTGCTTTTGAAAAGCGAGATCGGCATCATCCAGGCTTTGCGGATCACCGGCGACACTTCGGGGAACGCGGCTTACAAGATTGCTTTTGGAAAGCTGATCGAAGGCGTGGCCCGCGGCGAAGCGATTTCGGACAACATGGAAAAAGACAAATTCCTTTTTCCGCCGCTGGCTTCGCAAATGGTGAACGTGGGCGAGATGACCGGCAATTTGAGTTCCAGTTTGATGTATTTGGCCGAAATCTACGAGGACGAAATGAACAATTCCACCAAGAACCTTTCCACCAGCATCGAGCCGGCCCTGATGATCTTCATGGGCGTGCTGGTCGGTTTCATCGCAATGTCAATTATCACTCCAATTTATGGCATCACCCAAAGCCTGCACCAATAAATCGGGTTCTTGCATCGGAGTTAATACCCCGACGCAACCAGAAGATGTTTTCTCCGGATTCCTCGTTCTTTTTGTTTCTCGCAGCAAGCTGGCGGGGTATAAAAAGAATAAATCAAATCGCGGTTTCACGATGCTCGAAGTGATCATTGTGATGGGCCTGCTGGTGATCGTCGGTTCGCTGGGGCTGTTCATGAGCATGGAAACATTTCGCGGTAATTCGTTCAGGAATGATCGGGATGCAACGGTTAGCGGCTTGCAGCGGGCGCGCAGCTTGGCGGTAAGCAATATGTGCTTCGGATTCTCGCCAAGTAATCAGAGCCAATGTGCGTTGCCGGATTATTGTTGCGATGGCAAAAGTCATGGTGTGCATTTTTATAACAAAGCTGACATTGCCAAAAGGGGCAAATTCGTTATTTTCCAGGGCGATAATTTCAGTGAAGGCGCTTTTGCGAACGAATTCGTTAGTTTCAACAATCCGCAAGTTTATGTAGACATTGATTCGGATGTGAACATCTCTTTTGCTCGTATTAGCGGTAATTTAATTCCTGAAACCGCGACCAGCACCAGCGTGACAATCACTGATGGAAACAGCCATAATTCGGTAATTGAAATTAATTCCGAAGGCAGGATCGATTGGACAAATTAAAGTGGGACATTCAATCAAATCGTTAATGTCTAATGGTTAACCTTAATAAATGACAAAATATCGCCAAAAAATATGTCAACTTGGATTTTCAACCCTTGAGATACTCATGGCGATGTTTATTTTGATTTTGACGCTGACCGCGGTAATCACGGTTTCATTCGGCAACCAGTCAATGATTGTTGATAGCCAGACCAGTTCCGAGGCTTTAGGTACGGCGCAAAAATTGTTAGAGAAAGCCCAGGCTGACAGCCGTAAGGACTTTAATCTGGTTAATCCGTTGAATCAGGCGGCGGTCGACTCCCACTGTCCTTCAAATCCGGTTGGCAACTCGCAATTTATATATGACGGAACGAAATATTGTTATATGGTTGATGTGGCAACGCGTCCGGATTTTTTCACGAAACTCGTTACCGCGAAAATTTCTTGGTTTGCTGAAAATAACCGGACGCAAAAAGTGGAGCTGTCCACGCTGGTTACCAATTTTAACAATGCCGTTGGCGGCGATACTTGCGGCTCGGTTTTGTCTGAAACTGATGCGGGCGGCAACATAATCCATAACGATTGGACAAAGCCCCAATTGACCGGTAAGACGTTTGCTGATTTGGTGCATGATACTGATCCGGCCAGCCAATATGTCATCAGCGATGTTGATGCTTATCAGGGAAAGCTGTATGTAACACTCAGCAACAGCAGTGAAACTGTTTCGCGCAACCCATCGTCCACTCCATTTCCAGCGATCGCATCTTTGGGTGGAGCGCCAATCAGAGCGACCAATTTCGGATTCAATATTCCTGCAGGCGCGACGATTTTGGGCGTTAAAGCGGTAATACAAAAGCATTGGAGCGGCGGTTCGACTGGGACAGTGGCGGATAATGAGGTGCGGCTCATCAAACCTGATGGATCGCTGGGATCAAAGAATAAAAACGCCGGCAGTGTTTGGCCGAGTTCTGCTGCCGTGACAAACTATGGCAGTGATACTGATCTGTGGGATGAAACAAATTTGCAGGCTGCAGATATAAACAGTTCCAATTTTGGCGTTGCGATATCGGCAATCGGTTCCGTTGGTTCGGATCGGATTGCCAATATCGACAGTATCCAGATTACGGTAACTTATATTAAAGAGTTTTATGTTTTCGACATTGCCAAGTTGATTGCCAATGATCCCAATCCGCTGATCGGCGGATTGAGCAGCAATCCGGGGACGAGCGCGGGTTTCAAGGCGGTTGTTACGGACGGAAAATACGCCTATGTTGCCACCGAGGCCGGACCGGCCAGCGGTCAATTGCAGGTCATTGATTTGAGCGCCAATCCGTTCACTGTGAAAAAATTGGCCGGTGGAAATTATATCTATCCTGTCCCGGGTGTTACTGGCGCCGGCGGGGAGGCTCTGGGAAACAGCATTTTTTACCGGGATGGTTATGTCTATATCGGTTTGACCAAAACCGGGAGCGGTCCGGAGTTTAATGTCATTGATGTCCATGATGTCGCAAACCTTTCCGCTTCTTCTTTGGTGGCCGCGGCCAGTATTGGCAACTGGGTGAACGCGGTTTTCGTGAAAGATCATTATGCTTTTGTCGCCAGTCCGAATGCCGAAGACCTGCGGGTTTATGATATTGCTCCGGACAAATGGTCTCTTGCTATGGCGCCGGTTGGCTCGTTTGCCGCCGCCGGAGGCTTGAATGGCAAAAGTTTGTATGTTGTTGGCGATACCGTATATTTCGGCCGGACTGTCAGTTCAAATGAATTTTACGCGCTTGATGCCCGCAATCTTGACTTGGGCGCCGCGGTTGCGGAATATTATCCGTCCTCGCCGCCCTGTAACGGGAGTCACAGAGCTATCGGCGTATCGGTCAATGACCTTTTGGCGCGCGATTATCTGACTTTTTTAATAACGACTGACGGCCAGTTTCAGATCTTGAGGACCGATGACAAATGCGGGGCGAATATGGCGCGTTACGATGCGGTCCCGGTCAGCGTGCCGTCAACGGATAACAAGGCGCGTTTGGATTGCGAGGGCAATTATATTTTTGTCAGTTCAAACGCCAGCGCCGGCAAGGGACAAATTTCCTTTATTACCGGAAAAACAGAATGAAAAAAGATCGCGGTTTCACATTAATAGAAACTTTGGTATATTTGGCGCTTTTCGGAATATTATTTTCGGGCGTTATTGTTTGCGCCTATTCAGTTTTGGAATCCAGCGCCCGCAATCAGACAAAAGCCATGGCGCAAGCGGAGGGCGATTTCTTGGTTGCCAAAATCAACTGGACGATTAAGAATGCCAAGGAGGTTATTTCTCCTGTCGATGCTGTGCCCAACCAGACGTTGACCGTTCGGAAATTTGATAATTCATATTCGACCGTAAAGCCTTCCGGTCTTGATTGCGCGATTGTGCCTTGCGACATGCTGTTGCTGGAGGGAACAGATGCGAGCGTTCTGAATAATTCCGACGTGAAAATAAGCCAGATGTCATTTATCCATTTCAACGATATGTCGGGCAAGTTAAACCAAGAGAGCGTGCAGGCTGATTTTACCCTTAGAGCAAATACCGCCGACGGCAAAGTGTTCTCCCAAACTTTTTCAACGACCGTTTATTTGCGCAAATAATAAACAAACATGAACCGGCAAAAGCAAAAAGGTTTCATCGCTTTAATTTCCGCTGTTATCACCGGGCTGATTCTGGTCGGTTTGACGTTTGCCGCCAGTTTATCGGGATATTTTTTGCGTTCGAATTCTTTGAACAGCGAATACAAAAGGATTTCATTGAGCCTGGCCGAAGCTTGTCAGAATGCTTCTCTGCTGAAATTGGCCCAAGACTATGACAGCTATGCCGGTGCGGAGAGGATAACGATAGATTCCCAGTCCTGCGCGATTGACACGATAACAACCGTCGATTCAGCCACTCATAATCCGGTCGCGCTCGCTGACCGCAAAAATCACGACTCGCTAGTGGCCACGATTACGACACGCGCTTGCTATCCGCCTGATCCGGCAGATCCGGCGAAGTGTGCCGGAGCCAGCGCTTTCAGCAACGTATCGGTGAATACCAAAGTGCAGAATCCCAATACTAAATATATCATTCCCACCACGCTGACATTGCGGGTGAATTTGCCGCCCGGAGCCAACCCGGCGGATTTTCCGTTGAATATCAATGGGCAGGCGGTATTTAACGGTCAGCCCGTGGTTTCGGGGGCGGATATTACGGTAACTCCCAGCCTTTCTTATAATGTGAGCGTTGGCTATTCCGGCGCGGATTACGAAGCTATTGCCGGTTGGGCCAACGATTGTCATGGCACAGCGGGAGGCGGATCAACAAATTTATCATCGCTTGTCGCGGGCAAGGCATATTCCTGCGATATCGCGTATACCGTCAAACAAACCCATGCCTATCTGACATTGCTCGTCAATGTTCCGACCGGAGCGAACGTGGCGGATTTCCCGGTGAAGATCGACGGCTTGTCCGATATCAATGGCCAGGCAGTGACCATTAACCAGCCCATTAAAGTCACTCCGGACCAGGCTGCGCCGCATACCGTTTCAGTGTCTAATCCCGATCCTTTGCAATACCAACAATCGGATTGGACCGGTTCGTGCGATGCCGGGGGCACGACAAAACCCGACGCTCCCAGCGTTGGATTGAAAGCCGGAAGCTATTATACTTGCGTAGTGAATTTTTCCCATCCCACGCTATCCTGCGCCGATACGGTGATGATGCTGGACAGGACGGGGAGCATGGGCGATGGCGAGCTAGCCGATGAAAGGGCCGCGGCTAAAGGATTGCTTGATCTTTACAGCACCGTTAAACCTAAAGTTGGAATTGGCGTTTTTAATAAAAATAACGATAGCATTGCTTCGGCGGGAATAGTCAGTAATTTAACGGATGATTATGCCAATCTATATACCGCGGTAAATAATTGGCTGGCGCCTAGTTTTAGTCAAGGGTATACCAATTTGCATTCGGCAATCGGTGTTTCGCAAATGGAATTTGATACTAATGGCAGTTTCCATTCTGGCGGCGCGCCTTTTGAGCATGTTTTGATTCTGCTTTCCGACGGAGAAGTAAACCGGCCTTCTGGAACAACGGCAAGCGACACAGGTTTTAAATTTTCGGATGCCAACGCGATCAATGGGTTGGGCGATGCATGGACGCATCCCGAAGGCGCTTATGGAATCGGTGACGCGAGCGATAACAACGGGCATCGTCATCAATTTTATAATTTCAACCTCAGCGTTCCTTCTGGCGCGGCGGTTAATGGAATTGAAGTGAAAGCGGACGCTTTCTCCGAAGCTGTGTCTTCGTTGCAAACGATAATATCTGATTCGTTTGGAACTGGTGGCGACGCGAGTAATGTTCCGAATTGGGATGAACAAGGTATCGGCACTATTGCTAGATCGGGTCAGACTAATGGGAATGATTCAACGAGCCCTGACGGTGGGCGCTTCGCGAAGATATCTGAAAAGGGTTGGATCTGCCGTGAGATAGATGCTTCCATTGCTGATAATTTAAAATTATCTTATTATTGGCGAGGCGATTCTGACGCTGCCAATAGTAATGATTATGGAATTGTTGAATATAAAACCGGAAGCGGTGATTGTGCCGATACTAACGGTTGGCAGAATTTACAAACGCATGATTTGCGTAGCGACGAGCAATGGAATACCCAAGCTGAATTCAATTTTCCATCTTCACTAAATAATAAGATTTTCCGATTGCGGTTTCGTGACGCAAACAACGGGAATAATGGCAATGAGTATTTCCGGGTTGATGGCGTAAAAATTATCGGTAATAAACAAGTTCATTGTCGGATGGGAGTGGATATTTCCTGGGACAGCGGCAATAACTGGTCTGATGAAAAAAACCAGCTTTTAACCGCTTCAAATTCGCCCTATATTTTAGGAGGAAATGCTGACAAATGGGGTTCCCATGGCTGGCTGGCTGGCGATTTTTCCAATACTAATTTTCGGCTCAGAGTGCGTCAGATCAATCCCGGTCCAGTTTGCCATTTGGATTCTATTCAGGCAAAGATTTATTATACGACGGCCATTGAACCCGTCGCGGCGGCTTTTGAAGCTGCTGATTTGGCGAAGAGCAAAAATACTAAAATATTCACAATCCGCTACAGTACGGATGGCAACGCGGATGCTAAAAATCTTCTGGGTTTGCTCGCCAGTGGCGATTTTGAACCTTTGCAAGTTACAATTCCTGCCAATGGGATAAAACGCAGCGGCAGCAGCGGCACGGTAACGGTTACCACTGGCATTGCGCATAATTTTTATGTTGGCGAGCCAATAACAATCGCGGGAGTTGCAAATTCCAGTTTTAACGGGTCGTTCACGGTCTCTTCGATTCCGACGGCGACATCTTTTACTTATAAACAATCCGGCACGAGCGTAACGAGCGGAGGGGGAAACGCGATTCCTGCTTTTCCCCACTTGACCGGATCAGCCAATGATAAAACAAATGCAGCCGATGAGAATAATGATGGCGATAATTTCTATATTTCGCCGACTTCGGCGGATATGGCAGGGATATTTGAGGATATCGGCAAAAAGGTTTGTCCGGCCGCGGCGGCCGCGGCGCAATCGAAAATGGTTGTCGGCATCAACATGATCCACAATTATAGCCAGACCGATAGTGCTGGGGCTTTCCATATTACGATTACCGGTTCGGCGGCAACGCCTAACGCGTTTGATGGGAATGGATCTGAAGTGGTTGTTAATCCGGACACGAACTTCGACATCACGGTGGATGGCGGTCCGCTGGCGAAATATTCGTCTCCGCAATATGTCGGTTGTTCGGCGACCGGCAATTCGGTGGCCAGCGGCCAAACCGCGCATTGCAATATCATTCTTTATGACAAACCGCCCGCGCCGACATCGTCTCCGCCGCCCCCTTCGCCGACAAACATCGACATAAATTCCTGGACGGAGACATAGACAAAAACGGGAATTTATGTTAAGAAAAATTAACGATAATTATAACCAAAGGCCGATAGAGAATCTCCAAAAATTAAATTAATAAAATTAAAAAAATGAACACAAACATTAAAAAAGTTTTGAATCGCAAGCAAACGGGCTTTACCCTCATTGAAATCTTGGTCGTGATCGGCATGATCGCGCTCTTGGCCGCCATCGTTATAATTGCCATTAATCCAGCTAGACAATTCGCCCAAGGTCGCAATACTCAACGCACGAGCAATGTTAGTGCTATCCTGAACGCAATTGGGCAAAGAATGGCCGATAATAAAGGAGTTTTGAACTGTGCTGATGATATTCCGTTATCAACTTTAGCAGGTAATTTAGTGCCGAATCCTATTACGAATGCTAATTGGAATACATTTGGAGCAGAGAAAATTTCGGATGTTGTTGCCACGGATGATAATTTAGCCCCTTGTTTGACCCCGACATATATTTCAGCGTTGCCATTTGATCCAAGTGCAGATGCGACAAATGGGTATAAGTGGGTAAACGATACCGATTATGATACTGGTTACTATGTCGTTAAGGATGTTAATGGTCGCGTGACTGTTTTTGCGCCTAAAACTGACCTTTTGGATGGTAAAATAGATTATATTGCTATTACTCGCTAAATTAGAAGGTAATTTCAAAAGAATTTTAAAGATTCGCAAATCTCCCCTTGATCGGGGAGTTTTGTTTTTGTCCAAGTTTTGAATATCTGAGATCGCCGCCAAATACCGTTTCGGGTCTGTGGAAGTCAGACTTCCACAGACCCGGGTTTCTAATTTTCCAATTTGATTTTGGGTAAAAACTTGCCAATGCCGCCGCCGTCTAAAATATCTTTAGCCAGTTTGTGATAATTTTTTTCATTATTGGGCAGGCTGTATTTTGTATTCGTATTTTTTCTGTTGATGATTTCAAAATTTCGATAACCGATCGATTCCCCCAGACTGGAAAAGGGATAATCAATCGCTTGTTTGAAGGCGCGGTCGAAATTTTTCATCGGTAAATTGCCGGGCAGAAGCTCGAACGGATTCATGACTTGCACGTAAGCGTCGGCGTATTGCAGGTAGTGTTCGTCGGTTATCAGGCGCGCCTTATAAGCTCCTTGGAAGATGCGGCCTGATTCTTTATATTTTGTGTTTATGTAATTCGTGAAACCGGTGCCCAGCTTGCGCATGAAGCGGGTCACTCCGCCGAACTTTGTTTCCTGCAATATTAAATGGAAGTGGTTGGGCATCAGACAGTAGGCGATAATGCGCACGATTTCCTCCTGCGGCTCTTCGTTCTCCGGCTAGTCAAAAACCCGCGCCAGTCTGTGGAAGTCAGACTTCCACAGACTGGGATTGTCTTTTTTCAGTTTCTTTTCGATGAAGAAAGAGCGCATGATCGATTCGCCGGCGTTCACGTCGTTGAAATAACGCAAGCAAGCCAAAAAACGCCATCGATCCGCTTCGTCACGCACGATATCCAGTTTGCGGTTGCCCCGATTATAAACATGGACATAATCGCCCACATCGAAAGGTTCAATTCTCATTTATAAAATTATCATTCCTCACCATAATCATACCTCAATATCCGGGTCTGTGGAAGTCTGACTTCCACAGATTTTTGGTTGACAGAATGAGATTTGATGTTAGAATATTTTGTTGTGGAAGCACAGTTCTTTAACATCGCTTCCCGGATAAGGAGGAACCTAATTTGACTGATGAAGCATTGAGAACATCCAACGAAAAGAATGTGGCAATATTTATCGAAGGGCTAAAAATAATCATAAAACTGAGAAATCTGGGACTGTTGATAATCTCGGTTGGAATACCGAATATATTGATCGGAAGGAAAGAAAAAATCTTTGCGAACAAAGTACCTGTCAAAGGAATAAGGCATTTTTTGCGGGATTGCCAAACGCTTGCCCCGGAAGGATTGGAGCTTGGAACGAGCGATGTCATCATGCTGATGCCGGTCCATGTAAGCAGTTGTCCCGGCAAGAAAATTTTGGGTTTCTTGAAAAAAATCGATCCGACCATATCGATAACGGTAAATAACGAACATTGCACTGGTGATTGCAAGCTTTGTGCTGTTCCGGCAATGCTCGCGAGGTGAGACCTGGGAAGAAGAGGAGTGATAAGATGTTGAGAATTTACATGATTGCGGGCGGGCCCATTGATGTCCGCGGGGAAATAAAATTGATGAAAAGGGGACTGAGGGAAAACGGTTTTTACCTTGATCAGTACATCGAGCTGTCTGATCCCGTGAAGATTCACGACGCGGGCCCGGTGGTTTATTCGATCGAATCAAACCAATCGGTGATGGCGCGGGGAGAAAGGCTGATCAGAATACTGATTTGCTATTCAAAGATAGCCGAACGAATCGCCATTTTCTGGACGAAGTGTCCGGCGATTGTGCCTGATTTTCAGGGCGCGTCGCTCAAGGTTACGGGCGTTGTCGGCGACAGTGCTTTCTGGATCGTCAGGTATGAAAGCGATGTCGGTTATGCCATCATTAATGGCATTAAGTTGCCATGGCGTGCCGCGCTTGAGAACAAATAGGATGGTGGTATTGAATGGTTGAAACAGTCGGAAAGATGAATCTTGGACAAATGATTCGCGCGCACGCAGTCGATGCCGTGGTAGCTGTTATCGCGGTTGCTTGCGGCTGGTTCCTTGGGGATCAGCTGGCCAAGGTTGCCGCGCTATCATTTGCAGGGATCGTACTGATAAGAATAATCGGCCTTTCACAAAACGGAAAGGATGCAAAATTGTACCTGCTACTGCTTGTGTTCGATGCGATACTTTTCATTGCCGCGCCGAAATTGGCGATATTCGCGCCAGTGGGCTGGGCGGTATCAATCGCATGGGTTTCAGTAGTTCTGTGGGTGCTGCTGTCGGGATTGTCGGTCGTCCTGTTTGAGGCGGCGGTAATATACGCTAAGTTCCTGATTCATTCCGTGAAAGTAATCGCGGATAAGGAAAAAGAGTGAGTTAATCCAAACCGGTTCTCACTTTTTCTGTTTTTATGAGCGGATTATTCTAAAAAATCGCTCCTATTGACAATATTTAATTTGATGTTACAGTTTTAGGCGAGGTGATTTCAATGTCGGAAACGGCATTCTATGACGATGATGGAATGTTCATTCTTCTATTGATCTTGTCAGGTATTGTTGGATTTACGGTCAATTTAATTTGGCCGTACGCCGCCAGTTTCCTGTTTTTGGCAATAATGTTGCCAAAGTTCATACAGGGAGTTGGTAGGTTGGGTGGCGACGGAGAGAAAGAAGAAGAAAGGGAACTCAGGAGAGAGGTTGCGAAAAAACGGATGAACCAATATATCGCAATTTGGATCCTGGCCGGTGGGTTGGCGATCGGCGCGATTAACTGGCCGATTGTCGGGTTCATTGTAAGTTTGGGATCAGGATTATTCCTTACCATAGTTTGCATGTTTCCCATGGCCGGCCTGATCAGAAGAATAGTCCAAGGAAATAGCTACGATTTAAGAAAATATTTGATGGGGCGATACGCCTTCATCAAGGAGGTATAAAGTGAGTTGACCAAAAACCGGTTCTCACTTTTTCTGTTTTTATGGCCGGATTATTGGTCGGCGCTGTGGGGATTGCGCAATTTTTCCGATTATGATAAATAAATATAATGAATTTTCAGCTCTTTGTGAAAGCTGGTTTGCGCCGCCCAGAATTCATCTTTTAATGAATCTTGAGCGGCGCAAACCTAGCAGTGTGCA
>Ga0310040_1001664_pt1 | contig 15595 bp, 14 predicted proteins | sample EPASupsiteHSE623_FD_200237 | JGI IMG/M metagenome (GOLD analysis project Ga0310040, IMG submission 200237) | Bioremediated contaminated groundwater from EPA Superfund site, New Mexico - Sample HSE6-23 (v2) (version 2) | ecosystem: Environmental > Aquatic > Deep subsurface > Groundwater >... | reverse complement strand
TTCGGAGAAATTCCGCTCAAATAGCAGAGAAACCCCGGGTTGAAGCCCGGGGAGCTTCATTTTAGTCTTGCCAAAGCTTTAGAGGCGGACGAAGTCTCGACAGCGCTTCAATGGTGGACGTTTGGTCAATCGTCAAAAGGTTGCGGTATTTTTTAACGTTACCGTAACCGGAAATCGGAACGGGTTTCGTTACCGTAGCCGTTACCGTGTTCTTGGAATATGGAATTTTCCCCCAGTGATATAAAGATCATCCGCAGCCGGGATAGGAAGACCTGCGCGTTGATCGTCAAGCCGGACGGCGAAGTGGTTATGCGCGTCCCTTTCTTTTTGCCGGATTCAGCCGCCGGGAGGCTGGCGTTGCAGAGGATGAATTGGATAATACGCAAACGGCGCGCCGCGCTGGAGGCCGCGTCCCGCCGCTTGAATGTCGGGGCAAAGATCCCTTATCTGGGAAATGACTATAAAGTGGTCCTGCGGGAAGGTAGCGCAGAAGTTCTCTCTTTCGACGGCAGGGAATTCAGTTTCGGCGGCGGCGCTTTGCCCGCCGATGCCGCTAAATTGTTCGGCGCCTGGTACAGGCGGCAGGCGGAAGAGATCATCGGCGCGCGCTTGAATTGTTATGCCGTTCAGGCCGGTCTTAGTTATGCGGGATTCGCTTTAAGCGATGCCCGCTGCCGCTGGGGCGTCTGCGGTAAAAACAATGTTCTTCGTTTTAATTGGCGGCTGGCGATGGCCCCTCTGTTTGTCGTGGATTATGTGGTCGCCCACGAACTCGCCCATTTACGCCGGCGCGATCACTCCCGTATTTTCTGGAAGATTGTCGAGGATATCCTGCCCGGGTACCGGGAAGGCAGAAAGTGGCTTAAGGCCAACGGCAGCGCCCTTTTTTTTGAACTTGAACGTATCGGCCATTCCGCTTGACAGACCTTCCCGGCGGTCTATAATATTTTAAACGGAGCGCAGAATTCCCGAATGCCGAGATAAAAGATCATCATTCGGTTACGCTGCCCGTTTCGCCATTCTGTAACGTGACCTTGCCAAAGCTTCATTGGCGGACGTATCGTCAGCCGATATTTGTATTCAAATCGCTTGGAGATGGATGCGGGAAATCTATTAAGCGATGAAACCGCGAAGTTTACTTTTCAGCCGGCGGATAAAGAGGCCGTTTATCCGCCGTAGGCTGAGTGTAATTTATCCGGCCATATTATTCAAGGAGGTCAATTATGCGTTTATTCGTTTGTTACATTATGGCGGCCGCGTTACTGTCTGGGGCGTGCTGCGGGTGTTCTTCGATAAAAGTAAAGCGCACCGACACGGAGAAGACCGTTGATCTTAGCGGCAACTGGAACGACAGCGATTCGCGTATGGTCGCCGAAGAGATGATCCGGGACTGCCTTGACCGCCCCTGGCTGAACCAATTCAATATCGGCAGCGGCAGAATGCCGGTGGTGATCATCGGCACTGTCGTCAACAGGACTTCGGAGCATATCAATTCCGGTGTTTTTGTCAGCGATCTGCAGAGAAGCCTGTTGAATTCCGGCAAGGTTAAATTCGTTTCCGACAGCGTCAGCCGCCAGGAATTGCGGGCGGAAAAGGCCGATCAGGCGCAATACGCTTCCAAAGATACCGCCAAGCCGCAGTTCGCCGAGACCGGGGCCGATTTTATGCTGCAGGGGGATATTAATGCCGTCAAGGATGAGATCAAGGGAAAATACGTCATTCTCTATCAGGTGAACCTGGAATTGGTCAACTTGACCACTAACGAGAAAACCTGGATCGGCCAGAAGGAAATAAAGAAGATAGTTTCCCGCAGCGCTTTCGGGCTGTAATTGAGCTTCAAATGCCGCCTACCATTATGAATAAGATACTGCGGTTTGTTTGCGCCGCGGTATCCTGTTGCGTAATTCTGTTGAATATATCCTGCGCTTCCGTGCGTATGGGCGCTAAGATAAGCGATTCCTTGTCGTCCGGGGATTACGCCCGCGCCAGGGAATTGCTTGATAAAGGCCCCGCATCCTACGGCAGCGGCAACAGGCTGCTATACTTTTTAGATAAAGGATATGTGCTTCATGTAAGCGGCGACTACCGCGGCAGTATCGCCGCTTTTGAACAGGCAAAGCAGGAATATGACGCGCTTTATACCCGTTCTTTGACGAAAGAAGCCGCGACCTGGCTTGTGAACGACTACCTTGCTCCTTACCGCGGCGAGGACTTCGAAAGAGTGCTGGTCAACGTCTTCCAGTCCCTGAATTACTGTATGCTCGGTGATTTCAATGAGGCGCTGGTGGAGGCCCGACAGGTGGACGAGCAGCTGCGCCTGATTAACGGCCGTTATCAGGACAACCAGAAGAATGTTTATAAAGAAGACGCTTTCGCGCGTCTGCTCGCCGGTATGCTTTACGAGACGGAAAAGAACCGGCAGGGCTATAACGACGCTTTTATTTCTTATTCCAAGTCCGCGGAAACTTACAGCTCCGGCTATAAACGCGATTACGGTCTGGATCTCCCCGGTTTATTGAAGCAGAACCTTCTGGCCGCCGGTCAGTTGATGGGGAGCCGTGAAATGCAGGAATCCGGTTTGAAGTATGGCGCAGTGCCGTTTATTCCCATCCCGGAGAAAGAAAAGAAGGCCGAGGTTATCCTGATAAATTATAACGGACGGGCGCCTTATAAGACCGAATTGGCGTTTCCCGTGCCTCTGCCGGACGGTTATGTGGTCAGCCTGGCTTTCCCCGGTTACGAACGCAGGCCTAATCTGGTCAAAGCCTCCGTTCTTTCGGCGCGCGGCGGTTCCGGGCTGGTCTTTAATGCCGCCACGGAGCCTGTTGAGGATATTTGCGGGATCGCCGAACAGAACCTTGATAACAGAAGAGCCAGGGTGATCGCCAAGATGCTGATATCTTCCGCGGGAAAGTATGTTCTTGAAAAGGCGGCGGAGCGGCAGATAGAAGAGAACAGGGGCGAGAATACCGCTCTGGGGTTCAAGATTGTGAGCAGCCTTTTTAATATTTTTTCCAACAGGGCCGATCTGCGTTCCTGGCAGACCCTGCCGGCGGAGATACGCGCGGCCAGGCTGCTGCTTGAGCCGGGAGTATACGATCTTTCCCTGCAGACTTCAGACGGCGGAGCGAGACAGCTCGCCGTCCTGGAACTGGGGCGTTTCACGCTTTCCGCCGGGGAGAAGAAATTCCTGGTGGTCAATACATGGGAGTGAGCGATATGAAAAAGATAATTGCGGCCTGCGTGGCGATTTCCGTTATTTCCGCAAGTTCTTCCGCCGGCGCGGGGAACGGGGGCGGTAAACAGGCGGTAGTGGTAGTGGCGCAGAAAGGTTTTCAGGAAAAGGAATTCCTGCCGGTTAAGGAAGCGTTGATCTCCGCAGGTATCGGCTGTGCCGTTGCCTCTTCTTCTGTCGGTGAGGCTTCCGGAGTCTTCGGGACAAAAGTGCTTTGCGATAAGAAGATCGCGGATGTCAGGCCTTCCGATTACGACGCCGTGATTTTTATAGGAGGGCCGGGCGCCGAGGTGTTGTTTAATGACCCGGCGGCGCAAAAACTGGCAGTTGATACCGTTTCTTCCGGAGGTTTATTGGGCGCTATCTGTATCGCTCCGGTAATCCTGGCCAACGCCGGAGTGCTGAAGGGCCGCAAGGCCACCGTTTTTCCGGGTGAAGAGCAGTACCTTTTGTCGGGAGGGGCTGTTTATACCGGCAGTTCGGTGGAAAAAGACGGAAAGATCATTACCGCCGACGGCCCTGCTTCCGCGCAGGCTTTCGCGCAAACCATAGTCAAAACTCTTGGGGACGTTCCCTAAAGGGACACCCTTCATATAAGCTTATAATTAATCGTAGCGAGGGATCCCGAATGCTTCGGTAAGGGCTTAGGATGCCAGTTTTAAGTCTCGCCGAATCATCAATGGCGGACGAAGTTTCGCCAATGCTTCAATGGCGGACGGTCACGGTTATTCTCCTACGCAGAAGACCACGGGATGAATGCGCAGGGTGAACGAAAAGGTATAAAGAGGGGGACTGCTTCGGAGGAATTTCGCTCAAGTAGCAGAGAAACCCCGGGCTTCAAGCCCGGGGAGCTTCATTAGTGAGCAAAGTGGATCCATTCAGGATAAGCTTCGTCGAAAGATTAGCCCGGGGAGACTCATTTTATGGAGAATAAATGTTAAACGTGTCTTTGGAAGGGGCGTCCCGGGGGTTAAGCGAAATTGAGGCCGCACGCAGGCTCCGCAGTGAAGGGTATAACGAACTTCCTTCCCAGAAAAAAAAGAATATTCTGCAGATTTTCTTCGGGGTGGTCCGGGAGCCGATGCTGCTTTTGCTTGTCGGCAGCGGCCTGGTGTATTTATTTTTAGGAGAGATCCAGGACGCCCTGATGTTGATCAGTTTCGTGTTCGTGGTCATCGGGATCACAGTTTATCAGGAGAGAAAGACCGAGAGGACGCTGGAGGCTTTGCGTAATCTCTCCAGTCCGCGCGCGCTGGTGATCAGGGATGGGGTGCAAAAAAGGATTGCCGGCAGGGAAGTCGCCAGGGGAGACACGATCGTGCTGCACGAAGGGGACAGGGTTCCCGCAGACGCTGTAATTATGTCCTGTTCCAATCTTTCTCTGGATGAATCGCTTTTGACGGGAGAATCAGTGCCCGTGAGCAAGACGGAATGGGACGGCGCGCAGGAAAGCCGCCGGCCCGGCGGGGAAGATCTGCCGTTTGTCTATTCCGGCACGCTGGTGGTGCAGGGGCACGGTATTGCAGAAGTTTCCTGTATAGGCGGACATACCGAGATGGGCAAGATCGGCAGGGCCCTGGAGAATATTCGCGGGGAAGATACGCTTCTGCAGAAAGAAACTTCCCGTATAGTGCGCGATTTCTTTCTCGGCGGGATCATTCTTTGTTCTCTCGTTATTGTGCTTTACGGTTTGACCAGAGGGAATTGGCTGGGAGGGATACTTTCCGGGCTCACTCTGGGTATGGCGGTTCTCCCGGAGGAGTTCCCGGTGGTGCTGGTGATCTTTCTTACCCTGGGCGCGTGGCGTATTTCCCGTAATAATGTGCTCACCAGGCGGGCCCCGGCGATAGAAACATTGGGCGCGGCCAGCGTGCTTTGCGTAGATAAAACCGGGACGCTCACGCTGAACACTATGAAATTGAGCGGGCTTTTTTCCTCCCGGGCCTATCTTTGGCTCGGCGATGACGGATCCGGAGCGCTGGCGGATAAATTTCACGATGTCCTGGAATACGGTATCCTGGCGAGTCAGAAAGATCCTTTTGACCCGATCGAAAAGGAATTGAAAAAGGCAGGGGAATTATACCTTTTCGGCAGCGAACATATCCATCATAACTGGACGCTGGTCAAGGAGTATCCTTTATCGAAGGAATTGTTCGCGCTTTCCCATGTCTGGGAGTCTCCCGACAGACAGAATTATATTATTGCCGCCAAAGGGGCTCCGGAAGCGGTGGCCGATCTTTGTCATTTTAATGAAAGCGCTAAACGGGAACTCTCCGGGCAGATAGAGATGATGGCGGAAAGAGGGTTGCGCGTTCTGGGCGTGGCCAGGGCGGCCTTCAGAAAAACCGAACTTCCCGATAAACAGCATGACTTTGTATTCGAGTTCATCGGTCTGCTGGGGTTCAGCGATCCGGTGCGTCCTACGGTGCCCCAGGCGATACGGGAAGCGTATGATGCGGGTATCCGCGTGATTATGATCACCGGGGATTATCCGGCTACGGCGGTGAATATCGCCTGCCAGATCGGCCTGAAGAACCCGCGGGAGTATATCACCGGGCAGGAACTGGAACGGATGTCCCCGGAAGAACTGAAGGTAAAGATCAGGGGAGTGAATATTTTTCCCAGGATGGTACCGGAACAGAAACTGGCGATCATCGACGCCTTAAAAGCCAACGGCGAGGTGGTGGCGATGACCGGGGACGGGGTGAACGACGCTCCCGCCTTGAAGTCGGCGCATATCGGCATAGCGATGGGCAAACACGGTACGGACGTGGCCAGGGAAGCCTCGGCGCTGGTGTTGCTGGATGACGATTTCTCTTCAATAGTGCACGCCGTGCGTTTAGGCCGCAGGATTTTCGATAACCTGAAGAAAGCCATCGCTTACATCTTCGCAGTGCACATTCCGATAGCCGGTATCTCGTTCTTTCCGGTTTTGCTGCAAATGCCGATAGTGCTTCTGCCCGCGCACATCGCTTTTCTGGAATTGATCATAGACCCGGCCTGTTCGACGGTTTTCGAATCGCATCCCCAAGAACCGGGAAGTATGAAGATCCCGCCGCGTAAACTCGATGAACCGTTGTTCAACAGAAAGGCCCTGATCTTCAGCCTGTTGCAGGGGCTGGGAGTGCTGGCGGTGGTCTTCGCTTTGTTCGTTTACGCCCTGCGCAGCGGCCAAGATGAAGGCACGGCGCGCACCCTGACTTTTGTCGCCCTGGTATTGTGCAATATTATGCTGATCGTCACCAATCTTTCCTGGTCCAGGAATCTCTTTTTTGTGATAAAAGGAAAGAACCTCGCGCTCTGGCTGGTCGTCTGCGGAGCTTTGACCGCGCTTGTGCTGATCCTTTGGCTGCCGTTTACCCGCAGCCTTTTTCATTTCTCGGCAGTTTCCGCCGGCGGCATAGCCCTTGTCCTGGCCGCAGCCGCGTTCAGTCTGCTCTGGCTGGAGTTATTGAAACTTTTGCACCGGAGGTTGTCATCTAAGAAGATTTAGGACGCTGTTCTGCTCCAGCGCAAGAGGCGTTCGGCAGCAACCGCTCAATAATCTACTCTTAGGGACTAAATCCCTTGACAATACAGCCCGAGTATGGAACAATGCCGAAATAGAGTTCTTTATAAATGTTATTTCTAGGAAAGGTCACAACTATGCGAGGAAATGACATAGGTGTGGTTTTCAGCCGCGTATGCACATCGCCGACGGTTCTTTTATAATTTAGTGTCCGAACCCTCGTTTAAAAAGACGGGGGTTTTTTGTTGTGTTGTTGGAAAATGTTCCTGGATACACAGTGAAGAAGGAGGCGGAAATGCGGGGATTCTTGTTGCTGATGTTTATTCCGTTCTTGTCTTTGGGCTGCGCGACCGTAACCGAACCCAAGGCCGGGTCAATAACGCTGGAAGATGCCTTAAAATCAGTAGGTACGGGGTTGGTATTGATGAAGCAGGCGGAGGTGCAGACAAATAATAATAAAGAATTCAAGTCAGGATTGATGCCTTCCGAAGCAGAGGTGGTTTTCAATGTATCCGCGTCCAAGTCTAAGGATGGCAAACTCTATGTGGAATTGACTCCGGTAACCGCTTCGCCCGTGCAAGGCAAGGCCGGAGGCAGTATCGGTACTTCGGAAAACGTTACCCGGGGGAACCAGATCACGATAAAGTTCCGTAATATCGCTTTCAGTAAGACGACTACAACTACCACCAAGGACGGACAATCCGTGACGGTTGAAGGGATCACGGACGCGAAGCAATTAGGGGAATTCCTGAAAGTTGCCGAGGGGGCTGATTTACACCCGATGAGTAATCAGGGAACCGGAACACAGACCGGCAATAATAACACCGGCGGATTGACTATTATGTCGCTTCCTATCCCCGGCCTCGACGCTTCCATCGCCGGTAATAAAAAGCAATCCGATAAAAAACGCTGAAGAATTGTTTGTTCTAACTCTCCCGGACATAATATTTGAACTTGACAGTCAGCGCCTCCGGTGGTATAAATAAATAACACAATGGAGTGTTGAAAATAGAATACAAAGGCGTTCAGAATAGGGACGTCTTTTTTTATTTATCGCGCTCCTGTTACAGGCGGGTTGAAAGTGACTTTAGAAGCTCTCGGTACAGCGCCCCGGAGTTAAGCCGGGGTCTTTTTTTATTCTCCTACGCAGAAAACCACGGGCTTGAAAAGTCCGGGAGTTTCATTTCAGGGAGCCGCTTGGCGTGACGAAAAATACGGGATAAAACCGGATTATTTATGCAGACCATATTATTTTTGATACTTTTTCCGCTTCTGATAGCGTTACTTTGCCTGTTGCTCAAGAAACCGCTCCTGCGGGACGGGGTGGTGATCGCCGGGGCCGCCGGCATCTGCGCGGCTTCGCTGGTTTTGCCGGTCACTAATTTCCATAAAGAGATCGTCTATTTTGTTTTTGATCTTCCCTTGATAGACAAGATAATGCTTTGGGGAGAACTGGCTATGGGCGGTTATATGCTCTTTCTGGCCGCGCGTTCCCGCCGTAAGCCGACGCTTGCCCTGTTGGCACTGCAGTTCCTGCTGATGTTTTTCCTTGAAGCCGGGGCCGCGCACCGGGTAAGCGCGGAATATAACCTCTTCGTGGATAAACTTTCCATTATAATGACCATGGTGGTCGGTATTATCGGCAGTCTGATCTGCGTGTACGCCACCGGGTATATGCGCGATTTTCACCGTCATTTTCACAATGAATTGCCGGATAAACGCGGCAGTTTCTTTTTTATCATCTTCCTGTTTATGTCGTCGATGTTCGGTCTGGTGTTCTCGAATAATCTCAAATGGCTTTATTTCTTCTGGGAGGTGACCACGTTCAGTTCTTTCATACTCATCGGCTATAAGGGGACGGAGGAAGCCGGGAAGAGCGCCTTCAGGGCCCTGAATTATAACCTGTTGGGAGGATTGTTCCTTTCCGCGGCTATCTGGTATCTTTCTTCTTTAGGCGTGGCGGAGTTGAGCAAAATACCGTTTGAGGCCAAGAACGCGGTAATGCTGCCGGTGGCATTGATAAGCATTGCCGGGCTGATAAAATCTGCGCAGATGCCTTTTTCCTCCTGGCTGCTGGGAGCGATGGTAGCGCCGACTCCGGTATCGGCTCTGCTGCATTCCAGCACGATGGTCAAGGCCGGGGTTTATATCATCGTGCGTTTTGCCGCGCTTTTACAGGGCAGCCTGGTGGGATTTATGCTTTCTTTGATCGGGGGATTGACTTTCCTGATCGGTTCTTTGATCGCCGTCACGCAGAGCGACGCCAAGAAGATACTCGCTTATTCGACGATTGCCAATCTGGGGCTTATCGTGCTCTGCGCCGGGGTGGGCACTTACGAGGCGTTGTGGGCGGCGGCGCTTTTGATCATTTTTCACGCCCTGGCGAAATGTCTGCTTTTCCTCTGTGTGGGCACGATCGAACATAAGGTGGGGAGCCGCGATATCGAACAAATGGCGGGCCTGGTGGTGAGTATGCCGAAGATCTCCATTATGGTGCAGATCGGGATGGCCGGTATGTTCCTGGCGCCTTTCGGTATGCTGATCAGCAAATGGGCGGTGTTAAAGGCTTTGGTGGATTATAACCCGCTGCTGGCGGTGTTCGTGGTCTTCGGAAGTTCCGTGTCCCTTTTGTTCTGGGTCAAATGGATGGGGAAGCTTATTACCGTCACGCAGGAACAGGAACGGCTGGAAGACGGGGTGCACAGCAGCGAATGGGCGAGTTTGGGCGCGCTGGCGGCTTTGACCGTGGGAGTCTGCGGATTCTTTCCGGCGGTCTCGGCGTTCCTCATCGAGCCTTACGTGATCGAGATCTACGGCAGGACTTTTACTATGAGCCACGGCAATGTGGTGATTATGGCGATTATGCTGGGAATGCTCGCGCTCTTTCCGTTAAGTTTCATTAATTACGGCAAGCGGGTCAAAGTGGTGGATGCCTACTTAGGCGGCGCCAACGCCGATTCGCACACGCAGTTCCGCGGGGCGGGGTACGCGGTGAAGGATATGGAATTAAGGAGTTATTATCTTACTAAATATTTCGGGGAAACCAGGCTGTTTAAATACGGAGTGATCGTGTCCCTGGCGCTGCTTGCCGTAATGCTGTTTATCTCAAGACCATGAAGACCTTTATCGCCTTGCTTGTATATTTAATAGCGGCACCGGTCGCCGGAGGGTTGATCAGCGGCTTTGACCGCAAGCTGACCGCGCGTATGCAGGGCAGGATCGGACCGCCTTTGCTACAGCCTTTTTTCGACGTCTTTAAGCTGATGGATAAGGAAGAACTTGTCGTGCGCAGGTCGCAGAATTTTTATATTCTGTTCTTTTTGATTTTTGCCGTCTTTTCCGGCGGGCTGTTCTTTACCGGCGGCGACCTGCTGCTGGTGATCTTCGCCTTTACCCTGGCCGGGATATTTTTTGTGCTCGGCGGATACAAAGCAAGTTCTCCTTACAGTTTCGTCGGTTCCAACCGCGAACTGCTGCAGATGGTCTCATATGAACCGGCGGTGCTTCTCTCGGCGATCGGGATGTATATGGTCACCGGCAGTTTTTCCGTTTCCGATATTATCTCTTTTCCCGGCCAGTTGATAGTTATGCTGCCCGGTCTTTTTATCAGTTTCTTTTTTATCCTGGCGGTCAAGTTCAGGAAATCCCCGTTCGATATTTCCACCTCGCACCACGGGCATCAGGAGATCGTCAAGGGGATCACTACCGAGTTTTCCGGCAGGGCCCTGGCGATGATCGAAGTCGCTCACTGGTACGAACTGGTGCTGGTGCTCGGGTTACTGTATCTTTTCTTCGCTTATAAGCCGGCAGCCGGCGTAGCCGCCTGCCTGATATCTTATTTTCTGGTGGTGTTGATCGATAACGTGTTCGCGAGAGTAAAATGGCAGATGCTTATGGCGGTCTCCTGGAGCGCCGCCCTCTTGCTGGGATTCGGTAATATCCTGGTTTTATATTTTATTCCGAGGTAAAATATGCCGTATTTCAATAAGTCCCCGTGGATAATACATTATGACGCTTCCAGTTGTAACGGATGCGATATAGAAGTGCTTGCATGTTTGACTCCGGTCTACGACGTAGAACGTTTCGGCATCATCAACACCGGCAATCCCAAGCACGCCGATATCCTGGTGATCACCGGCTCCGTCAATGAACAGAACAAGGAAGTCATCCAGAATATCTACGCGCAGATGCCTGACCCCAAGGCCGTGGTCGCTATCGGTGCCTGCGCCTCCAGCGGGGGTATCTTCAGCGAGTGTTACAATGTCGGAGGCGGGGTAGACAGCGTGCTGCCGGTGGATGTTTACGTGCCGGGGTGCGCGGCGCGGCCGGAAGCGATAATAGACGGGGTGGTAAAAGCCCTGGGAGTGTTGACCGAGAAACGCCGGAAATTCAAGTCAATGTCCTCCGGGCTGGAACATCTTGAGATAACCGCCGCCGGGATAGAGGACGCGGAGCAGATCCTGATTCTGCAGAAACTGGCTTTCCAGAGCGAGGCGGAGATATACAATGATTTCAATCTTTCCCCTCTTAAGCAGACGCTTGAAGAACTGAAAGCAGATTTCAAGAGCAAGCTTTTTCTGAAAGCGGTAATGGACGGACGCATCGTAGGTTCTGTGCGGGCTTCTCTGGAGGACGGGGTGTTGCATATAGGCAGGCTGGTGGTGCATCCGACATACCAGAATTTAGGCATAGGCAGGAAATTGATGCGCGCGGTGGAGTTGGAATTCCCGGCTGCCGGCGATTACGAGGTGTTTACCGGGCACAAGAGCAAGAGGAACATCTTTTTCTACAAGCAGCTTGGTTATAAGCCGTTCAAAAGCGCCAGGGTATCGGATAAACGGGACCGTATTTATTTGCAAAAACCCGGGAAGAAGGAAGAGGAATGAAAGAAGAACAGGTATTCTTGACTGCCGGCGGGCAAGAGGAACTTTTTTCGCTGGTGCGGGAAATGAAAGAGGAAGGCTGGCGGTTGGTGCAGATCGGCGCCACTAAGACGGAGGCCGCTTTCGAGGTTAATTATTCTTTCGATAAGGATTACCGGTTTTCCAACATTAAAATAACCCTTCCTTTGCAGGCTGCGGAATTGAAAAGTATCAGCGGGATATACTGGAGCGCGTTCCTTTACGAGAACGAGATCAGCGATCTTTTCGGGATCGCAGTTAAAGGCATAGCCGTGGATTACCAGGGTAAATTTTACCGCACTTCGGTAAAACATCCTTTCGGGGAGAACAAATGAGCAAACGCACAATTATACCTTTCGGACCGCAGCACCCTGTCCTGCCCGAGCCGGTGCATCTGGATCTGGTGGTTGAGGACGAGAAAGTGGTGGAGGCCGTGCCTTCAGTGGGGTTCGTGCACCGGGGACTGGAGAAGCTGGTCGAAAAGAAGGACTTCCAGGAGTATGTCTTTGTCGCGGAACGTATCTGCGGTATCTGTAGTTTTATCCACGGGATGACCTATTCTCTCGGAATAGAAAAACTGATGAATATAGAAGTCCCGCAGAGGGCTTCCTATTTAAGGGTGGTCTGGTCGGAATTGTCCAGGGTGCACAGCCATCTATTGTGGCTGGGCCTGATGGCCGACGCTTTCGGTTTCGAGTCATTATTTATGGAGTCCTGGCGTATCAGGGAACTGGTGCTGGATATTATCGAAGAAACCACCGGCGGCAGGGTGATTTTCGGATCCTGCAAAGTGGGAGGGGTGAGGAAGGATATCGAGGACACTTCGCTTAAAGCGATAACCGTTAAACTCGAAGATTATTCCGTAAGGATACGCGCTATCGCGGATATCTTTTTGCGCGACGCCTCGGTTAAGCACAGGCTCTCCGGGGTCGGGAAACTCAGCAGGGAGGAAGCTTATATGCTGGGCGCGGTAGGTCCGACGGCGCGCGCTTCCGGTGTGGCGCAGGATATGCGCAAACTCGGCTATGCCGCTTATCCCCGGATGGATTTTTCTCCTGTTACCGAAACGGCAGGGGATTGTTATGCGCGCTGTTCCGTGCGCATCCAAGAGATCTTCCAGTCCATAGAGATCATTAGGCAGGCCGCCGCTTCTATTCCCGGCGGCGCTATCGAGAATAAGGTTTCCGGTTTTCCCCAGGGCGAATATTTCGCCCGCACCGAACAGCCCAGGGGAGAAGTGGTTTACTATTTCAAGGCCGACGGAGGAAAATTCCTGAAACGCCTGCGTGTGCGGACCCCGACTTTCGCCAATATCCCGGCTTTGGTGAAGATATTGCCCGGCCACGAACTGGCGGATGTGCCGGTATTGGTATTGACGATAGACCCGTGCATCAGCTGCACAGAAAGATAACGATGCCTTTTTTCCGGATGACGACCACGGTCATTAAGAATATTTTCCGGGCGCCTGCCACGCGCAGGTATCCGTTTGTCCCGCGCGTTTATTATAAGAATACCCGCGGCAGCGTCTCCATCGCGGTGAAAGATTGTATTTTCTGCGGGATGTGCCAGCGTAAATGCCCCAGCGCGGCGATCACGGTGGACAGGGCGCAGAAGAAATGGCAGATCAGCCGCCATCGCTGCATAGCCTGTGGATACTGTGTGGAAGCCTGCCCCAAAAAGTGTCTTTCTATGAATAATCAATACGCGGCTCCGGCCCTGAAGAAAGAAGAGGAAATTCACGGCGATGCATGAGGCGCATATCGTGGAGGCTATGGTCAAGCAGGTGCTGGAGAAAGCAGCCGCGTCCGGCGCCAAGAAAATTACCGCGGTCACTCTGGCGATGGGCGAGCAGTGCGGTTTTGACGAAGGGTGCGTCAGGCTTTATTTCGAGAATTTTACCGAAAACACCCCTGCCGCCGGAGCGAAGCTTGTGTTCAAGCCGGTAGCCCAGAAACTTACCTGCCGTAAATGCGGCAATGATTTTGAACGCAAGGGGTCCGATCTGAACTGTCCTGTCTGCTGCAGTATGGGGTTCCTGAACCGCACCGGTAAAGAATTTTATGTCGAGAATATCGAGATCGAATCTTGATCAGCGCGCAGAATTACCTAAAGCTGGTATTAGTATCGTCTATCGGTTACGGTCACGATACCCGTTTCGTCTATCGGTAACGGTTACGGCTTTAAGACGTTACCGTAACCGAAAACCGATACGGGCTTCGTTACCATAGCCGTTGCCGGTATTTTAATGTCGGATAATAATTCAAAAAAGAAATCCCGGACGCCTGTCTTGAGTCCTTTGATAAGTTTAGGATAAACTCCGTCTGGGGAGTATTCATTAATTTATGTGTTACGCCATCCCCGGTAAAGTATCCTTTTTTAGCGGCAAAACCGTTGTCATAGATTATTTCGGAGAAAAGAAAAAAGCGGTCAATGAGCTTTCCGGCCTGTCTGTCGGCGACTATGTTTATGCCCAGGGAGGGTACGTCATACAGAAGGTGCCGGCCGCGGAAGCCTTGGAGATCCTTTCCACCTGGCATGAACTATTCCTGCAGCTTAATGAAGTAGACCTGCAGCATTCCCGTCTGTCGGAGAGCCGCGCCAGCGGCGTCCCGGAACTGGACCGTATCCTCGATAAAGCCTGCGCCGGAACTGAACTAAGCGACGCGGAACTGCTTTATTTGCTCGCGCTGAAAGATCCGCAGCAGGTAGGGCTATTGCTGAAAACGGCCAATTTCTTGAGGCAGAAACACCACCGTAATGCCTGCTGCGTACACGGCATCCTGGAGATCTCCAACCGCTGCGCGCGCAACTGTGCCTATTGCGGCATATCCTCCCATAATAAACGGCTTCCGCGTTATCGGATGACCAAAGAAGAGGTGCTCTCCTGCGTGGGGGAAGCAGTGGAACGCCACGGTTTTAAAGCGATCGTGCTGCAAAGCGGGGAACAGACGCAGGCCGGCATCGAAGAGTTGTCCGGTCTGGTCCGCGCCATTAAGGAAAAATATCCGTTGCTGGTATTGGTGAGTTTCGGGGAAATCGGCGGGACCGGACTTTCCGAACTCTTTTCCGCAGGGGCCCGCGGACTTTTAATGCGTTTCGAGACTTCCAATCCCGCGCTTTACCGATCACTGCATCCCGGATACGAACTGGAAAGCCGCGTCAATCTGATCAGGGAGGCTTATCGTATGGGGTATCTGATCATCACCGGCGGCTTGATCGGCCTGCCCGGACAGACACCCCGGGACATAATAAACGATATTCATCTGGCCGCGGAGTTGAACGCCGAGATGTTCAGCTTCGGCCCGGTATTGCCGCATCCGGGAACTCCGCTTTCGGGAATAAGCGCCCCGTCGGAAGATGAATTATTTAAAGTCCTGGCTTTGGCCAGGATCGCCGCCCCTGCCGAGAGCAAAATATTGTTGACCACCGCGGCGGAGACCCTTGCCCCCGGCGCCGGCAGAAAAGGACTGCTTTCCGGGGCCAATTCACTGATGCTTAATCTCACTCCGTTGTCCTACAGGCCGCTCTATTCTATCTATCCCTCCAGGGCACACTCCGGCGAAGATATCTCTTTGCAGGTCGAAGGGACTATGCGGCTTCTAAAATCCCTGGGTAGAGTACCTATTGATCTGGGGATAGGTTAAATGGGTTCTAAAAACAGTCCACAGTCGACAGTCCATAGACCACAGTTACGCAGGATGAAAAACGAAGCATGAGGCATTAAGGGATGAGGAAAAACGAACACACAGTATTAAAGACAAAGAGTAATACATTTCATCCTTAGTTCTCCCTATAGTCCTTAAGAACCCCCTTCAGAACCCGCCTTTAATCGGAGCGCAGAATTCCCGAATGCCGAGTATTAATATCGTCTATCGGTTACGGTCACGATACCCGTTTAGTCACTCGGTAACGAAGTCTCGCCAATGTTTTATGGCGGACGGTTACGGCTTT
>Ga0310040_1001663_pt1 | contig 15598 bp, 16 predicted proteins | sample EPASupsiteHSE623_FD_200237 | JGI IMG/M metagenome (GOLD analysis project Ga0310040, IMG submission 200237) | Bioremediated contaminated groundwater from EPA Superfund site, New Mexico - Sample HSE6-23 (v2) (version 2) | ecosystem: Environmental > Aquatic > Deep subsurface > Groundwater >... | reverse complement strand
ATGACCATGGAGAGCCAGTCGGGAATGGTCCGGCCGTCCCAGCTTTTCTACCTGCACCTTGACGGCGCAAACGAGGTAAGCTGGGGAATCTACAATGCCCTTAATACTGGCGGCTGCTTCCGCAAGTGCCAGGACGGCGCCACGATGGCAGTCTGCGAGACTGACTCAGGCACGTATGTCATAGACAAGGCAACCGGCGCAAAGACGCAGATTTCAGACAGCGACCGCGCTCTTCTTTCCACGCTGATGCAGGACATCGCAAAGACCATCCTACCCAACCCCCTCATCTCAGCCCAGCTTGCGTGCGGTTCGGGCGACGTTATAATGCACGCCGACAGCAACGCGCGCATGCAGGCGTCATCCGGCTGCGCCACAACCGAGTGCCTGATTTCCCAGCTTGCAAACCTTGCCGGCAAGAGCATCTCGGGAGGCTACATAAGCGACGTATTGGGCGAGGTGTCCGCAGTCAAGACAACCACCGGCCTTGCGCTGTTTGAGAAAGGCAAGCCCATCCGCTTCATCTACACCGCAGGCACCGAGACTTCGGTCACGAAGATTTCTCCGCTGGGTCCGGGCTATTATGACCTTGGCGGGATACCGATTAGCGAAAACAGCACGCAAGTGACAAGCACTGACATTCAGAATGGCGCGCTGACTACCACCAAGAGCAAGGTGGGCACCGAGGTGACTTCGCCTTCGGTTGGCGCGCAGGCAGCTGTTGACAGCGGCACCCTCACAAGCACCGAGGCGTTGTCTTCGGCGCTGCTCAACATCAAAGGCGACGCAAGCGTCACGCTCTCAGGTTTCACTTCGGGCACCAACTTCGAGGACGTGGATGCTGGCGAGCTTGAGTCGATAGTCTTCAAGCGCGGCAGAATAGAATACGACAAGGCCAACAACCGCTTGGTTGCGGCGCTCTACATACTCGGAGAGGCCGATTTTGCAAAGAGCGTCAAGGGAGTTTCCGCAGTCGCCACAAAGAACGTCAACGAGAACGGCACCAACAACGCAATACAGGTCAACTTGACTTCGAAGGCAGGCATGGAGGATGCGGTTGCCGAGCTGAACAATGCGCTTTCGCAGGTCCAGGGCTCAGGCGGCATGCAGATGCTTGAGACCGCGAACACTATTTACTACTTCACCAAGAACGCCGCAGGCGAGGACATCCTGAAAGTCTGCGACAAAAAGACCAGCACGTGCAAGGAGTACCGCATCACCGGCTCAATATCCTCCGACGGCAAGACCATCACCGTGCCAACTGAAAGCGGCACGTTCAGCATCGGCTTTGGAACCAACGCGGCAACCGGCTACCCTGAAATCAACGTCAACGGCCCCGACGGGTTTGCCGAACTTGCCACGCTCCTTGCAGCAAAGGGCCAGAACGGGATTTTCGTCTTCGACCCGCTTACCGGGCTTGCCAAGATTCTCAACGGCCAGGACCTCAGCCTGTCAAGCGACTTCGCGTCCAAGGGCATGAGCTTCTATGGGACTTCCGACGGTACCAAGGGCGTCGCAAGCGGCAACTACGTCGGGCTTGCGCGCTCAAGCGGCACCTCCTCTTCGTCTTCCTCGTCGCCTTTCTCGGTGCCCAGCGTGCCTGTTGACAACCTGCCTGTTGCGGTGCTGATGGTCGTTGCGCTTCTTGGCACAGTAGTCGCGGTCCGCGCCTACAAAGAATAGGTTAGGCATCTCCCGGTGCGCATGCTAGGTTTTTTTGGTTGCTTATTTCTAATCAGGGTGCCGCAACTGGCAAGAACGAGTACTTGAGGTACGCGTAAACCAGCACTTCCGCAATGAGCGCCCCAAGGATTGTGCAGAAAAGCATCAGGAGTATCTTGGGCGTCTTGGGGTACTTCTTCTCCAGTTTCTCGTAGTAGTACGAAAGCAAAAACACTATTGGAAATATCACGAAACCCGCGATTACCGATGATATTGCGACAAACAGCGCGTCCGAGCCGGTTGGAAGGTCCATATGCACTCATTACCCTTTTTTGGTATATAAAACAGGCTACCTGCGGCGGTGCCGCAACCAAGGGTCGCGGCGGTTTTTCATGGCCCGCAACGCACTTCTTTTATAGTCCGGCAAATTGATTATTCCAGGTTTAGGGTTATTCGATGGACATCAGTTTCGCCTCTGCGGCACTCTATTATGGGATGTACCTTTTGGGCGCCGGCAGCATAGGCTACCTCCTTGTGCGCCTTTCGTACCCCGACGTCCGCCTGCTTGACAAGGATGCCAAGCTCGGGGTCTCGGCGATACTGGGCTTCTTCATAATGTGCGTGTCCATTGCATTCGAGTGGGTGGCAGGCCACGCGGCTGACTTTGGCCTGGGCCTTGTAAGCTACCAGGGGCTCATGCCGGTTTTTTCCTGCGTGCTTGTAATCATCACTTTCGGGATAATGAAGGTGTATTTCTTTGTCAACTCGCCCCGCATGCTCACCGTCGGCCTTCCGATACACAGCGCGTCCAAGGCCGCAAAGGCAATGGAGTCGCCCGCGCCGTTTGCGCAGGCTGCATTGGGCCAGCAGGCCTTCAGCCCCTTTGGCAGCAATGCCCCGAAATCAGGCGCGCCCGCAGCGGCATTTTCTTCGCGCACAGTTGCTTCTGTAGTCTCCCAGCCTTCGGGATTGTTCGGGTTCGTTGACCTTCTCTTCAAAAAGAGCGTCCCACAGACCGTCCAGAAAAAGCAGGAGCTTGTGGAGATAGACGTGCCCATAGTCCAGCACGTTGCGGGCGAGCGCCAGCAGCCTGCAGGTCAGGCGCAGGCAACAGTCCAGTTCACAAGCATTGACCTTTCGGAGGAAGCAAACGGGGGGCAGGTGCAGACGGCCTCGCCGGTCAAGGCGGATGCCAACGTTCCCGCGCCTTTCGTGTCCGGGCTACAGCAGAAGGCTTTTGCAAAGGCATCAGCAGGCGCAGTACAGAAGCCTGCTGAAAAGGCGGCCGCGGCCAAGCCAACGTTTGCATCCAAGGCCGCGCCGTTCGTATCCGGAATCACGCCTGACATGGTCGCGCCTGCAAGCTATTCGCGCCAGAAGCCTTTTGCGTCAAAGCCTGTTTCAGAGGAGGACGTCCCCAAGGACGAGCGCTCACGCAAGGACTACTACGACAAGAAAATCAACGAGTTGCTGTCCGGTTTTCCAGCAGAGGACACCGAGCGCAAGATAACTCCGCCGGTTGCGCCCAACGCCCCAGTTTCAAAGCAGGCAGATGCTTTCGCGTCAGCAGCCCAAAAGCCCGCAGCCCCGGTCAAGTCCCGCAAGGAGCTTGAGATGGAGTCCGAGCTGATGATTGAGGACCTGGTCCCTGCTGGCTCGCAGAAGCCAATGGCGCCCGTTGCCGAAGAGGCAGTGCACCGCATACGCCCGTACGAGCAGGCTGCACAGGAAGAGTCTGCAACACCAGAGTCTGCGACGCCTTCGGATTCGCGCAGGAGGCTGTATGCACGGGGCAGTTCGATACGCGTCATCGCGCCCCGCGACGTCTCCGAGACCGACGAGTTTGCAGACATAATCACAGACATTTACAGCCAGCTCAAGTCATCCTCGCGCGAGGATTCGCTGAACAACACCATGATGGTCAACGTGCCTCCTGCAAGCGGCGAGCAGAAGTCCGCTGCAAAGTCTGCGGCAAAGAGCAAGTTTGACGACCTGGAAAGCGAGCTTTTCGGCACCTCCAAGCCATCGGCTTCGTCTGCCTCCGAAAGCGGCGGCGTGTTCGACCAGCTCTCAAGGATCGGCGCGGTTGAAGGCCCCGGAAAGCCAGCAAAGGACTCCGGGCTCAAGTCTTCTTCGGACATGGAGTTCGTGCACATCGGCAACGAGGCGGGGATGGGCTGCCCCACCTGCCACCAGAAGAACTCGCGAATCGTGTTCTGCCCCTACTGCGGCTCCGGAATGTGCACCAACTGCTCGCCCAACGTGCAGGTGGACATGGCCGGGTTCGTGTACGCCTGCCCCAAGTGCGGGGAGGAAGTGCACATCAAAAAGAAGTCAGCCACGCCATCGGCATAATAATCGCCTAGGCTGGGCCAAGTTTTTTGCATTTAGCCTACTGCAACCGTTTCCCTGGTAGGCCACACGCACGCAGTCATTATGAAGTTCTCGCCAACGCAGTCGCCGTTTGTGCACTTGAACACCTTGAACGGCGCGTTGACAACCAGCTTTTCCTTGCCCATCTCCTGGTCACAGCTTGTGACCTTCTGGTTGTTGGTTATCCTCATCCCGGACTGCGGCACCTGGACGTTTAAGCCGCCCACGATTTTCTTGAAGTCCACCATGTACGAGTAGCCTGCTGTTGAGAACGACTGGAAAATCTCCTTGAACGCGCACCTTGCGGCAAGCTTTCCTGGAGCGCGAGAAAGCCCGAACGTGTCGTCAAGCCCGGTGCCTGCAGATGCGGAGGAGTAGTCGCGCATGTCGCGCTTTATCAGCTCTGCAACCGACAGCCCGGTCCAGCTTGAGAGCTCGTCGCAACCCATCACGCAGTCTCCGCTTGAGCGGCAGGCGCTTTCCGAGTTGCAGTAGTACGGCTCGTCGTTGCAGGTCACAGATGCCAGGGTGGCGGTCTCCACGTAGTATATTGTCTTGAACGAGTTCTGCAGGTAGTTTGTCATGTGAGCGCGGTTGATTATGGTGTTCTGCATCGAGCCGTAGCCTGAAAGCGACACGAATATGATTGCGATGCCGGTCATTACCATGGTAAGGAATGTGATGCCGTCAAAGAGGCTTGCCTGTGCGCGGCGGCCGGTCCTCATTTGTACCACGTTATTATGCTGACGCTTCCAAGGCCGGTCCGCGTGCCTGTCGCGGTCTCGCATTCCGTCGAAATCGGGTAGTTGTAGATTGAGGTCTGCTTCTTTGTCAGGTATTCCGAGTTTATCACGTCGTCTTTTTCGGTAAGGCTGCACAGTTCGCTGCCTGCAAAGCTTTCGGAAGGGTCTGCTGTGCAGTCGCGCAGCATTATCGCAAAGAACACGTTGTTCTTCTTGGCCGACGGGACCAGCAGGTTCTTGCAGGTCTCCTCGAACCCTCCCTGGTTGACGTATCCTTTCTCGATGACGATGTACGCCATGTCCAGCCCGGCTTTGCGCAGGTTGATTGACGCGTTTTTTGTGTTGAACTCGTTGTTTGCGTAAATGAGCGTGGCTATGAACAGTATGATTCCTGCCATCAGCGGGAATATGCTGGGGATGTCGTCGCCAATCGGGCCTATGAATCCGTGTCTTTTCATCCAAATCATCCTATGGGGCACTGCGCAGGGTCCCAGCCGCAGCAAGTCTTTACCGTCGCGCTGTCGAAGTTGAGCTCGTTGCAGTCAGTTACTGCCTCCTGGTGGCAGTCCTGTATGAACAGGTACTTCTTGCCCCCCGGGCTTTTCTGCGCGCACTTGAGTATTATGACGTACCTGCTTTTCTTAAGATTCTCGGTGCCTTCCGATGGGGTAAACCGCAGCGTCGAGCCCTGTTCGGCCTTCTGCATCCCGTTTGGCGAGACGAATATGACGTTGTATTTGTCGGGCTCGCCCAGGCCGATGTTGGTGCCTGCGTTGCACGACACCTGCGAGAGCGAGCCGAGGCTTATGTAGAGCCCGGCGTTGTTGTTTGCCGATGCAAGCACCCTGTAGGTGATGTTGATTGCATACCGCACCCCGCTGCTTCCGACAGGCAGGGCGCCCTCAAGGGAGTAGGTCTGCCGCTCGTCCTCTGACGGGGAGAATATGACCTGGGATATCTTTGCGGTGATTCCCGAAGCGGCGTCTCCAGCCTGTGTTTCGCACGCGCTTGACTGCTGGACCACGCTCATCTGGAGGAGTATGGCTGCGAGTGCGAATATGAAGAACAGCATCGCGAACTTTGTCAGTATCCAGAGCGCAAACCCGCGCGAGAACGGTGCCATGTCAAAGAGCAATTACGCCTTCGGCTAACTTAAAACTACGCAATTGCTTTTTGCCAATGCAAAGCGGCTTTAAGGCTTTTTTTTCAATTACTTATATCCCGCCGCAGGCGCGGGCGTTCGTTTCTTCGACTCTTCAAAAAAGGTGAGCTGTCATCATGGCGTCAAAGTCAAGCTTTACAGTAAAAGACCCAAGTCTCGCACCCGCAGGCGAGGAGCAAATCAAGTGGGCCGAGGCGCACATGCCGGTTCTTATGAAAATAAAGGAGCGTTTCTCCAAATCCAAGCCATTCAAGGGAGTGCGCGTCGGGTTGTGCCTGCACGTGACCAAGGAGACTGCGGTGCTTGCCAAGGCGCTTGTTGCCGGCGGCGCCAGGGTCGCGCTCTGCGCCTCCAACCCCCTTTCAACCCAGGATGACGTCGCAGCTGCGCTTGCAAAGGAAGGAATCGAGGTGCACGCAATCCGCGGGTGCAACAACGACGCGTACTACCGCCAAATCAACAGCGTGCTTGACGCCAAGCCCCAGTTCCTAGTTGACGACGGGGCGGACCTCATCAACATGGTGCACGGTAAGCGCACTGAACTTCTTGCGGACGTAATTACTGGGCAGGAGGAGACCACCACCGGCGTAATCCGGCTCAAGGCAATGGCAAAGGCTGGCAAGCTCAAGTTCCCGGTCATTGCAGTAAACGACACTCCCACCAAGCACCTCTTTGACAATTACTACGGCACCGGCCAGTCAACAATTGACGCAATAATGCGCGCCACAAACAAGATGCTTGCAGGCTCCACCTTCGTGGTAGTTGGCTACGGCCAGTGCGGCAAGGGCCTTGCGATGCGCGCAAAGGGGATGGGTTGCCGCGTGGTGGTAGTAGAAGTCGACCCTGTTGAGGCGCTTCGTGCCGCAATGGATGGCCACCGCGCACTTACAATGGACGACGCGGCAGCAATAGGCGACGTGTTCGTCACAGTCACGGGCAACAAGAGCGTAATCCGCGGCAGGCACTTTGAGCGGATGAAGGATGGCGCGATAATCGCAAACTCAGGGCACTTCAACGTCGAGCTCTGCATTCAGGACCTTGAAAAGCTCTCCTCGTCCAAGAAGGAAATCCTGCCGAACGTGGAGCGCTACGCACTCAAGGGCGGAAAGTCCATCTGCCTCCTTGCCGAAGGCCGCCTTGTGAACCTCGCGGCTGGTGCGGGCCACCCCAGCGAAGTGATGGACCTGAGCTTTGCAGACCAGGCGCTGGTGCTCGAATACCTCTCAAAGCGCGGCAAGTCCCTCAAGCCAGGAGTGCACGACGTGCCTGCGCACATAGATTTGGAAGTCGCCACGCTCAAGGCAGAGTCGATGGGAGTCGGCTTGGAGAAGCTCACGCAGGAGCAGGTTGACTACCTGAACGCGTACTCCGAAGGGACGTAGTCCCTCCTAATAGTACTTGTAGAGCCGGTACAGGTCGTAGAACGGGTGGATTGAGTTGCTGGCCTTGTTCTCGTCCAGGACAAGTTCATCCTTCTCGTCCTTTTCGTGCTTGTTCTGGCAGGCTTGAACCAGCTTGATGTAGGCCTTTTTCTCAGCGGTCATTTCCTTTGTGACCAGCGGGTGGTTGCGGAACTGTGTCAGGAACTGGTTGAACGTCAGGCCGTACTTTCTCCTGTTTATCCTTATCAGGTCCTCTTCGGTCCTGATTTCGAATGCCTGCTTCAGCCTTTCGGTGGAATCGGGGATGTTCGTGGTGCCTGTCCTTGGATACGCTGATGGGGCTGCTGACTTTTTTTCAACTTCCCTTGCAATCTCCCGCTCCAAGACAAGTCACCGCGTAATCTTTGCCTGCTCGAAGACTTCCAAAAGCTCCGGCCTCTTCTCAAAATGCGAGCGTATGGGCGCGACTGCCTTGTCCATCGCCTCTGCAACGCCTGACTTGAGGTCAGCTGCGTGCAGGGTCTTTCCCAGGTAGGCCGCCTCGACTTCCTCGTATGACTGGAACGAGACGTCGCCACCGAACTTTGCAGGCCGGGTTATCATGAATTCCTTCTGCTCGCGGAACACTATGTGCCTAGTCAGCGCAAGCACAGGGTTGCCCTCGGCCTCTGGCGGGCAGTAGGCCTTGGAGATTTTCTTCTTGATCGTCTCGGTGGAATCGTTGAGGAAGATTGAAGTGTCGGGCTTTGACTTGCTCATCTTGGCAGCTGCAACAACCGCTTCCTTTTCAGTCTGGCCGTCCTCGGCCTCCACTTTCGGGGGCTCCAATAGCCCCGGCAACAGCGCGTGGTGAACCGCAACGGGCTTCTCAAACCCCATCTGCGGGTAGACTTCCCGTGCAAGCATGTGGATTTTTCGCTGGTCCATTCCGGCGTGCGCAATGTCCGCGCCCAGCGTCCTGATGTCAACAGCCTGCATCGGCGGGTAGATGTACTTGGCAACGTCAAGCGACTCCTTCTGGCTCCTGCCCATGATTTCCAGGCAGCGAACGTCGCGCGCCAGGGTGACGTGCTTGCAGAAGTTGATGACGTTCTTCCAGTACTCGTCGTTGTTGTGGTAGAGCTCGCTTCCTCGCACAATCTTGACTCCGGGCGCGAAGAGCTTGAACATCTCCTCGTAGTACTTCGATGCTCGGTTGATCTTTTCCCAGTCGCCGCCGAACTTGTTGTTGATTATGGAGTGCCAGTCCGCAAGGTACACCTGTGCGGTGCATCCGGCTTCCAAGAAGTCGCGCAGCTTGTAGCCGAGCATGAACACCGAGCCTATGTGGAGCAGGCCGGAGATTTCCATGCCGATGTAGTGCACAGGCCTCTGCTTGGTCTCAAGCAGGTTGCGCAGGTCGTCGTCGGTGACCACTTCCGAGGTGGGCTTGCGCTTGATTATGCCGATGCGAGTTTCAACGTCCATGCTGGTTCAACCTGTGCTTACTTGCGTTCGACGATTATTCCCGACGACACCTTCTTCAGTCCCGGGGTGCCTGGTCCTGCGGCCACCACCACGGGCGGCTCCTTCCTCTTGTTCCTGGCTGAGAAGAATGCGACTGCTGCGATTAGGATTATGGCTAGGACGAACCCGATGATGAGTATGTCCGTCTGGCCCGACCCATTGCTGAGGCCGTCCGCAGTCGTCTTGACCTGCGTAAGCTTGGTCGTGGCAGCAGTGATTGCAGTTACCGCCTCGCTTTTTCCCTGCGCAAGCTGCGCCTTTGCGCTTGCAAGCTCCACGCGGGCAGCCTCATAAGTCTGGTTGAGGTTGTTGACGTTCGTGTCAGTCTCGCCCATCTTTGTTGCCGCGAGCGCTATTGCCGACTGGGCCTGTGAGAGCGTGGTGTCAGCAGCTGCGAGCGCAGCTGCAGTTGGTTGCTGCTTGATTATCCCGACGAATTCGCTTGCGGATGCAAGCTTTGCCTGGAAGTCCGCGTGCAGGCTGTCCGCTTCGGCCTTTGTCATTGACTTCTTGGTGCGTTCAAGCGCGGCTTTCACTTCGGAAAGGCGCGTGTCGAGGCCGTCCGTTGCAATCTTGTACTGCACCAGGGTCTGCCTGGCAGTCGCAACGTCCTGCTCAAGGGTCGCGGTGTCCGCCTGTTCGGAGGCCACTATCGTGGTTATTTCCGCGCTTGCAGCCAGCCTTGCGGCGCGCGAGGCTGCGGACTTTGACAGGTTGTCCGCAAGCTCAGCCTCCGAAGGCAGGGTAGTGACTACCAGAAGCGAGTCCATCTTTGCAAACGAGGACGATGTGAACGTGCACGCCTTGGGCAGCACGCCCGGGTAGTACTTGTTCAAGAAGTTGTGGTCTGCCACATATTGCGTAAGGGGCGTTTTGTACTCCGCGATGAGCGACTGCATCCTTGCCATTATCTCCGAGTTCTCTGCGGTGCTCCCGTTCTCGGAAAGGTTGCCCGACATCTCGCCCAGGTAGTTCATGCCCCCCACGATGACTGCTATGTACCCCTTGAGGAGGGCCTTGTTGATGTTTGACTTGTTCTGGAGCAGGCTTGCGTTGGTTACCCCGGGTATCTCAACTCCCTTGGACCCGTTCTGGCCCGTCAGGCGCATGTTTGCCCTGTAAGTGTTTCCGGTGTAGTCGCCGCTGTCCCAAATAAGCTGCATCTGGTACGGGTTGAGCACCAGGTTTGTTATGGGCGTCGTGCAGTTCCTTGAAAGGTTGTACAGCAACTGGTACTCCGCCTTTATCGAGGCGACCTTCTCCGAGGAAAGCGGCGCGCCGAACTTCAATGCAATGTAATCCTTGAGGGGAGCGGTTAGCGCGGCTTTGTCCGAGACTATGCTTATGCCCTGGCTTTCGGCCTTGAGCACGAAAATCTCGGTTTGGTTGTTGAAAATCATGTAGTACGTGGAACCGCCTGAAGAGAAGTTGGTAATCGTCGCAGAAGCCGCCTCGTCTGAAAGGAGGTACTTCAGCGCCGCGTCGTCAACAGCTGCCGCGCCTGCAAAAAGCGGGAGCAGGAGCGCTGCGAAAAAAAGGATTTTTAGGCTTGCACAAGAGGGGTTTTCCATAGTTATAATCATCGAAATAATTAGAACTGCCTTTATATAAAGGCTTGAGGGGCGCAAGGCGGCCTATCGAAACGCTATTTTAATTTGGCCTATACAGTAATTGTCCGCAGGATGCGCTTAGTGTCCCGCTGTAGCTCAACCTGGCAGAGCATCTGACTGTAGCTTGGCATAACAGCCCGGCTGATTTATGATGCCGGTGCTGCTCTCCAGATGGTAATCAGAGTGTTGCCTGTTCAAATCAGGCCAGCGGGACTTTTCTTTTTCTTGTTTTCATCCTCTTTCCTGAATCTTTATCTTCAGCCTGCGGCATATTCTGGTTGGTGTGGAATATGGTTGATGTTCGCGTCGGCGTCTGTGGAATCTCATGCGAAGCCTGCCCCAAGCGGGCAAAAAGTCAGTGCCCGGCAGGGCCTGATGGCTGTAAGCCGCGCGACAACAAGTTCTGCAAGATTTGCACCTGCGCTTTCAAGAAGGGCGTGCGAACCTGCTTTGAGTGCAAGGACTTCCCGTGCGAGCTGACCAAGGAAGGCCCGATTAGCTACGGATACTGCCAGTTCATTGCAGGAAAGAATTAGTCTTCCGGCTCTTTTGTCTACGCGCAACCTAAACTACTGCGTCACGTTCATCGACTTGACTAGTTCCGCCTGGAAATCAAAACCCGCAGCTCCCAGCAGGTAGAACAGCACCAACTTTACTGCATAATATGCGATGAAGAATAATGCGAACACTATTAGCCAGCGCAGCCACGCAGGTTCCTTCGGTACGTTCTTGGAATCAAGGAACTTTTCGATTCGCTTCCAGAGGTAGTCCTTGAAGAGAAAAATCGTGGCAAACAATATTCCCAGGAACGCCACGAAAACCGGCGGCACTCCCTGTGTGAGAAGAAATACCAGTATCAGTGCGGAAAACGCGATTCGGATGTTGCTGTTCATTTTCATTGCTATTTACCTCACGCCTTGGAAAGGAAGTATTCGTGCACCCTGCTGTCGCCTGAAAGTTCAGGGTGGAACGCGGTTGCAAAAAAGTTGCCCTGCTCTGCGGCAACGATGAACTTGCCGTGCGTTGCAAGCGCCTTGCAGTTGCCCCACACCTTGGTGATTGCAGGTGCGCGGATGAAGACGCACGGGAAGTTCTTTGCAACTCCTTGGATGTCGATTTTTTCCTCGAATGATTCCTTCTGCCTGCCGAAAGCGTTGCGGTTGATTTCGGTGTCCATCAGCCCGAAGAGCTTCTGGCCCGTCTTTTCCACCTGGCCGTCGCCTTTCTTTGCAAGCAGAATGAGTCCTGCGCACGTGCCGTAGATTGGCAGCCCGTCCTCGCCAAGTTTCTTGATTCTCTCAAAGAGCCCTGTAGTCTGCAGGAGCTTGCTTATTGTGGTGGACTCTCCGCCCGGTATTATGATTGCGCGGACGTTCAGGTGGTCGGGCCTGTTGACGCGGACTGCCTCGTGGCCCAAGCTGCGGACAACATCCTCGTGTTCTGAAACCGCGCCCTGGACCCCAACAATGCCGACTTTCATCTTTGCCTGCACAACCCATTCGCTTTTCCTACTGGCCCCGGTCCTGCATTCGCAGCGCAAGCTTTGATATGTCGTCGCCCTTCATTGCCTCGCCAAGTCCCTTGGACACTTTCAGAAGCGTCTTGGGGTCGTCGTAGTTTCTTGTAGCCTCGACTATTGCGCGGGCGAACTTCTCCGGCTCAGCTGACTTGAATATGCCGCTTCCGACGAACACGCCGTCAGCTCCGAGAATCATCATAAGTGCGGCATCAGCCGGTGTTGCAACCCCGCCTGCTGCAAAGTCAACTACCGAGAGCCTTCCAAGCTTCTTGGTCTCCTCAACAAGGCTTACTGGAACACGGTACTCCGCTGCCTTTGCTGCAAGCGCCTTTGCATCCATCTTCTTGAGTGCCTCGATTTCTGAGCTTACCATCCGCAGGTGCCTCACTGCCTCCACTACGTTGCCCGTCCCCGGCTCGCCCTTGGTGCGTATCATCGCAGCACCCTCGTCAATCCTTCTCAAGGCTTCGCCGAGGTTGCGGCAACCGCACACGAACGGGATTGTGAATTTTTTCTTGTCAATGTGGAACTGCTCGTCAGCAGGAGTCAGGACTTCGGACTCGTCAATCATATCCACGCCAATCTCTTGGAGTATCTGGGCTTCTGCGATGTGGCCGATGCGGCACTTTGCCATCACAGGAATCGTCACTGCAGCGACAATCTCTTCGACCTTCACCGGGTCTGCCATCCTTGCAACCCCGCCCGCTGCGCGTATGTCTGAGGGAACCGCGTGAAGTGCCATCACCGCAACAGCGCCTGCCTTCTCGGCGACCTTGGCCTGCTGGGCGTTCACCACGTCCATTATGACCCCGCCCTTCTGCATCTTGGCAAAGCCTTCCTTGAGCGTCTTGGTCCCTACTGTAGTGTTAGTTGCCATCGTAATCCCACCTGATTGTCTGAACTTTTTGACTCCCTTTGAAAATGCCTTATCTATTATTTTCCAGACTAGCTTTGAATACCCTTTCGATTCGCTGCTGGAAGCCCAGTTGACGCAATAAGGATTTATAGGGATTGTTGGGGTGCTGGGGCAACGAATATAATGTGGTGAAACGGAATACGATTCGTATGGCGAAATCCTTTCGGCGTTACCGTCGTGCCGATTCCGTATTGGTGGAACTGCATGCCGCAACAAGGCAAGTCAATTCCGTAAATCAAAACTTTTCAAAGGCCGAGGTCGCGGAACAAATTGCCAGCGCAGCTCGGTTATGCATGAAGTCCGCATCCGATAATGCTTCAAAGGACAGGCTGCGAAAGCGGGTTTTCGGGCTGTATGATTATCTCAACGCCGTGAATGATAAAGCCGGAAACAACCCGGAAGTCAAGCGGTTCCTCTCCGACGCCCACGGCGTTTCAGCATCTTTGCAATACACTTCGATGCACGGCCGCCCACAATGCTTTAACAGAACCGACTTGCGTGACCTACTTTTCTACAATTCCCTCCACTGGGCTGGCGCTGCGAACTCGCTTGGTGCAGAAAGCCCGCTTGAGAAGGGGACTTACCGCTTTTCGGGCGGTAGCGTCAACGTGCTTGACGACGGGCGTATTGCAGTTGATGGGCCGTCCCTCGGGAACCTCGTTCGCAGCACGCCGCACCTTTTTTCGCACGAGCTCCCAAATCGCATAACTGTGCGCAGCACCGGCAAGACGACGCTCTCGCCTGCCGAGATGTTCACCGTCCTGCGGGTCGCAAGCAACGCCTTTCACTCGACTCAATTAAACCTTATACTTTACCGCATGAGGGCGGCCAGTGAGGACGCTGGGCGCATGAACAAGAGCAAAGACTATCTTTTGAATCCCGCCAACCTTGAGAAGATTGTTTCAGCATCATTTTCAAGCAAGAGCGTAAGAAAAATCGCGGGTGTTTTGGCTTCCCGCAATGATGCAGATGAGCTAGTCAACCATGGTGCGTTGCACCCAACCCATCTTTCCGAGGTTGAGCAAGCAATCCATTCTCCGGGAAAAATGAACCTATCCAACCCAGTTATGGCCGTGATGTGCCACGCCGCTGGCCTGCCTCTTGGTGAGGCTGATTCTATGTTGTCTAAATACCAGGTTCATCCCTCGGTGATGGAAAAAGCCTGGGACTCCGCAAGGAAGGATGCGAAGGTGGACATCCACCTTGACAAGGACCAAGTCACAGTCACCGATACCGGACTTGGCAAGCCTTTTGAGTTGTTGTCTAAACGCAGGTTCGGCTCCGGCACAAGCGGGTTCATCCAGCTTGGGACGAAAAGGATTTTCGATGAAGCGGCGGGCGCCACGCATACCGTCCTCTCCCTCGGCCAGCCTCGACGTGCGACGGCATAACTCTTAGTGAACTGAAAATAATTTACAAGGTAATCCTCTATGGCCGACGGACAAACTTACTTCCTAATCCTGCTGGCCCTGTCAGTCTGGTTAAATTTCGCATTTCCTATTCAGACCGTCCTTTATGCCCCATACACTTATTTTGGGATAGCCTTCGTTGGGTTCGGAATTGCAATGTGCCTCTGGAGCCGCTCATTGTTTTTGGAGGGCAAGACAACTCTGTCGCCTTTCGAGTCGCCTACTTCGCTTTTGACTTCCGGCCCATTTTGCATAAGCCGCAACCCGATTTACCTTGGGATGGCAGCCATACTGCTGGGTATTGCAATGTTGCTGGGAACCTTGGTCGCTTTTGCATTTCCCGTCCTATTCGTAGTGATAATTGAGACTTTGTTCATTCCCGGAGAGGAGCAAAATCTGGAAAAGATATTCGGCGAACGGTACAGAAAGTATAAGCGTACGGTCCGGCAGTGGATATGATTTGTCCGTGGAGCAAACTTGCGGCTATCAAAAGAAACTAGATGCCGGAGGGAAAGGCTCAAGGGTGTTGCTAGAGTCTGTTGCCTATTCTTTCCAAGGCTGCATTGGTCGTTATTATCGGAATACCTTTGAATGCCCTCAGTTTTAGGAGGTGGTTGTCGCCCGACACTATGAAATCCGCGCCTGCCGCGAGGGCGCACTCTAATACTTTGTTGTCATCAGGGTCTTCTTTTATGATTTCAACAGCTTCCTTAGGCTCGACGAAGACTGCTATTGACTCCAGTTTTCCTGTCAGTTCAGCCGGGTTTGGGATGAATGGCCGGAGTTTCGGGTATTTCAGCACCCTTGCAAATTCCGATAATAGTGCCGGAGAGGTGAATAGCACTGCTTTTCTTTCAAGTACCTTTGAGAGCAGGACGTATTCCTTGCCTTTCCAGAGAAAGCCGGAAACCAGCGTGTTGGTGTCGCAAACGATTTTCGAAGGCACAGGGCTCACCTTTTGCGAGTTTGTGCTATTGCCTCTTCAACTAGGCTGCGGCGGCTTTGTTCCGTAGCAAATCCTGCCTGCCTGAGTTTTCTTTCGCTTTGCGCCACCATCTTCTCAAGCTCTTTTTGGGAGAAGTTCGGAACCTCGATTTTTCTTAGGATTATTGTGCTGCCGCTGCCAAAGACTACGAACTGGGTGCCGATGTCGGCTTCGACCGCGTTCCGAACGCCCTTTGGCACTACCACTTGCCCCTTGGATGACATCACTACTACATCTGCGTTGCTTGCCATGAGAAAATCACATACTTAGTAAGGCGGTCTTACTTTTTATAATTTTTGTAGGGCTGTTATATGGCTACAAAAAAACCTATTTA
>Ga0310040_1001642_pt1 | contig 15749 bp, 9 predicted proteins | sample EPASupsiteHSE623_FD_200237 | JGI IMG/M metagenome (GOLD analysis project Ga0310040, IMG submission 200237) | Bioremediated contaminated groundwater from EPA Superfund site, New Mexico - Sample HSE6-23 (v2) (version 2) | ecosystem: Environmental > Aquatic > Deep subsurface > Groundwater >... | reverse complement strand
GCATTGTAAAGTTTTCGCGCCTGCTGCGCCCCGTAGGGCCTGGATTCGTGTCTCAGAATCCATCTCCGGGCTCTTGCTCCCACAACCCGTACCGATTACAGGCTTGTTGGGCCGTTACCCCAACAACTACCTAATCGGCCGCAGACCCATCCTATGGCGGCTCACCTTTCAACTACGAAGCATTCCAGCATTCATAGCCTATGGGGTATTATCCCCAGTTTCCCGGGGTTATCCCCCACCTTAGGTTAGGTTGTCCACGTGTTACTGAGCAGTATGCCGAGGTCTTACACCTCTCGACTCGCATGGCTTAATCGAACTCCGATAGCAGTGGCCTCTGGCAGGATCAACCAGAATTTTAATTGTACATTGTACGCACACGTTATCTGAACTTGTTTTAAGGAATTAGCGGTTATTAAACAAATTTCCGCATTGCCAGTACCAACGTCAGAACCAACTCTGGTCAAGCCAGGTATCGTTGGATCTCCATCAAAGAAAATTTATGGTGAATTTATTGTCGTGATTTTCACGCATTCACGGGCTTACAATGTAGGCTTCAAGGATATTTATACCTTGTTACCTGCATTGTTTTCCCTGTCAGAACCAAGGCCGGTTAAACCGGAGTGCTTGGGTCTTCATCGAACCTTTTTTGTTCAGTGAATTTCGTCGTGATTTTCACGCGTTCACGGGCTTACAATGTAGGCTTTGTGGATATTTATACCTTGTTACCTGCATTGTTTCCCATCAGAATTAAGGCCGGAAAACCGGGGTGCTTAATTCCTCATCAAACGGAATCTGAACAGTGGACATCGTCGTGATTTCTCACTCGTCCACGGGCCTACAACATAGGATTCAAGGATATTTATACCTTGTTGCCTGCGTTGTTTTTCCCTCGGAACCGACACCTGTTCCAAGAAGGAAGGGTTTCGTCGGTTTGTCATCAGATTTTGTGGATCTACATATAACACAACCAGACATTTAAAGATTGTCACCGATCAAAACCCTGTTTCTTCACCGTATTTTATTGCCCGGAAACTATTTTTCCGGGCCATAAAGACAAAACTGGTTGGAATCTGCATTTGTCCAGCGGAATCCGGTTATTTCTCCTGTTTTTACGGTCCTGCGCGTGATGGCAGAACAACCTCCCGGTACGGATTTTCGCAGCCCGGAATGCCCAAAGCGCATTTTGAAGGAAATCAGGTTTTACGCCGGTAAATGACTGGATCATACCAAAACCGGCCGGACGCTTGCCGCAATCGCGCATTACCGGAATACTCCGGAAGGGCTACCCGGAAGCGGGGGTATCGGAATCAGGTCGGATCAAATTCCCTGCGATCGCGCACGATATTCCGGTCCGGGACGTAAAAACCGGAGGGGCTGCCGCATAAAAACAAGAAATCTGCCGCAAAAGGAAACCCGGACGCTTCGCGCGATTACCGGCTTTCAGCAGTATCCTGCTGCACCTGAGTGTATACCCGCAAAATTCGGAACGCCCCCCTCTTGTACGTACCGGATTGCACGCCGCGTTATTCACACTATATATAGAAGCATAAAAAAAGTTCATCATGGGAAAACTTGCAGAGCTGCTGGCAGGATGTCCCCGGGCAAAAGCCCCTTGGGAAAAACCGGGAGAATGGAAAACGGCCCGGGCATTTCCCGGTTTTATGGCACACCGGTTGTATATTCTTCTCTCCCGGCCGAAAGAAGCAATCAGGGAATTCGGCGCCGGGGATAACAAGACACCGTTTTACTTCTTCCTTTTCTTCACCGTGATCTTCGCCTTCGTACAGAATCTCGCAAGCCAGCTCCAGTGGGCAGTTTTCGTTCTGTTTGGCACCCCTATGGTCGTCCAGCCGGGATTTGCAGATGTGGTGGGCATCGTTTTCAGCCCTTCTGTCCTCATATTCGCCCCCATCGAACGCACCGTTTATGCGATTCTGTTCCTGGCAATATCAACAATCATCCTTGCGCTCAGCCTGTGGCTGGTCACCGGTACCCGGTCCTGGAATCCGGCATTCACTATCAGTGCATACAGCCTGCCGGTGCCAATGCTCCTCGGTACAGTGCTGGCCTTTGTGCAGGTTCCCCGGCTGATTTCCGGGATTCTTTCCCAATACGTGGGATTCGCATTTGTCCTTGCCGGCATTATTTTTACGGTTGTCATCGTGGGATACGGGATTCACGCCCTGGCAAAAACCCAGATCATTACGTCGATGATGGTGGCTCTGTTCTGGGCCGTGATCGGGTCACTCGTTATCGGGGTTACGCTGGAACTTGTGATCCTGCCGCTTGAGAACGGTCTCCGCCAACAGATCGCAATGACGTTTTTCCCGGGTAGTTTTCCTACAGCAGCCTCATGAGAAAATCGACCCTGATTCCAATTTTATAACGGAATTACTAGTCAATAAGGATTTTTTTACCCTTACTTATCGGTTTGTAATCCTACCCATAATCGACAGAAGCGGTGCTTCAAACACTGTTATGCCCCGGTGAACCGGAATTTGTCGGCCGGCACCCGGATCTCGAACCGGGCGCCCCGTCCGGGTTCGCCATTCTCCACAATGGTTATCCCGGTAAGCGAAAGGATCTCGCGGGTGAGGAAGAGACCGAGGCCGGTGTTCTTCCCAAAACCCTTGGAAAACACACGCTCCTTGTCCTTTTCCGCAATACCCTCCCCATCATCATCCACTACCAGGACCAGTGATGAGTCGTCAGCAAAGGAAGAGACGCGTATCGTACTCATCCGGCTCCCCCCATACCGCAGCGCATTGTCGAATAAATTATAGAATACCTTCCCAAGCAGGGGATCGGCAAGGATCTCAAGATCGGTTGGATCGGTTCGGACCTGAACACTGCCAAACGAAAGTCCCTCCATGCTTTGCCGGATACAGGCGCGGACATCCTGCCAGACCGGGGGGCCTCCACCCAGGTTCTCGTAGTCCTTGGTAAACGCAATCTGGGTACCTATTGCCGCTGCAACCACCTGCATCCTGGCAACATAACGGGCCATATCTGAAGAGTTGTCCACAGAATCCCTGCTCAACTCAAGGTAGCCGGAAAGTCCTGCAAGCTGGTTCCGTATATCGTGCCGGGTGATGCTGGAGAGGAGACGGATCTTCCGGTTCGCGTCGGCCAGGGCCAGCTCGGCCTCCTTGCGTTCCGTGATGTCCCGCAGGACAAAGAGACTCCCCTCTGAAGAGGTACCCCCTTCATCAAGAGGCAATGCCATAACATCGAAATACCGTAGCACACCTTCCCCGTTCATCTGGTATTCGGCCCGTATTCCGTCATCAGGAAGCCCGGAACGGGTCAGGGATTCCGGGAGTTCGGAGAGGAGCGTTCTGATATCGCGGCCAACGGCCTCCCTCAGAGGAATTCCCAGCATTCCTTCAGCGGCCGGGTTGAGATCGATCACGCGGAAGGGGCTGGTCGTAATGATGATCGCATCCCGCATAGTAGCAATGATCCGGGCATACGCAACGGGAACCCGGGTGAAAAGATACCGGAAAAGCCCGGCGATGAGAAGCAGGGTTGTGACCATGAACGAGAGCGGCGTTAAATCGAGATACGGGCTGGGCGGGATCTTGCACACATACATCAGGTTTGCCAGGAACGGGGCGAGTGACGCCAGCAGGAGAAAAATGAGAGGGCGGTGATGGCACCTTCCGGTCTCAGACATATGCGAAAGGATGAGGAGGACTGCCATGAACGACAGGGCATAACTGTACACAACGGCAATCCAGAAGAACGGCCCATGAAGGTAGATCCAGAGGTTCAGCCATTCGAAGGTTGCCAGCGAAAAACCCGTGTAATACAGGTGGTGGAAGGGATTGGTGATCTCCGCAATGATCAGGACTATGGGCACAAGAAAGAAGAGTGGCAGCGTACGGATGGTGACATAGCGTTCACGGCCAGTATAGTAGAGGACGATCAGGAGGAAACCCACCGGGATGCTGAGAATGCAGGGGACCTCGATATTATTGAAGAATAATGCGGTACCCAGATCAGGGCTTGTTATCTCAAGGATATAGGCATAGAACCAGACCGTGAGGCATGCCATGACGAACGTGAACGGGAGCGACAGCCGGATATTCCGGTGTCGCCACCCCAGGACCGTAAAGTAGAGCGTGATCGTTCCTGAGATAAAGTACAGCAGGAGAATGAACGCTGCATACGAAGGTAACAGGAGAGCCACGGTTCAGACCCCGGAGAAAGGCCTGCTGTGGTTGTCCGGCCGGGTTCCTGCCGGCAGGGCAAGGGCAGCAGGGAAATACCTGATTGTCTGTTTATGGAAAGAAATCCGCGACCGGGAAAACATTTTTGGTGAATCGTTTTATGGGTGTTTTTTCATAATATTCCTTGCCATTTCTCCGCCGGAATATCCGGGATGGACAATGCGAAGATATGTACCAGGAGGCTCTTCAAAAGGAAATGGGAGGTCCTGCCGGACGATCCCCCGGGCATGTTCCGGGTATACCACTGGATCCCAGGCTCTGCCGGTTCGGGAGTGAATCCATCCCCTTTGACCATATAAGAATCCGGTTCGTCATGCATTCCAGTTTTCATATCGTAAATATTTCCCCGGATGCATGAAGAGATGGCACAGGATCTGGGGGGTCAGAGGTGATAAACTGTAACAAAGATTCATAGACACCATGTGCTGATGCCCGATAATTTCCTGAATATTCGTTGCATTAAACGACGTAACTTTTTGTGAACATCCGACCCCGCCATAGCACGGGACCTGGTTCGCGGGAAACACATTTTATCACCTCCGACCCACTGCCTACCGACCACCAAGGATTTGACTTGCGAAAACATTCTTTCCAGTGAGACCCGCAGGCGCCCTGCAGGATTGGATAATTGCCGCACGTATCGCGACTCCGGTAGAGCCGGCATTCCAGGACTTTCCTGTCAGGGGCAGCGGGGGTGTTGTGATATGAGGCTCTTTACCCCAAGGAACGGAACAAAAAGTGCAATCCATCGGTTGAAAATCCCATTTCCCGATATTACGGCCTTCGATACCGTTGTCCGTTCGCTCATCCGAACCAACCCGCTTGGCTGCATTTCCTACATGAGGGCGAAAAAGAACCATCAGCCCATCGAGATTATCCGGGAGATGTATACGGCGAAATTCGTGTACCTGGATGCGGACGCAAAGCAGATCGGGCGCGGGCTGGATACGTACGATACCCTTGAAGGCTACCAGTATGGCATCGCCGCAGTAATATCCAATATGGCAAACATTGCTGCCCATCGCGGGAAAGCCCGGCACCTTCCCGATGCTGACCATTTCTCCGTGATCCTGAAATGCCATGATCCAAATGGCGAGTTATATTTCCTGAGTATTGCCCGGGACCGGGTGACTGTTTCATCCTATACTGATGATGCAATCAAAAAGAAGGTCGAGAGTTGGACGGACGGTGTCCCGGCACTGGAATAAATCCAGAAATAAATACCATGATCACAACGACAATCACGCAATTCTATCGGAAATCTCTTTATTGAAAATTCCAAAAAAAAGAATTTCCCGTTATTCCTTCTTACCCAGGAGCACGAGGACACAGCAGATCCCCAGACCCGCAAGAGGAATAACTGCCGTGAGCCCGGACTTGGTCGGCTGCGACGGGGGTTGCGTGGGAGTTGTAGAGGGAATAAGGGTCCCGGATATCTCCGTATAACTTCCCCCGGTAACCGTTACTGCCGATGTCCATTCCGCGTATCCGGCCTGCCGGAGCACGAGCGTGTGACTTCCCGCAGGAATATTTGCCAGCACCAGGGGTGTTACTCCGCTGTACTTGTTGTCAAGGTAGATACCAGCCCCGGAGGGAGTGGAACCCACGATGAGCTGACCGGTTGTATCGGGAGCCGGAGGCAGCTCGGGTGTCATAGCAGCCGTGATCTGGCCGGTAATGCCCGGCAGGACAACGATGGTCTGGGTAAAGGGCTGGTAATCCTGCATCGCGAGCCTGACATTATAGGTGCCCGGTGCAAGCTGGGTGACGTAGACAGGGTCTCCCGGATACGTGATTCCCTGGTAATTCTCATTCACATATACCGCGGCTCCCGCAGGAACGGACTGGACCCGGAGATCCCCATAGGCCGGTGACTGCGTGTAGGGCACCATGCCGATGGCAGTGGGGAAGGTCTCCCCGGCAGTTATGGTAAACGGAGTTGTGGAATCGTAATAGCCGACCTTCTTGAGCAGGAGCGTGTGGCTTCCCGGTGAGAGAGGGATGGTCTGCTTACCATTCCCGTAGTAGGTGCCGTCAATGTAAATGTCCGCCTCGAAGGGGTCGAGGTCGAGCCACCCGTACGAGACCGGGTTTGGTACGAGGTTGGCGCTGATCACTGCCGTGCCGATATCCCCGACACCCTCATACGTGCTCCAAGTCTGGTACCCGGGCATGGATACAGTGATGGTATGCCATGTATTGCCCAATACCGGGAAATCATCGGGAGTGGTATAACCACAATGATAATCGACACAGAAAGAGGCTCCTGAGGGGTCTGAGTAGACGCGGTACTGGGTAGTGTCTGCGGCAGCCGGGGCAATACCCAGGATGAGGCAGGCAAGGATCAGGCCGGCGACTGCGAGAGTTCGGTAATGGATGGACATGATAGAAAAGAATCTCATCGTGGTTAGTATAAAAACGGGTCGGGTTTGGTTGCTATGAGCCTGAATCCCAAAAACAACCAAATGATCTCCCCGGCTTTTCCTTACCAGGTACAATTCCAAATTCAATCATACTCCCGGAACAGGGCCGGGTTCTGCCGGCGGATCCACCAACGCCGGATCACAAAACCTCCCCCGATTAGCATTACACCGGCAGCCCCGGCAGTCACTATGGTCGCGAACGGGAAACCGGGTCCCGGCAGCGGGGCCGGTATGGCCATTGTTCCGGTCGTAACGGGGGCGGGGTTAACCGACACTCTGGTGGGAGGGGAATGAGTGCCCGGTGCCTCCACCAGATCGCCAAAAGTCTGTATTGGTGCCGGAGGCGTTGCGACCTGTGAACTGAGCGAACTACTGTACTGCCCGGTGATCGCAAACCGCGAGAACCCGGGGCTTTGCGCAGTGTAATGTGCTTCGCCATTCGTGATTGTGTCCAGGGTTGTAGGAAGTGGCTGCCAGGTTTTTCCGGTATTATGATAAAGAATAATCTCATGTGGGGTGAGATGGTGCTGGTCCAGCCACGATTGCGGAACGACAAACAGGATTTTCGCTTCGGTTATCTCCGTGAATCGTGCCGGGGAAATATCTACGTATTCGTAGAGAATTCCGGGCGGCGGGGGAATGTCCGTACCGGGCCCCTGGACTTCAGTAGCGGTCACGATAATATCCATGATTCCGATCCCGGTTATTTCCACACGGATGATCGGGGTACGACCAACCTGGCCGACATTCGCCGGGATGGTGCTTATTGGTCCTTTTAAGGGGGGTTTTATCGGGGGGTCAGGTGACCAGCCGTCATCGGATCCATCGTTGATTTGTGAAGTGGGTGTTGGGGTTGGGGTTGGATCGGCGGTATAGGTGAATTGGTCGGATGCTCCGGTTAGGGATGTGCCGCTGGAAGTGGTGATGGTGATGTGAACAGTTCCGGCCGAGCCGGCCGGGGATTGCGCAATGATCCGGGTGGCACTGTCAACCGTGTAGGATGCCGCATCTGCGCTGCCGAATTTTACAGCCGTCGCTCCTGTGAAGCCGGTTCCGGTGATGGTAACGGACGTACCACCAGCAGTTCTCCCGCTCGTGGGTGTTATCCCGGTCACGGTCGGTGCCGAACCTGCACACGTGATCCGGGCGCCAACCGACTGACCATCGACTGTGGCATTGACCGTTACCGTTCCGCTGGCATTCGGCGTGAATGTGGTCGCGTTCCTGCCGGAACTCATATTCCCGGCCACGGGCGAGACACTCCCCGTGCCGCTCGTGATCCCGAACGCGACCGGTATGCCATCAGGGACATGGCCGCTGGCAGGGTTATGGTACACCCCATTGGAATCGTACGTGAGGTTCGCCGACACTACGGAGGTCTGTGCAGTGGTGATGGATGCCGGATCGGCAATGGTGCCGAGCACCAGCCAGGGATTATACGTGACTGTTCCATGGACTTTTGTCGATGGGTTGGTATTGGTGCCCCACCAGTTATGCACCGCATTGACGGAGCCGCCTCCTTCAATCCAGATATCGTATGTTCCGGTATTGTTGTATATCCGGGAGAATTCGATAGTCGTACTGATCAAAGAAGAGGAATAGATCGCACCGCCATCCTTTGCCGTGCAATCGGTGATGCTGGAGTTGGTAATTGTCACTGTGGAACCTGTTTCAGTATAAATCGCACCGCCGTTACCCCCGTGAATTCCTGCCGAGCAGCGGGTGATGGTAGTGGATGTGATGGTAAGAGTAGCGCCTGCCTGAACAAAGATGGCACCGCCATTACCACCATCCAGCGAGCAGTCCCTGATGATAGAGGATGTGATAGTAACGGTGCCTGAACAGGTACATATCGCACCACCAGCTGAACCTCCTCCGTTCTGCAGTGTCAGGTTATCGATGGAAAGGCTCGTGTCTTCGGTAGTAAAGATCGAATCGCTCGATGTCCCTTCAATAATCGTGTTCGCGGCGCTGCCACCGGCAGTGGTGTTGGCCCGGATTGTAATACTTTTATAGATAGCGGCAAAAGTCCCGGGGTATGTCCCCGGGTTCAGGACGAGGGTGTCGCCATCGGCAGCACTATCGATGGCATCTGCGATGGAATCACCGGGATTCAGCGTGTGAACGGTTCCAGCAGAAGCAGTACCGGTTAACAGCAGAAGCGCGACAATGACGACCCCGTACGATACAACGGTCCGCTGGTTCATGCCATCACGCCCCCGGATGGACAGTATGGTGATACAGACGCGGGACCGGCACCTGCTGCAACCATATCAAAAAAACCGGAATAATAGCCGTGTACCCCTTGCCGTATCTTCATCCGCCCCGGGCCCTGCCTGTCATGCGGTGCTCTTGATGCACACGCTCCTGCCTTCCGGGCAGAGCCTCCGCTATCCGAATCAGCCATAACCACAACCACAAACCGGAAAACCAAATTGATTGTATACGCGATTTCCGGATTACAAAATATCCTTGAATCTGGCGTAATTTAACAAAATCGCATACGATTAACGCTTACTGTTAACGCTTATCATTACATCACGACGGTTTTAGGCGAAAATTATTGGGATCTCATACGGTACAAAAACATGGATGCCGGGGTCGGCCCGGGGCATGGGGATTATTGCGAAAGGAGAGACGCGCCGGGTTCTTCCCGTGCTTACCAGCAGGGATAGAATCAGGGAAGGTTATCCCGGATTTCACGGTACGATGTGCGGGGCACCATCACCAGTTACCTGTCCGGTGCTGACCGTGCAGAAAAAAACAAGAAAAGCCGGTTCCTTCTTCCACGAAAAGGGGACAGCCCGGGCATCCAGCCGGATAACTGAACCGGACTTCGTGATGCCACGAAAAGGAGCGTGAGCATTCACTAATGTTTCCTGCATGCAAGGCTCAAGCCGGGCCAGAACCTTCCCGTGGTCTTCCGGGTGGATGAATGCACTGAAAGACCGGGACACCAGTTCCTGGTAACTGTACCCGCTCATACCGGCGAAGCGGGCATTTGCCAGCCGTATTTTTCCGGCCTGCACAACACAGGCAGCAACTCCGATATCCTCAAGGAGCATCCGGTACAGATTATCAGTTCCCCTTTCATTCTCCGATATACTCCCTTTCGGCCCGGTAATATCGTTCATAATTGCCGTGATGCCAAAGATGTTGTCGGATTGGGATGTGGGTTTTAACGTCACCCTGAACGTTTTATCATCGGCCGGGATAACAACGGTCAGGTCGACAATGGGAGTACGGGTCCGGATCGCCTCGTCCAGTGCCGCGAGGAAGGCGGGTTCGCGGGTGATGCCCCGGGGGATGGCATCGAGGGGTTGCCCGAAGACCTGCTTCTGGGACAGGGAACAATGTTTCAGGAAATGGTCGTTGGCCTGGATAACACGGGCATCCGCACCAAGGATCAGGATCATACTGGGGATGCGGTTCAGCAGGGACTGGGGCGTGGATACCTGGAACACGTAGAAAATTTTTGCTTTTCCCATGACCCGGACCTCGATCTTCTTCTCTGCGACCAGCACATCGAGATACTTGGCAGTCGAGATCCTGCTTGCCCCGATGAACCCGGCAATCTCGCGTATATTCAGGCCCCGGGGATTTTCCTTCAGTAAATCAAGGATTTTGTCAAGATTATCCTTATAGTCGACCATGACCAGTTGCCATTTGGTATGAGATTGATATTCTTCCCTGATAAATGGGGCTTATCCATAACAGGATTTCTGCGGATTTTCGGCTGACGATGGATTATATTCAGAATAAAGATTAAAAAACCCTGTAACAGACCTTGAGTAAAAGTCGGGTTCCTGTAACCCGGAATTACCGGCCTTCCTTATATTGGTACTTTCCTGCCGGCACGCGTATCTCAAACCGGGCACCCTTGCCGGGCACGCCGGTCTCCGCGATAGTAATTCCCGTGATCGACAGGATCTCCCGCGAGAGGAAGAGGCCGAGGCCGGTATTCTTCCCAAATCCCTTTGTGAACAACTGTTTTTTATCCCGCTCAGCGACACCGACACCATCGTCTTCGAAGACCAGAACAAGCGACGTACCTTCCGTATGGGATATAATGCGGATCGCAGTCAGGCATTCGCCCCCGTATCGCAGGGCATTGTCGATTAAATTGTAGAACACCTTCTCCAACAGCGAATCGGCAAATATCTCAAGATTTTTTCGCTCGTCGTCGATGCGGACATCTCTCATCGGAAGTCCCACCATGGCCCGCTCAATACAGGCACTCACGCTTTGCCATGCCGGTGTATTCCCTCCCATATTCTCATAGTCCCCGGTAAACGCTATCTGGCGATCGATCATATCGGCGATCTTCTGCCCCTGTGCCAGGTACTCGGGCAGTTCAGCAGGATTGTCCACGGAATCCTCGCTCAGCTGGAGATATGCCTTGAGTGCCATGAGCTGGTTACGGATATCATGCCGGGTGATGCTGGAGAGCATACTGATCTTCTTGTTCGCCTCTGCAAGAGCCAGTTCGGATTGCTTACGTTCCGTTATATCCCGCAGGACAAAGAGACCCCCTTCAGAGCCGGTACCCCGATCCCCGAGGGGGATGATGATCACATCGAAATACCGGGGCTGCCCGCCGGCCTGCAGGATCTGGCACTCGGTCCGCTTTCCCTCTTCCTGAAGGATGGGGCCGGTAAGACCGTGTGCGAGTGCAGGCATGAGCTCGCCGATCTCCCGCCCGATCGCATCCCGCAGACGGATCCCGGTAATCTGTTCGGCAGCAGGGTTGAGATCGATCACCCGGGTGGGCCCGTTCGTAATGATGACGCCGTCCTGCATCATGGTGATGACCTGCGTATAGGCGACAGGTACCGTGGTGAAGAGGTACCTGAAGAGCCCGAACGCGAGGATGAGGCCCGTGATCAGAAATGAGACCGGGGTCAGATCTATACCCGTGTCCGGCGTGATGATGAAGATACACAGGATATTACAGGCGATCGGGACAACCGCTGCGAAAAGAAGGAATAAAAGGGGGCGCCGGTGGTGTTTTACCGTTACGGACAGGTGCGAGACTATCAGGCCAAGGGCCAGAAGCGAGAGGGCATAGGTATACACGATGGCAAGCCAGAAGAAAGGCCCATGCTCATGGATCCAGAAGACCAGACCCTCATAGGTCGTCGATGAGAATCCGGTGTAATACAGGTAATGGAGAGGATTGGTAAATTCCAGGAGACTGAGTACGATAACGCCGAGAAAGAAGAGCGGCAGCGTGCGCAGGGAGACATACCGTTCACGCCCGGTATAGTACAGGGCAATGAGGAGGAACGCGACCGGTATCGTCAGCATGCAGGGAATCTCGATGTTGTTGTAGACCAGGCTGGTATCGAGGTCGGGGCTCAGCACTTCGAAGATGTAGGCATAGAACCAGATCGTAAGAGATCCCATGAGAAGGGTGAAGGGGAGCGATATGGGGATCTTCCGGTGCCGCCACCCAAGGAACGTGAAGATGAGCGCAATCGTGCCGGATATCAGGTAGAGGGCAAGAAAGAAGACCGCAAACGGGGATAACAGGGGAGTCATGGTTCCACCTTCAGGGATGCGTATCCTGTGTCGGACCCGTGATTCTCTCGACGGATACCAGGGTACTGCGCACTGCCGGTCCTTGCAGGGATGTATCGAAGGTGAAAAGATCGTGTAACAGCATTAGCAGTCTCTGTTATCCGGTTACCTTTCAAGACAATATGTATTATTATTTGGGTTTTTACGGAAGAGAGATTTCGGTAATTTTCAGGTGTAAAAAAGAGCATTTGCTTATTATTCAGTACCAGAGCCGGAAACGAGCTCTTCCCCATCCACCCGGCACAACTGCACCCAGATATCGCCGAAGAACTCCTCCTGCCGGAGCTGGCACCGCCCCTCGTGCGCCAGGAACAGCAGCGGGATATAGACTTCCGGCATGCCCCACCCCAGTTTCCCGCAGAGCTCGGCAAGCGTCATCTCGCCATCAATCTCAAGGAGGGAGAGGCACTCCTCCAGGACCGTCGATGAGGATGCCTGGTAGCCTTCGTCATGGGCGATGCTGACCACATCATCGGCATCGATGAGGAAAGCTTCCGTGGGATCAGCGGCCATCCGCCGGCGTCGCCGTTCTTCCTTCTCGATATTCTTGAGCTCGGTGATCAGCTCGAAGAGCGTGATCGGGCTCTTCCGCATGTTCTTCCTGTCGAGCCGACGCTGGATCTCGTGTTCGAGCCGCTCGATGATTCCCAGCCGTCCGGTGTATTCGATCTCACCGTCCGGCATCCCGTCATAGTCTTCTCCGAACGAGCCATCGTCATCCTCGCCCTCCTCATCCTCCGGAGCTGCAAGGATCTCCAGCTGCTCGGACTTCATGCGCAGGAGCGTTGCTGCGTAAAAGAGGGTGCGTCCCGAGAGCTTGAGATTGAGTTCCCGCCGCCGCTCAAGCTCCTTGAGGAAGCGGTCGGTCACTTCGATGATATTAATGTTCCAGGGATCGATCTCACCCCGCTCAGCAAGCCCGACCAGGATCTCGATCGGGTCTTCCAGTGCTCCGCCATTCTCTGATTCAGTTGCCGGCGGGGCTTCGCCCGGGGCTTCGGCAACCCCGTTTGTGGGATCACTGCCCTCTGCCGTATTTTGCTTATCGTCCGGGTTCTTCGCCCCATCCACCGGTATATCCGTAACAGTCTTACCTGAAGTGTCCGCTGGAGAGGCCGGGGGGTTCTGTTCCAAATCCGGCGGCAGGCCGGAACCCTCAGGCGCCGCCATGTGCCTTGACCCCGGTGACCAGCGTGCTCTTGTCGGACCGCAGCGTGACTCCCATAATGCGTTGCGCTGCATCGATCATCGGCTTGCGCAGGGAAACGATCACAAACTGCGAGTTGGGAGCCAGTTCGGTAACCATCGATGAGATCCGTTCCACGTTCGAACCATCGAGAGACATATCCACTTCATCGAAGGCATAGAACGGGGCGGGGATGTACCGCTGGATGGAGAAGATGAACGCCAGTGTTGTCAGGGACTTTTCCCCACCGGAAAGGGAGGACAGGAGGTGGACTTTCTTGTCCCGGGGTTTGACGGCAAACGTCATCCCACCGGCAAACGGGTCCTCTTCGTTCTCCAGTACAAGATTCCCGCTCCCGCTGGTAAGGCGGGCAAAGATCTCCCGGAAGTTGGTGTCGATGGCCTTGAAGGCCGCAGTGAAGGCTTCGAATTTCATCTGCTCGAACATCTCGATCCGCTCGATCAGGCTCGTCCGCTCGCTCGACAGGGTCTCTTTGCGCTCGGTCCGCTCGCCTACTTGCCGCTCCACTTTCTCATACTCCTCGATCGCGAGCATGTTGACGGCGCCGATCTTCCGCAGCGCACCATCCGCTTCGGCAATCTTGCCTTCGATTTCCTTTAAGGAAAGAGAGATGTCCATATCTCCCACCTGCTGCCTGAGCATCTCCACTTCAATGCCGAGGGTTTTGGCACGCTCATCGATGGCCCCCAGCTGGATGGTGATACGCTCCTTGTCGGCATCGAACTTCATGAGTTTGAGTTCCGAGTCCTGGATATGCTGCGAGGCCTCGCCCCGCTTAGTGCGGAGCTCGTCAAGAACCCCGGAGAACTCCTTCTGCCGCTCTTCGAGGGCAGCAATCTGGGACTTGTGGATGACGATCTGATCATTGGAACCCGCGATGTCGGTATCGATCTGGCGGTTGCGCTCGTCCTGCCGGGCCCGGTCTTCGCCCAGTTCGATCAAGCGGGCATTGAAGTGCTGGCGTTCGCGCTGGGCATCGTTGACATCCGCATCCTTGTTCCGGAGCCGGCGTTCCGCTTCCTCGATCTCCTTGCGCTTGCGCTCCATCTGCTCGGTGAGGGCCGGAATGTTTGTATCGTCGAGGCGCTTCTTGATCTCATCGATCCGGACCGTGATCGCGTTGATCTCCTCGGTGGTCTTGTCCAGCTCGCCTTCGAGCGAGGCAAGTTCCGCACCGCCGTTCCGGGTCTCTTCCGCCTGCCGGGCAACCGCTGCCTCGATGGTCTGTTTCTCGACCGTGATCGCCTCGAACCGGCGCGAGAACTCCTCGGTGAACATGCCGAAGCGGGCGACTTTCTGGTCGATCTCGTTTCTTGTTGCCCGCCGGGCATCCACCTCTTCGGTGAGACGCTTTACACCGGCTTCGAGAGTGGCGGCCTCGCCCTGAAGTTCCCCGAGGTGCGATCGGACCCGCATGATCTCATCGTCAACTGCGGCGCCGAAACCCCGGATGGCCTGCTTCTTTGCCGACCCGCCGGTCATTGCCCCGCTCTTTTCAAGCAGTTCGCCTTCGAGCGTGACCATGCGGTACTTGCCGATCAGTTTCCGGGCCCGCTCAAGGGTATCGACGACAACGGTGCCACCCAGTGCAACCGCGAACGCCCGGTCATATTTCGGGTCGTAATCGATCAGGTTCACCGCGTAATCGACCACGCCCGGCTCCTTGAGCGGGGGGAGCTGGGGCGGTTTTAACTTATTGAGCGGGAGGAACGTGGCCCGCCCGAGCCGCTCCTCCTTGAGGTACCGGATGGCATCGGCCGCGATCTGGTCGTCATCGCAGACCACGAACTGGAGCTTGTTGCCCGCGGCAATGTTGAGCGCCATCGAGTATTCCGGCGGTGCTTTGCCAAGGTCCGCGATGGTGCCGTGAATCCCTTCCATTGCCTTGATCGCTTCAAGTGCCTTGCCGCCCGATTCCCCCCGGGCCTGCTGGGCGGCCTCCAGCCGGAACGCATCCTGCTCGGCGGACCGGATCTCGTTTTTCAGCCGTTCGAGCGTAGAACGCTGGGCAAACATCGCTCCTTCGAGTTCCGAGAGATTGCGGTCCAGCTCCTTCTTCTCATCCACAAGGTTCCCGACACTCTTCTCGCTGTCCGTGAGCTGGGCCTGTTTTGCGGTATATTCCTCATCGAGTTGTTTTAAGAGCAGGGTTAAACGTTCCAGTTCGGTCGTCCGCATCCGGCTCTTCTCGATCAGCATATCCTGCTGGTGCAGGATGCCGGAGCGCTGTGCCTTCTTCTCCTCGCTCTCCTTGAGGAGGGTGAAGAGTTTCTCCCGCGAACCTTCGGTATCCTCGGAATGCGCCTT
>Ga0310040_1001637_pt1 | contig 15761 bp, 14 predicted proteins | sample EPASupsiteHSE623_FD_200237 | JGI IMG/M metagenome (GOLD analysis project Ga0310040, IMG submission 200237) | Bioremediated contaminated groundwater from EPA Superfund site, New Mexico - Sample HSE6-23 (v2) (version 2) | ecosystem: Environmental > Aquatic > Deep subsurface > Groundwater >... | reverse complement strand
AAAAGCGGTTTATGATAAAATGAAAAATTGGAAATGAATAGTTTTCCGTTTAATTTTGCGTTATCTTTTTTTAAATCGATAGCTTTCCAAGGCTTGTTTCGCCGCAGATTTCGGGGATTATTTAATTTGACATATATTACATTGACCAAAAAAATATGCAGATAATTTGGCATGGACAATCCTGTTTTGAATTGGTGTTTGCCAAGGGCAAAGGCGAACATATCACGGTTTTGATTGATCCTCCGGATGAATCCAAGGTTGGTATTAAAATACCCAAAACCGACGCGCAAGTCGTTTTGCTGACAAACAAAGCCTATACGGCGTCCGATGGCGATATCAAAAAAAATACCGGCGCCGCTTTTGTCGTTAACGGGCCGGGCGAATATGAAATAAAAGGAGTCTATGTCCGGGGGATTGATTCCAATTTCGGCAAACCTGCCGCGGCAAAAATTGACGACGAAGAGAAAGCGTCCATCCGCAAAACCGCCGTCAAAGAATCCGGCAAGTCCGCCTCTGCCGGGGATATGGCGGGTAAAAACAGTACCATTTACACGATCGAGGCTGAAGATCTGAAATTATGCCATTTGGGGAATTTCCAGGAAGCGGAATTGAATCAAACGCAGGTGGAAAAGATTGGTAACATCGACATTCTGATGTTTCCCGTGGGCAATGGCCGGGGGGTGGGCGCCAAGGAAGCGCTCAAAATCGTATCGCAGATAGAACCCAGTATCGCCGTGCCGATGAATTACCAGATACCCAAGCTAAAGCTTGATGCCGATGATTTGGGCGGTTTTCTTAAAGCCGCGGGCGTTGCCGCTGTCGAGCCTTTGCCGAAGCTGACAATCAAGAAGAAAGAAATTCAGCCCGAAGAAGCAAAAATCATCGTATTGAACCCTTAATTTCAAATTATAAATTTAGTAAAGGTTTATGGCTTCCAAAAAACAAAAAGGCGGAGGGGAACAGCAGCCGATTCAGTTTGAGCAGGTGAAATCCACCGAGATTGCTTCAATAATGAAGGATTCATACATCGACTATGCCATGTCGGTGATCGTGGCGCGCGCGCTTCCCGACGTGAGGGACGGTTTGAAGCCCGTCCAGCGCCGCGTTTTGTATGTGATGCTTGAGGAGGGATTGCGGCACACGGCCAAATACCGCAAATCGGCCACGGTGGTTGGTTCCACTTTGGGCCGTTACCATCCCCATGGCGATTCTTCGGTTTACGACACGATGGTGCGTTTGGCGCAGGATTTCACTTTGAGATATCCGTTGGTGCAGGGCCAGGGAAACTTTGGTTCGATCGACGGCGATTCCGCCGCCGCCATGCGCTACACCGAAGCCCGTTTGTCGCGCGTGGGAGAATCGATTTTGGAAGATATCGACAAGAACACGGTTGATTTTGTCGAAAACTATGATGGAACGCGCAAAGAACCGTCGGTTTTACCGTCGCCATTGCCGCAGCTTTTGCTGAACGGTTCGCTGGGTATTGCCGTGGGCATGGCCACCAATATTCCGCCGCATAACCTGGGCGAGGTATGCGACGCGATGGTGTATTTGCTCGATAATCCCAAGGCGGTTACCGAAGATCTTTTCCAGTTTATCAAGGGGCCTGATTTTCCGCTCGGCGGGGAAATTTTTGACCGGAAGGAAATCATTGCCGCCTATTCGCAAGGAAAGGGGCCGATTGTTTGCCGCGGCAAGGCGGAGATCGTTCACGTTGAAAAGACTGACCGCTATCAGATAATCATTACCGAAATTCCTTACCAGGTGCAGAAGTCAAGCCTGCTTGAGCAGATTGCGTCCCTGGTTACCGAGAAAAAGATCGAGGGCGTCAAAGATGTGCGCGACGAATCGGATAAAGACGGCATGAGAATCGCCATCGACCTCAATCGCGAAGCCCAGCCGCAAAAGATTTTGAATCGGCTTTACAAATTCACCGCTTTGCAGCGCACCTTCCATTTGAATATGCTGGCTTTGGTTGACGGCATCCAGCCCGAAGTTTTGAATCTGGCCGATGTTCTCACGCATTTCTTGAACCATCGCAAGCAGGTGATTACGCGCCGGACGCAATACGAGCTGGACAAAGCCAAGGAGCGGGCGCACATTTTGGAGGGACTGGTGAAATGCTTGGCCGATATCGACGAGGTTATCCGCATTATCCGCAAATCCGAGAGCCGCGAAGATGCCCGCAATAATTTGATGAAGCGCTTCAAACTGGATGAAATCCAGGCTAACGCCATTTTGGAAACCAAGCTGGCGGCGCTGGCCAAGCTTGAGCGCGAAAAGATTGATAATGAACTCAAAGAATTGATGGCCAAGATCGCGGAATATACCAGCATTTTAAACAGCGCGGCCAAAATCAAGGCGGTGATGAAAAAAGAATTCGCCTATATCAAAGAAACCTACGGCGATGACCGCCGCACCAAAGTTTACGTTCACAAAATAGGCGAAATTTCCGAGGCCGACCTTATTCCTGACGAGGAAGTGGCCATTACCTTGACGAATTCGGGTTATATCAAGCGCATTGATCCCACGACCTATAAAATTCAGAAGCGCGGCGGGAAAGGAATTATCGGTTTGAAAACCGTGGGCGATGATATCGTCGAGCAGTCGCTGATCGCCAATACCCATGAGCGGATACTTTTCTTTACCGATATGGGGCGGGTGTTCCAAACTTTGGCTTATGAAATCCCCGAAGGTGCGCGCGTGGCCAAAGGCCGGGCGCTGGTGAATTTCCTGGAACTTGGTCCGGAAGAGAAAGTTTTGTACATGATGTCTTTGGAATCGGTTGCCGCCAAACCGGCAGCCGCCAAGGCTGCGGACAAGTCGGCGGAAGAAAATAAATATCTTTTGATTGTGACCAAAAATGGCATTGCCAAAAAGACCAGCCTTGGCGAATTCGATAATATTCGCCGGTCGGGATTGATTGCCATTACTTTAAAGAAGGGTGATTCTTTGCGCAAAGTATCCAAGACCAGCGGTAATGATGAAATTATCGTGGTCACCAAAAAGGGCCAGTCGGTGCGGTTTAACGAAAGCCAGGCGCGGCCGATGGGCCGGCAGGCGGCGGGAATAAAAGCCATCAGCCTGAAACGCGGCGACGAAGTGGTGGGAATGGACGTGGTTTCGACAAAGCCGGCGCTTGACGCAAACGGCAAGCCGGTAAGCAGGCTGGTGCTGGTGGTGATGGAAAACGGTTACGGAAAACGCACCAATATCAAGGAATATCGCATGCAAAACCGCGGCGGATCGGGGATCAAAGTTGCCCAATTGACCGCAAAGACCGGAGATCTGGTGACTTCATTCGTGTTGACCGATGAAGAAGAATTGATGGTGATTTCAAACAAGGGGCAGGTTATCCGCGTACCGATAAGCGGGATATCGACTTTGTCCAGGGCGACGCAAGGCGTGCGCATTATGCGCCTTGACGAGGGGGATCAGGTGGCGTCGGCCAGTTGCATATAATTTTGCCTCACGGTAAAATATATTAAGCAAACTCCATGGCATCTTCTTTCATAAATCCGCGGCAAATCTTAAACGATCGTTTGAGGCTGGAAAAGAGCATGGTCGCGGCGGATTTCGGGTGCGGATCGGGGGAGTGGGTGGCGGCTTTGGCCCAGGCGCTTGAGAACGGAAAAGTCTACGCGATCGATTTGCTTGATGAGCCACTTTCGGCGGTGCGCAGCAAGGCGAGGATTAAAAATCTGCAAAATATCGAAGTAGTGAAGGGCGATGTTGAAAAACTGGTTCCGCGTTTGCTGGCAAATTCGCTGGATTTGGTGCTTATGACCAATTTGCTTTTTCAAGCCGATAACAAAAAAGCGATTTTTGCGGAAGCTTTCCGGGTTTTAAAATCAGGCGGAAAAATCCTGGCGGTGGATTGGGATGAAAGCGCGCGCGTCGGGCCCGGAAAAAAAATATCGATTGCGGAGATGAAACGGATAGCGCAAGAAGCGGGTTTTTCTTTGGCGGCTGAATTTAGCGCGGGCAGTTTCCATTTCGGTTTAATCTTTGAAAAAAAATAAGAAACCTGATAACAAAACATGCTTAATATTAAAAAAACGTTTTCCATAGCCGTAACTTATTTCGTCTTGGAATTGATTGCCGCGAATACGGCGTTGGCTGCGGATGAGGTGACCATCAGCAACCCGTTAGGAAATAAAACCCTGGAGCAGATCATTCAGGGAGTCGTCAATTTTATTTTCGGACTGGCGCTTTTGATCTGCCCGATATTCATCGTTTGGGGCGGATTTGAGATTGCGACCGCCAACGGCGCGGAAGCTAAAATCAAGGAGGGCAGGCAGAAAATCACATATTCGTTGGTCGGCCTGGTGATTATTGCCTTGGCGAGCACTTTTGTGGCGGTAATCAAAAGCATTCTGGGGGTCAGCTAGCGTGCGAATTGCAAATTAAAAACAATTAAAATCATGAATTATAAAACCGTAACGGGAAAAATAAGTCGTTCGAAAAAATCCCTGGTTCTGGCGTCGGTGCAATTTTTACTTCCGGTGATCGCGTTTGCCCAAGGCACAAACAACACGAACACCAATGCGAATACCGGAGCAGATACTATCAGTAGAGAAGCGCCCGTGGTCAATCTTGACCAGGTATTGCAAAGAGTCAGGGATCTTTTCTTCGGCTTTGTCATTGTCGCGTGCGTGTTTATGATCCTTTGGGCGGGTTTTAATTACGCGACATCCGGCGGGGACGAGAAAAAAACCGAAGCCGCCAAAAAGACAATCACTTACGCGGTGGTCGGTTTGATTGTCGCCGCGCTGGCCAACACGATTGTCAGCATTGTTTCGGGCGTTGCCATGAACCAATGATCGCGCGGACAGCTATTGCATATTTGGTTGCTTGGGCATAAAATTAAAATATAAATAATTACTGCGATAGTCCAATATAAAAAAATGAAAAAAATAATCGCTTCTTTATTATTGAGCTTGTTCATGTTTCCGGTATTGGCTTTTGCGGCGGGAGGCATAACCCCGACCGCCAACAGCGGATTGGCGGGGGATATCGGCAAAAACATAAAAATGTCAGACCAGCCGATCGACCAAACTCTCAACACGATTGCGAACTATGTGATCGGGGCGTTGATAATCATGGCCGTTTTCTATGTTATTTGGGCCGGCTATACGTTCGTAACATCCGCGGGAGATTCGGAAAAAGTCAATACGGCGCGGCAAAGAATCATGTACGCGGCGATCGGCATTGTTGTGGCGTTATTGGCAAAGGGTATCATATCTTTGGTGCTCAGCGCGGTGGGGGCGTAGTTTAATATTGAATTTAAAAGACAAGATGGGCCTGAAAGCCCATTTTGTTTTTAACAATTCGGTTTACTTTTTGCGTCCGATGGATTAAATAGATTACAGGATATTGTCGCTGGAGTGGCGGAACGGCAGACGCGCTGGCCTTAGGAGCCAGTAGGGCAACCTGTGAGAGTTCAAATCTCTCCTCCAGCACACAAAAAATGCCCCGCCAAGGCGGGGCAACCTATGAACGTGAGGATGGACGATGAGTTATTGTTTAAAATTAAAAACACCATTCAGGTGTTTTTAATTTTGGGCTATTCTTTGATGGTGAGTTTCTTTTTCTTTTCGCGTTGGATTTTTGGAATGCGGATGGTCAGGATTCCTTCCTTCATCGCGGCGTCGGCCCGCGTCGAATCAACTTCGACGGGCAGGATCACTTTCCGCGAGAACGGACCCCAATAGCATTCTTCAATGAAATAATCGCCATTTTCCGCCAGGGGATTGGGGCGATTTCCTTTGATGGTGATGACATCGTCTTCGATAATGACATCCAACTCTTCGACTTTCACTCCCGCGATCGCCGATTGCAGGACCAAGTCATTTTCGGTCTGGTATACGTTGACCGTTAGTTGGCCGTCGCCGTTCAGCCAACTGTTTTCGCTCTGGTTTTCAGTGCCCGGTGTTTTTTTGTTTGCCATTGTTTTTGAAAGGGTTTTTTTAAGATCTTCTCTTGTTTCCGGAGCCGCGTCGGACGCCGGGAAATCGGTTGCTTCTTCGATATCCTGGGAAGTTATCAATTTTTTTGGCCGGCCGCGCAATCGGGACTTTGTTCGAAGTTCTTCCGGGGCAGAATTGTCTTTGCCCGTATCCGCGCGCTCCGGTTTGTCGGAAGCTTTATAAGACGCGAATACCGCGTCACCGCTTTCGGGCTGTTCCTGACCCGAATCATCCGCGACATCATTGATGTCGGTTTGCCCGTTGTCGGTTTGCGCGTTTTGCATTCCCTTTTGTAGTTTTTCTATGAAAGACATATTATGAAAATTTCAAATTTCCAATTCTAAATGTTAAAACTGATTCTTAACTTTTATTTTGGATTTTTGGCGGCTGTGCCGCACACGCTTTTCATCCGCAATAACCGCTGATATTGGATATAGAGAGTGACTGCCATGAGCAACAGTATTATCAGGGGAATGAATATGAAAACCGAGTTGTATCTACTTTCCATTATAGAAAAATTATATAGCCCGTGCAAGCAACTGACCACGATGAATCCGGTCGCAAACAGCTGGATTTTCTTCTCTCTCTGGCTGAATGCCATGGCCATATAATATCCGAGAATTCCCGAACAGAGGGTGTGCAAAAAAATCGCGGTTATCATCCGGAAAAAAAGACGCATAATGAGCGGGTCGGGGCTTTGCATTAATAAATACAATATATTTTCCACCGCCGCGAAACCCATCGCGGAAGCGATCATGTAAATCACGAAATCGGGCGGTTCGTCCAAATAGCGGTTCCGGTTGATCGCTTGTTCTCTCCGCCAGAACGCTTCATATTTGAAAAATTCTTCGATCAGCGCCACGCCGATCACGTTAAAAATTATCGCCGCGGCAATTCCGGTCAAGCCGGTTTCAGTGATCATGTTTTCCAAAAACAATTCCACTGCCGTTGCCGGAACCGTCATGATCGCGCCCAGGGCAAATACCGCCGCGATCTCTTTTTTCGGTTCCGGGTGTCGGTCCTGAAACAAATAAAAAAGAAGCCACAAAACGCAGGGCGTGACTCCGATGATGAAATAAAATAAAACCGAACCAACGGCATTGGAAAGGGAAGCGAGCGCGAATATGGTTGAACCCAGGGTGATTGTATCGGCCATTGATTATATTCTATTCTTTTTCCAATGTTTTTCCAAACCTGCATAGAAAGTCGCCGGATTTGGGATATAATATAAATATGATTTCCAAGAAAGGAATAATTTTCTTGATATTTTTTCAATTTCTGATCGTGCCGGTTATGATCGCAATCGGTTCCGGCGGTTTTTTGCTGCCCGCGCGCGTTGAGCTTGGAGATTTGCGGGCGGATTTGTCTTTTCCCGGAGCCAAGGAAAGCGACAAAATTACGTTTCCGACAGTTTCGGAAAAAACAATGTCAAAAGAAGCCCGACCGCAAAACAATGCCGGAATCAGCATTGACAGCATCGCGCCGGTCGCACTGGAGGGCGGGGGCACCGGTCTTCGTTTTGAAGGCCGGGCGGCGCCGGATGCTTTCATCTCCGTTCATATCTTTTCGGTTCCGATGGTGGCCACGGCAAAAGCCGACGGCTCCGGCCGCTGGGTCTATGTTTTTGCCCGGAATCTGGATGACGGCTGGTATTTGGCCTATGCGGCGTCTGGCGATTCCGGAGCCGCGATTTTGTCCCGGTCCCCGGATTTCATATTTACCAAAAAAGGAACCGATATCGCTCGCGCGCTTGCCGGCGGGGAAGCGCCGTCTCCTTCTTCGGTGAAAGAGCTGAAAAATGATTTTGCCTATTCGACCGTGCTGGCGATTTTGCTGGCCTTTACCGCCGCGTTGGTCGTCATCGGCCTCGTCGCCCGCCGCGCCGGAGAAAAGGGGTAGGACGTTAAAAGCATATCCAATATCGCATGGGTATTGACAATTAGAGGCAAAGTGTTGTATAATCTATAACAGCACGGTTGCTCTTTGTCAATAGCGCCGCGCTACTATTGGAGGTACCCAAGATGCGAGTAAAACGTGGAGCAGCATTCTTGCTCTTTATGGTGGTGGCGTGCTCTATGACTTTGAGCATGCCCAGCGTCGCAGTGGCGCAGGTAGTGGATTATGAAAACCCAAACGTACCCCCAGATGTGGTTATAACGACAATCTGGGCAAAAACTGGCATATTGCCAGCCTACAATATCACTGGCCAAAGATGCTATGACCTGTTATATGCATCTGGCAGAGATATGATGTTTGTTTCCCTGTTGAAGGGAGATGCATTTCCTGTTTACAGGAAAGAGGACGTGGATAAGGTATACGGGGTTAAATATCTTGATAAGAAAGACCCTCTTATCACCACCATACTTGGTGGGCCTTATACAGAGGACAGCAGGGGTAATAGCTATCTGATAGTGGACAACAGTGGCTCTCCAGAAGTTTATATATGGAAGCCATAGCCTAACATTTTTCATTTTTTTGACCCATTGGGTTAATGAAATGACGTCTGTTGGGCATTTTTTTTTAATTAGGCCATTAGCTGGCCTTCTATTGTTGTTTGTTATCTAAAAAATAGGTTATAATAAAATAATTTAGCTCTGAATTGCAAATAAAATTTTAATAGATTAAAACATGCTTTTTAAGTTGCGTTCATCCATTTTTGTCCGTCCATTGTTCGCAGCAGTTATTTTATTGGTGATTTTTTGTTTGGCCTCATATTCTGTAATTTTGGCATTAGGTAATTCCAGCGGCGATTCGGGTTCGACTGGTGACTCCACTGTTTTTGGGGGCTTGACTCGCGCGCAGATAATTGCCCAAAGAATTGCGGAGTATAAAGCACAAATCAAAGAAGCTTTTTTGAGCGGCGGCGATTTTCTTACATTGATTAATGAATATAACAATTATCTTAATTCGGCTGATGTATTGCCGATCGTAAAAACCGACCCCATATTTAATGGCGAAAGAGATGTGGCGGAATCATTTTTAAAAAACAATGCCGCGGGAAATACCGAGCAGGCTAAAGCGGATTATGATAAACTCGTTGGCGATGATAAGGTAATCGAAAATTCTGTCGGCAATAAAGCCGACGATCTTGCTGGTGACAACGCCAATTCTGCTGGTAATAAAGCAAACGATGTTGATAAACCTTCCGTTGATACTGCTGGCAGCACTGATAATAAATCTACCGATGTAAATACTCCTGCGGCCAGTACCAATTCAAATACTGCCAATGCCAGTACACCGGTGGCAGCTGATGTTTTGCTTTTGGGCGATTTGAGCGACGACCCGAAAACCACCGAAACTCCAAATGATAAGGATGATACCATGACCCAGACCGACCCGAAAACCACCGAAACTCCGAATGGAAGCACGGATACCATGACCCAGACCGACCCGAAAACCACCGAAACTCCGAATGACGGCGCGGACGCTACGACCCAGGTTGATCCGAAAACTACCGAAACTGCGAGCGGCAAGGACGATACCAAAAACCAGTCCAATATCATTTGGATCGGCAACAAGAATCAGCAGTCAACTGTTGTTTTGGGCGGCGACTCAAACAAAGAGCACACCGGCGTGTGCGTGGGCAATGGCTGTTCAACCGTGGATTCGAACAATGGCACGGGACATACATACACGAATCCGAATAACAACGCAGGTACCGGCCATACCTATACAAATCCGAACAATGGAGAGGGCACGGGACATACTTATGACCAGAACAGCTACGGCAGTTATTATGACAGCTACCAGTATAATTACGGCGCGCCTTCAAATAATTATAATAACAATGCCGGCAATACTCCGGTTGCCAACAATGACAACGGCGGGAATACTCCGGCCGCCAGCAATCCGGCGCCGACGGTCGCGAGCAATCCGATCGTGAACAGCGGCGAAAAGCAATCTTCCGGCACAGAGGGGAGCATAAGCGCGGCGCAACTGTCGGGTTCGGAAGAATCGCTTGATTCCGGCGCCGCCATCGCGATAACCCCCGGAGAAAATTCAATCGACTTACAGCTTAACGTCAGCGGCGCGAAAAGCGTGCTTTTCTATGTTGAAGGCGGGGCATTGGTCGCGGCGCAGTATTTGGGGCAGGGCGTTGATTCCGGCGCCGGGGTCTGGAAATATAAAGTTGATTTAAGCAACAATTTTCTGCCCAACGGCAATTATCAGGTTTGGGCCCAGATCGGCAAGGACAAGGCAACTTTGCGCAGCGAAAAATATCCGCTGACGGTCAGCGTTATTGTTTCCGTTGACCCGGTCCAGCAAAAAAGCATTGAACAAAGCGTGGCGCAGAATAATTCAGCGATAGAGGCGAACACTAAATCGATGGAAAAAGCCACTGTTGAGGCGGTGAAAGCGGTGGCCCTGGAAACAAATTCCGCGCCGGACGTTGAAGCGAATATCCAGCAGATCGCCCGCATCGTGGGAGATATTGAGGCGCTTGATAATGACCTTGCCGATAAAACCAGCCGGTTGAAGATAACCAACGCCCGCGCGGAAAAGATCAGCGCCGATATCGCCGCGCTTCCGGCGAATACCGTGCAATTGATCCGGAATGACAAATCAAAAGAACTTGCCGATGCGCAGGCGCAGGCAAAAAATCTGGAACAGGAAATTGAAAGCATCAAAAATTCGATCGCGCAAAAAATGAGCGAAAAGCAAGCGCTTGTCGACGCGATTATCGCGGCGGTGAAAGGCAAAAGCAACGAGGCCGGCGTGAAAAAAATATTGGATGATTTCGAGAAAAAAATCTCCCAGCAAAAGACGGACATTTTGGAAAACAACAAAACCCTGGAAAAAGATTCCGACGGCGACGGTTTGAGCGACGGCCGGGAAATTTCGCTCGGCACCGATCCGTTCAATCCCGATTCCGACGGCGACGGTATTCTTGATAATGATGAGGTTGCCCACGGCTATAACCCTTTGAAGCCGGATAAGTTTGGCGGCGTTGAATACCACGATCCGCAGGCGGTGGCGCCCAAGAAAACCGATGTCTACAAATTCGACGATAAAAAACCGGTGGCTTCGGTAAAGACATCCAGCGGCAATGCCGCGATCCAATTCAAGGGATGGGGCTTGCCCAATTCCTATGTCACGCTTTACATTTATTCCGATCCGGTGATCGTCGTGGTGAAAACCGATGATGCCGGCCAATGGACCTATGTTCTCGACAAACCGTTAAACGACGGCCAGCACGCGGTTTACGCGGCTCAGACCAACAGCGTCGGCGAGGTCGAGGCAAGATCTGAAGTTCTGGTGTTTATGAAAAACGGCGATACCGTGACCAAAATGATCGCCAACCAGGAAGCGACGATTTCGTCTTCGACGGAAAAGCTGAAAAACAATTTCGGTTTGGCGGTGATCGTTGCCATTTCGCTTGCTTTCGGCGCGGCGCTGTTCGTGATCGGTTTTGCCACGCGCCGGGCGGAAAAAAACGGGAGCGTCGGCGATGATGCCGCTAAAACTCAATGATAAAGGAATTTTTTAAAAACACATTCGCGTTCATCCAGCAGAATCCCACGATCTCGTATTCCTTGCTGCTGATTTTAATATTGCCGCTGACGCTTTACTTCAGTACTTTTTCGACCATCCAATCGCTCAACGAAGCGATAAAAACCAGCATCAGGTCGCAGGCCGCGATGAACCGGGATTCGCTAAGCCTTTTTCTTTTGCGTGATTTCCCGAACAAGGATTCTTTGAACAAGGACCAGCTGCAACAGGATATCGACGCGATCGCGAAGAGCGCCGCGAGCAGCGAAGAAGGGAACCGGCTGGAAAATATCAGGGTTATCGTCAAAGAGGGGCGGAGTTTCAAGGCGATTGCCGCCCAAAATCACGATGATGTGGGCAAGGCGATCAACACCGATCCCACTCTCAACGGCGAAGCGCTGATCGCGTACGGCTGGGCCATTAGTACCAATGATTACGGGTCGGAAATCGAACAAAACGGCAAAAAATATTTCCGGATCGTCAAGCCCTTGATCGATTCTTCGACACAGGATGTTTACGCCCTGATTTCCGCCGATATTCCCACCGATGTCGTGGCCAACAAAATAACCGCGACGGTTTGGCAAGCCTATGCCATTTTATCGGCGGTCATTGTGTTGATCCTGTTTTTGGTGTTCCAGCACACGAAGCTTTTTTCGTATGTCAGCTTGTCCCGGAAACTGCAGATCGAAAATACCGCCAAGGATAATTTCATCCGCATGGCGACGCACGAATTGCGCAGTCCGGTCACGGTGATTAACGCCTATATCGAATCGCTGAAAGAGGAACTGGCGCCGGTGGTTAACAAAGAGCAGAAAATATACATTGAGCGCATTTCAATTTCAATAAAAAATTTGATTGACCTGATGTCGGATATCCTCGAAGTATCGCACATTCAACAGGGCAGGACTGATTTCAAGCCGGAAAAAATCGCTCCCGGACCGGTGGTGAAGGGGATTGTCGACGGCGTAAAGAGCAAAGCCCAGGCCAAAGGTTTGGAATTGATACTCGAAGGCGATAATTTCCCATATGCCATTAACGTCAATCCGGTTTGCTTTGGACGGATAATCACCAATTTGATCGAAAATTCGGTTAAATACACGCCGGCGGGGAAGGTTGCCGTTTCCATCAAGGCGGAAACGGCAAAAAAACGGTGCGTGATTACGGTGCAAGATACCGGATTCGGGATTTCCGCCGAAGGCCAAAAGCGGCTTTTCGAGCAGTTTTATCGCGTTAAAACCCAGGATAACGCGGGGATTCCGGGAACCGGCCTGGGGCTTTGGATGTCGCGGCAAATGGCGCAAAAAATGGGCGGCGACATAATGGTGGAAAGCATCGAACACATGGGATCCCGGTTTTTTGTGATTTTTCCCTTGTCGGATAAATTAGCATAATGTTTTCGGCGCACAGGATTAGTTTTACAAAAACATTAGTTCATAGTATACCTAGATAGTCGCCGGGAAATCGTAAGCAGTAAATAAAAAATATGCCAACGTATCTGCCCAAAGGAGTGAGAAGACATATCCGTGACGAAAAAGCGCGCATCAGGCGGCAGGTGACGGGCGCGAAGGAGCAGTTGAAACTGATCGCAGAATTGAAGCAAAGGTTTTGTTCAAAAACGAAAACCGCATAGCGAAGCTTAATAAGATTCAAGCACCAAAACTGGCATAAAGCCGGTTTTTTGGTTAAAGTGGTGGTATGCGAACCGGAGTTGCCACAGTTCCGCTGGATTACGGCCGGTGTCCCCGCTGGCTGTTCGATCGGATGACTCGCTTGGGGCGGGGTATTTCGGTTGCCATCGTGGAAGAATTCGGTCCCGAAGAATTGCTGAAGCGCTTGTCGGATCCGGTGTGGTTTCAGTCGCTGGGTTGCGTGATGGGATTCGATTGGAATTCTTCCGGGCTGACCGTGACCACGATGGGCGCGCTGAAGGAGGCGGTGCGCGGTATGGAAGCCGAGCTGGGATTTTATGTTTGCGGCGGCAAGCGCATGTCGCATAAAACGCCCGAAGAAACGATCGGTTGGGGGCAAAAGCTGGGTTGGGATGAGGGAAAAACGAACGCGTTGGTCAATGCCAGCAAAATGGCCGCCAAGGTTGATTCAAGCCTGATCCAGGACGGTTTTTCGATTTACGCGCATAATCTGCTTTTTACGAACTCCGGCAAATGGGCGGTGGTGCAGCAGGGGATGAACATTAACGAGCAGAAAGCGCGCCGCTACCATTGGCTCTCGGACGGAGTCAGCGACTTTACGGAAGAGCCGCATTCGGGAATTGCCAGCGACATACGTTTGAAACCCTTGAATTTAACGGCCCGGGAAAGTCTGGAAAACAAAAACATTTCCGCTGATATGGTGAAGCTTGAGCCGGCCGCGTTTTTGGAAAATTTTCAAAAAGCGGCCCGGGCGGTATCGAAAAACATGCCCGAAGTTTCAAGCCCGGTCGGGAAGAGCCTGGGCGCGCAGGGCCGTTTGCCCGGATTTACCGACATGGAATTGAATGACGTGGAATTCCACTGGCATCCGGTGGCGGCGGAAAAATTCGATTTGAAACGTTTGAAAAAAACCATTGAAAAGGCGCATTTTTTTGCGCCCGATAATTTCACCGGTTTGCTTGCCACCGAAGGGATCGGTCCCAAAACCATCCGCGCGCTGTCGCTCGTGGCTGAAATTATCTATGGCGCCAAGCCTTCCTATGAAGATCCGGCAAGATATACTTTCGCCGTGGGCGGCAAAGATGCCACGCCGTTTCCCGTGGACCGGAAAACCTACGACCGGATGCTGGGCGCGATTGAAAGGGGGATAAAACAGAGTAAGATGAATCAAGGAGAGATCGACAAGGCCAAAGGAAGGCTGGAAACGGTAGCGTACCCATTCTAAAATTACAAATCAAAAGTTCAAATGACAAACAAAGTTCCAAGCCTAAAGTTCAAAATAACACGCGTATTTTTTAAATTTTGAACTTTGGATTTTGTTTGACATTTTGATTTTGAATTTATGCGGAAATTTTTCATCACATTCGAAGCCGTATCCGAGGGGCATCCCGATAAAATCGCCGACCAGATTGCCGACGCGGTTTTGGATGAGATGATAAGGCAGGACAAATACGGCCGTTGCTCCTGCGAAGTGATGGTGGGCAACAGTTACGCGGTTGTCGGGGGCGAGATTAACAGCCTTACCTGGATCGATTATAATAATCTGGTGCGAAAAATTATCCGCGACATTGGTTATGACCGGGAAGAATACGGCTTTTATTGTAAAAACATATCGATTCTGAACGCAATCAATCGCCAGTCGCCCGATGTGGCCCGGTTGGTGCGCCGCGCCGGAAGCAGAAAGCAGGGTGCCGGGGACCAGGGAATTTCCACCGGTTACGCGTGCCGCGAAACGCCGGAATTGATGCCGTTGGGACAAACGCTGGCGCAAAAACTGGCAATGAGGCTTGCGGAAGCGAGGAAGAAGAAAATAATCGACTATCTCCGGCCCGACGCCAAATGCCAACTGACGCTCGAATATGTCGACGGCATTGCTTCAAGGCTTGAAAACGTGGTGGTATCGGCCCAGCATGATCCCAGGCCGCCGGTATCGAAAATTAAAAACGATATCGTCGAAAAAGTGATCAAACCGGTGTGCGCTAATTTTTTGGATAAAAAAACCAAAATATTCGTGAATCATTCGGGACGGTTTGTCATTGGCGGTCCGGCCGCGGATACCGGCGCGACAGGCAGAAAGATCGTGATCGATACTTATGGCAATACCGTGCCGTCGGGAGGCAGCAGTTTTTCCGGAAAAGATCCCACCAAGATTGACCGTTCCGGGGCGTATATGGCGCGTTATATCGCCAAAAATATCGTGGCCGCCGGATTGGCCGGCGAATGTTTCGTGCGTTTGGCTTATATTATCGGCGATATTAATCCGATCGAAATGAGTATTGAAACTTTTGGTACGGCTGCGATTAGCGAGGAATTTATCGAAATGGCAGTTCCTAAAGTTTTCGATTTGTCTCCGGGCGGCATTATTCGCCAGTTAAAACTGTTGCGGCCCATTTACCGCAAAACTTCGAATTACGGCCATTTCGGCCGCGAAGAACCGGAATTTACTTGGGAGAAAAAAGACAAGGTAAAAGATTTATTGCGCGAAGTCGCTAAACTTGCTAAAAAATGAAGAACTATTCTTCCAATAACGCGCAAAAAGGAAAGTCAGTACCGCACTGAATTAGTTTTGTCGATTTAGCAGGATTTATTTGGCCAAGATTCTAGGCGCGAGGAGTGAAGTGTATCTTAACGATACATAAACGACACGCAACGA
>Ga0310040_1001628_pt1 | contig 15829 bp, 18 predicted proteins | sample EPASupsiteHSE623_FD_200237 | JGI IMG/M metagenome (GOLD analysis project Ga0310040, IMG submission 200237) | Bioremediated contaminated groundwater from EPA Superfund site, New Mexico - Sample HSE6-23 (v2) (version 2) | ecosystem: Environmental > Aquatic > Deep subsurface > Groundwater >... | reverse complement strand
TGCAATCGTAGATGCCTTTTATCACTTGAAGAATAAGTATTCTGAAGGGGGTGGATAAAACCCCTTATCATTTGATCGCAAAGAGTTTTTCATGGGAAAGGGGCAGGGCTTCCTATTTCATCGATGTAGCTTGCTGTAGGGGTCCCCCTAAAGTAGAGGCCAAATCTCTGTAGGCACTAACCGACAGTCCGTCGGCGAGGATGTTCAAAGCAGCGTTCCTGTCTCTGCACATTACAAGCCCGCAATGTGGGCAGATATGCACTCTGACAGAGAGATCTTTAGGCACTTTGGTTCCGCAGTTTGAACATCTCTGAGATGTATTTTTGGGATTGACTAACACTACGATTTTGCCAGCACTTGCAGCCTTGCTTATCGTATTTCGTGTCAGCATTCCCCATGCATGATCCGATATGGCTTTAGCCAGATGGTGATTCTTGAGCATATTTGGGATCTGCAGGTCTTCAAATACCACCACATCGGCCATATCTGTGAGCTTCCTTGAAGCTTTGTGAGAGAAGTCGGCCCTCTGGTTGGCTATGTGCTTGTAGATTCCTGCAACCTTCTTTCGAGCTTTGCCATAGTTGCTTGAACCCTTCTTCTTACGGCTCAACTCTCTCTGAGCATCTGCCAGCTTCTCTTCAGTTTGATAGTAATATTCCGGGTACTCAATATATTCACCATTAGAGACAGCTACCATGTGCTTGAGACCGACATCAACACCTATTGCAGTCTGAGGATTGACCTTTGGCACGTCCTCCTTCTCAGCCGCCAGGCTACAATACCAGCAGCCAGTGCGGTCTCTGGTGATGGTGCAGGTCTTGATCTTACCTTCTATCTCCCGATGCTTAAAGATCCTGATGGTTCCAATCTTTGATAGAGTCAGGTGGTTGTCTTCCAGATTGAATCCAGATTGTGGGTAGGTGAACGACTTATATTGACCTTCACTCTTGAACCTGGGAAAGCCTGGCCTCTTTGAGCCTTCTTTAAGCCTCCTGAAGAATGCGGAAACTCCCAGATCAAGCCTCTTGAGAACGTTTTGAAGCACCTGAGAGAAGACCGACTTCAGTCCGGGATTTTCTTTCTTCTCAATGGTTAAGATCGCTGCCTGTTGGTTATAGGTCCTACCCGTGCCTGTTTCCTTGTAGGTGTTCTTGCGATCAGCTAAAGCCAGATTCCAGAGACGACGACAAGTTTCAAGAGTATCCTCTAAGATTGCAGTCTGCTCTTTGTTTGGATACATCCTGAACTTATATGAGATCATCATACCTGGAATTCCTATTCTATCGATGGTAGTATGCAGATCGAACAGGATATAGATATCGGTTCGCCGGCGGAGTGACGGCATTCATCCCGCCCCCTGAAGGGAGCGGGTCTTCTGCCTGTTCACCTATAATAAATCTGGAATCGATCCTTGAGGGAATCAACCCACATTATAAAAAAATAATTTCATATGCACTGCAATCAAGATCGCATGCTCTCATGCAGCTCTGGCAGAAAGCGATGCATTCTGAAGGTTGATTGCTTCTGATACCATGCAGAATCACAAAGATATTGCTCAAGATCTCTAAAAAAGGGTAGTGGAATTGAAGCTGTCTAGGGTCCGAGGTTCTCCTTGGCTTGGCCCAGACGCTCGTAGGCAGCTTCTCTATCTGCATCCAGGCGCTCCAGAGCTAAACCCAGCCTCTCTGTCCTGGCCTCGGCTCCGGGGCCTTTATCATTCATAATCTGGTCCAGGTGGCTGCTTGAAGGATTGCTGAATGATTCACTCGTGGTGAGTGGGACCTGAGACGATGCAGCCGCGGATTCTGTGGCCTGAGGTAAGACCGCCTCTGGGGCTATAATCAGAGGCATGGCAGACTGGGTAGATGCATCTTCATTGGTCTGGATATAGAGAGTCTTAAGGAAGGACGACTGTACCTCCTGGGCCAGTCCCTGGTCGAAGAATACCACCGCCACGGTTCTAATTCCCGGCTGGTAAGCGACAAAGGTCTGGTTGCCGCTTTGAAGCTGCAGCTCTCCAGATACTGCGCTCTTGCCGCTGATGTTCAGGGGCGTGTCATAGTAGCCAGCCCCTGTCATCTCTGGCCTGAATGCTTCCAGCATGGTCCTGATCTCTGCCCGACTCAGCCTTGAGTTGATTGGAGTGCTTGGGTAGAGCAGATGCACATAGATATTGCCCGAGCTGAGCTGCAGTGTGGTGCTCATGTCCCAGCCCTCGCTATAGCTCAGAGCATTGTTCTTCTGGACATTTAGAGCAGTCTCGGGCGGCAGAGTGAAGCTCACCGAGGGAGCCTTTCCTATATCCTGGGTGACGCTTGTATAATTGGAGTTCTGCGCAGCTGCGCAGCCGGCGGCCAAGAGAATGCCGCATAGCATTAAGCCTGTCAGTAATCGTTTCATCAATTTCATCCCCCAATGCCTAAAGCCTATATCGCTATAGGTATTTTTGCTTATGGCAATAGTTCTAATTGTGATGATAGTAATAAGTATAAATCACTTGTCAAAATAGTTATACCAAGATCATTATACAATATGGCTTAACAATATTCTGCCTAGCTCATCATGCACTATCTATTTGTATGCCTGCTTAAATGACCACAGCAGGAGGCATTATCCTGAAGATGATATCACCTGCCTGGCTCTCACTTTTGGTGAGCGTGCTGGCAATATCTGCGACTGCACTTGGCAGCATAGTCATAAACGAGATAGAGGTCAATCCGCCTCAGAGCGGCAATGACTGGGTAGAGCTTTACAACACCGGCAACAGCTCAGTCGATATAAGCGGCTGGTATGCATCGATCTCTGATCAGGGCTGGACTGGCAAGATCAGCATCCCTGCAGGAACTATAATAGTGGCCAGGGGCTTCTATGCGGCCAATGGCAACGCTCTCTGGTCCCATAACGGCGGCGGATCTGTCGAGCTCTTTGACAGCTCTGGCCAGAAGGTTGACTCAACCCCTTACATTGAAGATAAGCTTGGCAACGACTTCACATGGGGAAGGCATCCCGACGGGCACAATACCAACACAGAAGGAGACTTCGGCTATTCCATGGCCACCAAGGGAAAGCCGAACACGATCTGACTTAGCCATGACCTCTCAATTGATATCTGTCCCCTGCATGGAAAGGCTTATTAGATCGCGCTGGCAGGGTCGATTGGGGAGATGGGCAGTTGCCTATCCATTGGAGCATAAAATATGAGTATCTCTAGAATGACTCTGCTGGCCGTGCTCACCTTATCAGTGAGCATCCTGGCAGTATGCGGAATAGCCTTGAGTGCAGTGATGATCAATGAGATAGAGGTAAATCCACCGGCCAGCCAGCCCAAATGGGTGGAGCTTTTCAATGACGGGGATCAGGCTGTAGACATAAGCGGCTGGAAGATAACCATGATAGATACCCCCTGGGAAGGGGCGATGGTTGTGCCAAGCGGCACAGCAATTGAGCCTGCCGGATTTTATGTCCTTGAGGGCGATAAGAGATGGGAGGCGAGGGAAAACGTCACTGTGGAGCTCATAGACGTCGCCGGCAACGTGGTTGACAGGACGCCTCAGCTTGGAGACTCCAAATCCAACAGCTTCACATGGGGCAGGTTCCCCAACGGCAAAAATACAGGCACCATTGGAGATTGGGCATTCATAATGTCAAGCAAGGGCAAGCCCAACGGCGGGTCTCTATCCAGTTATTGATCTAGATACTAAGACATCAAATATAAGGGCCAAGGATGTATCCGGCAGATTGCCGTGAGTCCCTCAATTTTTGGCTCATCTGTGACATCGACGGGCCAAAAAAAAGAGGCATCCCCCTATACCTTTAATGTATACGCGGTCTTGCTCTCGAACTTCTTCAAGTACTCGCTCTTATATGGCCCGCCTGCAAGCCCGCCTATCTTGGATATGGTCACTGTGTGGGTCCTGCCTCCGGCAACCTCAAGCGTTGCATTCCCGTCCTGCTGGCCGTCTTTCTGGTCGCTTGTGCGGTAGACTCCGTCAACGTATACGTCATAACCTTTAAGCCAGCTTGAGGTTACAGTCAGCTTTGCCTCTCCTATGTAGAAGTTATCCAGATCTGCAGGGCCTGCAGACGTTTTCTCTTCAGGAGTTACATCAATTATCAGGGCATTGCTGGGCTGGTCGTTCACGGCCATGAGCATCATGACCCTTCCAGGCTCCTTCAAGGCAATTTCACCAGAGCTAAAGCCCGGCATGAGCTCGTACTGCCTGTGATATGTGGCATTATGGGAATAGTCTATCCTGTACACGTCGGCTGTGCCGCCCTCCGGGGCGTAGGCCACTACTGTCAGTGGCTCTCCAGCGCTTGAAGAAGCATACTGGCTCCAGCAGCCGTCCTTATCAATCCAGAGCTCATCAGATCTGTTCATGGCAGTGTATTCCAAATAGTTGATCTCCTTTCTGCCAAGCATTACGGCCAGGGGTTCCTTTTCAGTGATGTTGAATCTGGCCAGGTCAGGCAGCACAGATTCGCTCTGGATGCTTTGGTTCGATGGAGCATCGCTTATCGGCTCGGATGTCCAGCGGGCCGTATCTACCTCGGCCCCGGCAAGGCAGAGAAATTCAATTGATACGATGATAAATATGCAGGCTGATAGTTTCATGCAGGCTTGGTGCGGGTTCAACATGGATAAAGGCATTTATGCCTTTGCCATAGACCCAGATGCAGGGACATGTGCATCAATTCCTGGTGAAGAAAGCTGTTGAGAATCTTACGCGTTTTTGGAGTTGCCGGTAGAGTATGAGCAGATGACGGCACTGTGATGATGAACCTGTCTCTGCTCGCCATGGATGAGAAAGCTCTTGGCCTGACACTGGATGAGATAGAGAAAGAGGAAGGCATCACAGTTCACTTCACGGGGCCCTGACAGGCGTATTCGTTTATAGGTAAGCAGGCAGAAGACCCGCTCCCTTTAGGTGGCGGGATGAATGCCGTGCCTCCTGCCAGCGAACCGATACATATCCAGTTAGGCTTACATACTACCATTGATGGAAAAAACGAGATACACACAATAATATCAACTACCACCTTGGCTGCGTATTGGCATGTATCTGCGATGCTTCATATATTTCATTATTTATGTACTTCTAATCTAGATCATGGGTCTCTGGTGACGGCTGCCTATTGGTCAAGCCTAATTCGAAGTGCGCTATACTCTATGCTTACAGGCAGTTGCCCCCCCTGACCCCCTCTCCCATGTAAAACATATCAAAAACAAGGTCCGGGGGTCTTATCCCCCTGAACCCGCGGATCCTTTTCGCACTTCGTAACCGGCTTTGACCAAAAGCCCGATCATCTCCTCAAGGCTCAATTCAGTTAAGGAAGATCTATCGATGTCTGCCAATTTGATCTTCTTAACCACTTCATCCAGATACAATTCCCGATTCTTCTTGATCCTTTTGACTGGAATTCCTTCGATGATATCCTCAATATCGATTCCCTTCAGCAACGAGTTCAATATATATTGGCCTGATTTGCCGAAGATATCTGAGAGGACTGAAGACAGTTTAATACCACAACCCTCGAGGGCATGATGAATCCGGTTCTTCTCTCTTGTCATATCGTTGACGTAGCCTTCTCGGGCTCTGGTCAACCTTCTCAGTTCTCTATCCTCCTTAGGAACGATCCTTGAAGGCTCTATCATGCCGTTAAGGCAGAAGTTGCCTGTAGACTCTACTGCTACTTGTTCACAGTGGTTCTCCATAACCCAGCTCTTATGCCGTCTCGAGACAGGATTGTGCCTACCAGAAATTTCTTATGGATATCTGCTCCGCAAACTTTAATCTTCTGTATCTCCATAATCCTTTGCCCATCCTGATATGAGTAGATGATAATCCTTTAAGGGGCTTCTTCCCATACGCGTTCTATGACGCATTGTGGCACTTTAAGAACCTCGATTATATGCGAATCTGAGGCTATCATCCTCTTGTGGCGGCTGTAGCTTGAATGCGGGTGTGTCCCCCCCAGAGTTTTTGGGCCAAGACATCTGCCCGGAAGCATAGAGTATAGCGAACTTCGATATTGGGTTTGACCAATAGGCAGTCGTCATCAGAGACCCATGATCTGGATTTGAAGCTCAATTGAGCGCTCCCCGCTCAGGGAAATGTGGCCTTATTTAAGCCTCAGTGCACTAGGCACGATCTTTTCCAGGTACATCAGCTCAATATTGTCGCTCAGCTTTTCTCTCCTGAACTCTTGGTATCCGCATTTGTGATAGAGATGGATGTTTTTAGCACTCTTCGACCCGGTGAACAGCTCAAACCGGGCCATGTCTTTATGCATCATCTCAGCCTCAGCTATCAGGCGGGTGGCTATCCCCCGGTTTTGCAGCTGGGGGTGCACAATCAGCTTGCCTATATAGCAGGTGGTGCCCATGGTGCAAACCCGGACAGATCCCACCAGGAGGTGCTCGCCGATTGCTTTGAGAAATATATGGGTATTGAACTCAGCTATAATATCATCAGCGGTCTCTCTCAAAGGAGGTATGGTCCAGTCATTATAGATCCGGGCCTCGCTCTGGTATGCCAGCTTCTGAAGGTCGAGGATCTCCAGGGCATCGTCAATGGTCGCAGGGATGATCTCTACTTGTTTGTCCACAGTCCTTATCACCTCAGGTCGAACTCAGTGCAATCTCTTCTGGCATAAGAGTTTTTAAACGTTTATAAAGCAGCAGATTAAAACGCAGTGCTGCAAGTTAATTAATTGTGCTTGCCTAATGACCCTGACCCACGAAGTCCTTCTGCCAATCCATTGAATAGTCACCACCTTTCAGGCTCGTCATATTATTTCTTCACAAAGCTTCCTAAACTCCCAAGAAAGGTTATCCCTCTTGTTTTCTGTGCTTTGATGCTACACATTTCCTTTGCAGCCGAGAGCATCATTTATCTTCCCCTAGGTATAGAGAATGTGTATGAACAAAGTTCAGGACAAAATGGCTGTAATAAGCTTATTTCCAGGGAGAGGTGAAATATGAAGTGGCGCCAGGGCAGGAAAAGCGGGAACATTGAGGACCGAAGGTCTGCTGGGATTCCCGGCGGTGCAGTAGGAGGTATCGGCGGGATCTTGCTTCTCTTAATCATACTTGTATCTATATTTATGGGGGTTGATCCCAGTCAGATTCTTCAAGGTGCACCGAGCTCAACTGGACCGATAGGGCAGTCACAGCTATCAGAGGAGCAGCAAAACCAGAGCGTTGAATTCGTGTCGCTGGTACTTGGCGATACTGAAGTGACCTGGAGAGAGATCTTCAAAGACCAGCTAGGGCGCGCCTATATTTACCCTCAGCTCGTACTGTTTACAGGAGCCGTGCAGTCAGCTTGCGGCCTGGCTAGATCCTCAGTCGGGCCATTCTATTGCCCTGGCGATCAGAAGATCTATCTTGACCTCAGCTTTTTAAACGACCTTCAGGAGAGCTTGGGGGCTCCCGGCGACTTCGCACAGGCATACGTGATCGCCCACGAGGTAGGTCACCACGTCCAAACTCTTGTCGGGACCACACAATACGTGAATACTATGAGCAGCCAGGCAAGCGAGATAGAGGCAAACCAGTTGTCAGTGGCGTATGAGCTTCAGGCCGACTGCTATGCAGGGGTGTGGGCCAATCGTGCAGCGCACCAGGACCTGATCCTCGAAAGCGGCGACATAGAAGAGGGGCTGAATGCCGCCAGCGCCGTAGGTGACGATCGCCTCCAAAGGGAGGCACAGGGCTACGTCGTGCCCGATTCCTTCACGCATGGCACATCCGCCCAGCGCGTGGAATCTTTTAGAACGGGACTTAATTCAGGAAATATGGCGTCCTGTGACTGTCCTGAGCTCCCAGCAGTCGGGTAATATCTTTGGATAATCATGGGAGGTCCATCTTCTGAGGCCTCTTTTTTATTTCTTCTTTGCCACCGAGACAGAATCCTGAGGGCTACAGGACGCAGCGCCATAGGGCAACGCTCTGCCCTTCGCCTCCACGGCCATCTCATGATTGTTTCAGTGCTGCTGGCCCTGGTGACGATGGCCTCCGCCAATGATTGGGACCACCTAGCCAATGCCCCCCCATTACTCACCTGGTGCATTATGACCACACACAGCACACTGTCACAGGCATGGGAGAATCACGGCTCTTTGGCGCGTATTAGGCGTGAATATAGCACCGGCGAAGTTTGCCAGGGCTGCGGATCTGAAAGAGGCCATGGCGGGACTGGTTGCAGCATATACAGACTAGAAGACCCTGAGATGAAAGAGCTGCATAATGCCCTATAATGCCAGATCTCTGCCAGGGCGATGGAATCCTATGTATGACAGAGGCGAGTGCTGGAGCTCCTGGTGGGCGTTCTGTTAAGCTGGCTGGATGAGCGCGCCTGTGGATTGGTGGTACTATATTGCCTGAGGCGATACAGGCAATACAAGAAATATACAAGATTGATGACCAGGGCAACTTTGCCCTCACACCATAATAATGTCCCATCTATTGAAAATAAGATGGGGGTGGTAATTCAGCACTTATAGGCTTAAGAATCTTGAATTCCGGTTTGTCCGTGCTTTTGTCTGGCATATCACAGCTACATTGTATCTCGGCCAGGCCCCCACTCATCCCCTACCTCAAAGCCTTCGAGTACGATTTTGAGCCTAATGATCACGAAATCAATGACCGCTCGGCCACGCAGATCTTTACCTGATTCCTCATCGAGCAGTTCTTCATAGAACTCTTTGGTCACTTCCTCATAGTCATCGTTCGTATACTCCAGGTTATCGCTATCCTGTATCTCCTTTTGTAGCTTGACGATGGCATCTTTCATGAGCACGTAGTTTTCCTCCACGGGAGTGTCAAAACCTAGCTCAAAAAATTTGCTATCGAGTGCCTGCTTATATTCGTAATAGTCGCCCCCCAAGTCATCAATAATGTCTTTCTTTACGGAAGCTAATTCCCTCTCATCCTCTGTTTGTTCATTTTCCTGCATTCTTGTCACATCCTTGCTGCTTGGGAGGGCTACCAGAATGGATTCGTGATCCATAATCCCTCCTATAATCCCAGATATCTATTTTTATACCATATATATAAGCATTTGCATGGATATCTGCCCGGGCTGAGTGCTGCCAGAGCGTTGAAGAATATAAGAACGGTCGGGGAGGTGGACCAATAAAATGTGGGTGCCTGATCAGGAGGTTTTTGTTATCGGCTTTGAGCCTCTGCCATAGTGAAACAAGGGATAGGCTCCATGAATTGCTGGTACTAAACCATTTGAGGCTCTATAGGTTAATGTAGTACCACTAAGGACTCATGTATTCGGCTCATGGTAGAGGATCATTCTTCAGCCTTGAACAATGCAGACTGGGGAGTGAGGGTGTCTATATATTGAATACACTGTAGCAAGCTGCGGGGTGCGATGCCGCTCGTTTAACTTCACTGATTAGAAGGGCTAAACACATACGAAAGATCGTATGTGTTTAGCTCATCCGAATAGCTCGCCCGATGTCGGTTTTAGTCGATAAAGGCACACTGACGAACAACCTCTTCAAGAGAGAAAAACAATATCAGCAGCCGGATTCAGCTCTTTGGAAGGGTTCACGCAGGATATCACGAAAGGGGTTTGCTGATGCTGATTAAGGTGAGCTAAACACATACCAATTAAACATTTGCCTGATGAAGATGTTGAATTTGTTGGAAGTAACACAAGCATAATAGTTGACCACTCCTCAGACATAGTTATTGAGGGGATTGCTTTTGGTAGAAGTACTTATGGATTACTGGTGATAAATAGTACAGGATGTTCTATTTTAAATAATGAAATAGCAGGATTTAGTAAATCGGGGATATATCTAAACAATAGTACTACCAACTATATATTAAGCAATCATATATCTTGCGATTATGAGACAGATGGCATAACATTAAGAAATTCTTCGGATAATATCCTGGAGGATAATTTTGTTAAATTTAGCAATTATTTAGTTGTATCAAAGGATAAGAGTTGCATTAATAAAATTAAACCAATGCTTACTGAAACATAATGTCTTATTAAAGATTGTGGCTTTGAATTTTGCGTCTCAAATGGAGAATATTTTAAACATGGTTTATCTAACAATTTGGTGACCTTCAACCCAACCGGTGAAACATGCAATATTTATCGGAGGCCCAATGAATAAGATAATAGTTATAATTATATTTGTAGTGGTATTTCCGCTGGATCAATTGGCACAAGCCGTATCTGATGAAGGGATTGCTCAACGGTCTCATTGGAGCATTGGGGGTCAGGCAGATAGCTTGGAAGATGCTACTTTAAGTAAGGGGTCACAGCCTAATTCAATTAGCACTAATGCAAATTTTCCTAATGATTATGGCCAAGTTAGCATCACAAAAACAGCGAAGGCCAATTATACTAGTTTTTACCTATTGAATAAAACTTATAACGTTAAAGTTCAAATAAAAGGCATTGGTCGGACTATCGAGAATATCACAATCAAAGAGATTATTGATCCTCAGCTTAAAGCTGATATTTCTAGCCCTCTGCCGCAGATCTTCGACCCTTTTAATGCATTGTATTTAGAACCTATAAATCAGGCAGACCAAACATTAATTAATAATGAGTCAAAAATTAATAAAAAATCGAAAGACTACTATTATTTAAATCAAAGTAATAAGACTATATATATGCAATTATCCAGATTAGAGCCAAAACGGCGCATAGAATATAATTATAACATAAGCTCTAATAAAACCGGCGTTTTCGAGACGATGACAATTATTCGGATTGGTGGCAGTGCATCTAAAATTCAGGATATTGATGTCCCATTAAATGTTGAAATGAAGCCTCCTGAATTTTATGTGTATTTAGATCGTGAGGCATCTTTCGCCAGTGCAAATAAAAATTTCACTGTGACATATAATATAATACATAAATCAGGCTGGTGTGACGAACCATTTAAGCAAAATGTTAGTTTTAAACTCTCACATGACGGCGAATATGAGATATTTCATGACGGAAAATGTTACCATGGGGGGGCCAATTCCAACCACTTTTAGCGTCTTTAGAAATGCTGCAATAAAAATAATTATACATTACAATAAAAGTGGGGTCCATTTACTCCCAGCGATACTTGTTGAAAATGAAGTTCAACCATTTGAGGATAAAGAAATAACTGTCTTCAGCAGTGATAGCGCCAAAGGGATGGATGAAAATCAAGCAACTATCTCAAATTTGGGTGTTCCCATAGCCTTTGTAGTATCGTTATTCTCATTTTTTTTTGCGTTACGTGATATTAAATTAACAAAGGAACAAGTAAAAATATTGAATGAGCAGTTGAATGTTATGAAAAATGAGATTAATATCAGGAAAGACGAGAGACGCACCCGTAGTAGAAAATACTTGGGCGAACAACGAATTGCACTTTTAAATAGCCCCCCTGAATATATAGAACAAGAGCCAATATGCCCATCAATTATATCACGGAGATGATAAATGAGGCCGACAGCAGAAATTCAAGAGCTGCCCACTAATGAGTTTGCAGCTGGAGACACCAGGGGCATATGGAGTTCAAGGCAGGTATTGGAGCTGCCTACGAAGACAAAGATGATTTTTGAACTCACTAATGATTATTTAAGACTCATACGTCGTCTTGAGGCCGCGCCATAATCCATCCTTAATCGAAACCTTGAACTATATGCTCGCCACTCTTTCGTGTATCAGGTGGTCCTGTTGCAATTACTGCTGATCCACTCAGATTACATAGAGTTTGAGGCCCAGAGGCCCACCAAGTTCGCTGAGAAGATTGAAGACTCGGCGAAATCCGGCCGTCTGGAAGAGGCGCTGTGCGCCTTCATAGCTGTTGAGAAGTTCGATGAGGACGACGTAGAAGCCGTAGCCCAGGCCGGGGCAGATGAGATAGCATCCGTGGCCGAGCAGGTCAAGGCTGACCGCATAATGCTTTACCCCTATGCCCACCTGAGCCCCAACCTCTCCTCACCCGAGACCGCAGTCAAGGTCCTGAAATCGATGCAGGATATCTTATCCAAGAAGCTTGAGGTAGCCCGGGCGCCCTTTGGCTGGTACAAGTCCTTCACAATCAAGTGCAAGGGCCATCCCCTCTCAGAATTATCAAGATCCATAAAGCTGGGCGAGGGCGAGGTAGTGTCCCAGGCCTTGAAGTCTGAGGCAAAAGCTGTCTCCTACTGGAAGGTGATGGATACAAACGGCCAGATGGTAGATGCCGATAAGTTCGACCTCAAAGGGCATGAGAACCTGGCCAAGTTCGTCCATTATGAGATCGCCAAGAGCAGGGCTGTGGACTCCATCCCTCCACATGTGGAGCTGATGAGGCGCCTTGAGCTTGTCGATTACGAGCCTGGATCCGACTCGGGCAACATGAGGTTCTACCCCAAGGGCAGGCTCATCAAGTCTCTCCTGGAGAACTATGTCCTGGACAAGGCTGAAGACCTGGGTGCAATGGAGGTGGAGACCCCCATCATGTACGATATGGAGCACCCCACGCTCAAGAAGTACCTGGACAGGTTCCCGGCAAGGCAGTACCAGATAGATGCCGAGAAGAGGAGGCTGTTTCTGCGGTTCGCCGCCTGCTTTGGCCAGTTCCTCATGGGCCATGACATGACCATATCCCACAAGTCTCTGCCCTTGAAGATGGTAGAGATCACCAGGTACAGCTTCAGGCGCGAGCAGAGGGGAGAGCTTGTGGGCATCCGCAGGCTTCGGGCCTTCACCATGCCGGATATGCACACCCTCACCAGGGACATGCCTTCGGCCGTAGATGAGTTCAAGAAGCAGTATCTGGCCTGCATCTCTGTACTCAAAGACATAGGTCTGGACCTATCAGATTACGAGGTGGCCATAAGGTTCACCAAGGACTTCTATGCCGAGAACAGGCAGTTCATTGAGAGCCTTGTGGACATAGTGAAAAAGCCGGTGCTAATTGAGATGTGGGATGAGAGGTTCTTCTATTTTGTGCTAAAGTTCGAGTTCAACTTCGTTGACGCCTCAGACAAGGCAAGCGCCCTATCCACAGTGCAGATAGACGTTGAGAACGCCGAGAGGTACGATATCAATTATGTGGATGAAGACGGCGAAAGAAAGCGCCCCACGCTGCTGCACTGCTCGCCCTCAGGCGCCATAGAGAGGGTGATGTATGCCCTGCTGGAGAAGGCTTCCCGCGAGTCAGCTTCAGGCAAGCTGCCCATGCTCAAGACCTGGCTCTCTCCGACCCAGGTAAGGATCATACCCATAGCCGAGCGCCATCAGGCCCGTGCCTTTGAAGTCGCCAGGGAGCTAGGCTTCAGGACGGATGTAGATGATCGGGAGGAGACTGTTGGCAAGAAGATCAGGGACGCAGGCAGGGAGTGGATACCCTACGTGGCAGTGATAGGCGATGATGAGCTGGCCTCTGGAAAGCTCACAGTCAACATCCGGCAGGAGTCCACGCCCAAGTCTCCGGCAAAGGCCAGCATGAGCATTGATGATATCAGGAACAGGCTGCAGGCTGAGACCGCGGGCATGCCCTGGAAACGGCTGCCATTGCCAGTCAAGCTCTCAGAGCGGCCAAAGTTCGTTTGAGCATCAGTCTGGGAGGCCATTAGGGCTTCTCAACCCTGCCGCTCTTTCTCCATCTCTCTTTTTTCCCTTCTGCAAGGTATTGGCCACTTTCCTCACCAATCACGAGCGTAACTATTATCAATTATAGATTGCATAATGCATAACGGAGGTGATAGGGTGCCGTCATTCATGGATCAGGTTATTGCAGTGATAATCTTCGGGCTTGCAACCTTTATACTGCCCACGTTCTTGAATAAGTTTGCCGATAGCCGGAGCCAGCCTAGATAGGCACTTTTTTTTATTTCTGCATATTGGCCTTATTTAGATGACTGTGGATACTGCAAATAGTGTGCCGCAGTTTAAACAAAAAATATGATCTGCAGATTATGGTCGTAGCACGCGAGATTTAGTCAGATATCATCTTGCGCATTATGGCCATCACTCCCGGCTTTGCCTCCTTCATAGGCCTTGTCTGGAAGGCGCCCGTTCCCATCATGCCAGGGAGCTCAAAGATCTCTTTATTGAACCTGTCGGATATCTCCTTGAAGATCCTCTTATAGGCAACGCAATAGGGATCGATGCCCTTGACCTCTCCATCAGTCTGTGTTATGGCATTGTATGGGCAGCCGCCGCGGCAGTACTTGATATGAGCACATCTCTTGCATTCCTTGTTCACATAATCCTTGAACTGCTGCATGAGCTTCCAGGCATCTGACCTAGCCAGGTCTTCCTGGCTTGGACGGTCACGAACATTGCCCATAACGTACTTTGGCATGCCCACATAGCGGTAGCAGGGGTATATGCTCCCGTCAGGCCCCACAGCAAAGGTGTCGTCCATGCAGTCCACGAATGTGCAGACCGTGCCCCTCCCTGTAAAGACGCACCTGCAGTAGTCATCTATATTCCTGACTTCTATATCGCTCATATTTTCAAGATACTTGTCTAGGAGATAGACCAAAAGCTCTCCATACTCCTCTGGAGCCAGAGCCCACTTGTCTCTCTCTTCGTCACGCAGGGACGGGAGTGCCGGGTGCAGCTTGAGGGACAGGCCATTATCCTTGAAATAGTTGAATATGTCTTCCTTGTACTTTATGGAATGGGATGTGAATGTGCAGATGAAGCTTACCTTGAGGCCGTGAGCCTTGGCGATCTCATAGCCCTTCATGGTCCTCTCATAGTACCCTTTTGACCTCTGAAAGTCGTTTAGCTCCTGAGGGCCATCGAGGCTTGAGCCTATTGGAATATGGTACTCAGCCAGGACCTCGGCCATCTCAGGTGTGAGCCTCCAGAGGTTGGTCTGCAGAGCAAAGGCAATTCGGAGATGGCTCAGTCCATCAGAGATGAGTGGCAAAGCCTGGCGATAAAAGTCGGCTCCGGCAAGGAGCGGCTCCCCTCCATGGAATGTGAATGTGATGGAATCGTCCCTGAAGTTCTTGAGCCACTCGACCATCTCTTTAACGGTTTCAATGCTCATTATTGGAGATCCTTCCTCCGAACTCCAGCAATAACTGCAGCGAGAAGGACAGCCCAATGTTGGGATGATCATCACATGGAAAGGCATCTTTTAGCACCCATTTTGGGGCCATCTCCAAAGTATTAATAGCTTTCCTGCTTTGTTCCCCAGTCAGATTGCAGCCAGGCACCTGCCTTCAGGCACCCTTGCATGGGTATACCTGAGCAGATACGCCCCAGTTGAGCTCCTTTCATAAGACCATTATTCAGTTGTGGGGCACTCTATCGAGCAACAGATCGAGTGCGCCAAAAAAAGGAAGAACTGCAATACACTTTCAGGTTTAACACCTATGCTCTGTGCTTCTTGGGACGACTGTCTTGGCCCAAAAAATGCTTGGGGGGAACACCTATGCAAATAGGCCAGAGCTACAGAATGAGGATGATAGTATCAGGTTTGCATATATTTGATATCCTTGAAGTGCCATAGGACATGCTATCTGTCCATCAAAGGGCTTTCTGCCAGCACTTGCCTATAATCGGAAATGTCCCCCGCGGACGCGGGGTCAGGGGGGCCGTCGGCCTTGAGACTAACCCAGGGCATAGTGTACGACCTAAAAATGATTGCCAGTTCTCCTCTGAACCATGCTCAGGATCTTTTGCTCTATAGAGCGCCCCACTTAATAGAAATGTGGCCTTATTTAAGCCTTGATGTACTAGTGCACAAAAGCTTAAATAGTCATACAGATATATGAAACTGGATTAGATTATTATAAGATGAAAAATATACCAGGTCCAAAGCCATTAGAGATTAGCTTGACTGCGATTGAGCGCCAAGG
>Ga0310040_1001622_pt1 | contig 15859 bp, 14 predicted proteins | sample EPASupsiteHSE623_FD_200237 | JGI IMG/M metagenome (GOLD analysis project Ga0310040, IMG submission 200237) | Bioremediated contaminated groundwater from EPA Superfund site, New Mexico - Sample HSE6-23 (v2) (version 2) | ecosystem: Environmental > Aquatic > Deep subsurface > Groundwater >... | reverse complement strand
CTCGACCACGCAGTGGTATGCCGTGACCGCTCACGACATCTACTTCGAGGGTGTTCCGTTCGCTCTGACGCAGAACGAGTTCATTGTCCGTGACCTTTCCGGGACCGCGAAGTACATCGAGATCGCCAAGTCCGCAAGCGGTTGGTAAAGCGTAGGTATCAGGATATCCTGATATGACAATTCCGACACCCGATCCGAATCTCAAGGCGAAACTTGGGGCATTCGTAGATGACGAGATCAAGAACAACGCCGAGATCATCGCCCTCCTGACCAACTCGAAAGGGCAGTATAAGGAGGTTGATGTGAACGGCGTGCTCGTCAAGATCCGTCCCGTGATCCCGAAGAAGGCACGGCACATCTCCGACGAGATGCAGAAGAAGGAGGATCGCTCTCTAGATCTGGTGGAGGAAACGACCTACGCACTTCTCGCTCAGATGTGCGTCGAGGAACCCTGGACGAACCCGGAGACGTGGAAGATCGTGGACGATGAGACGGGTATGGCCGTGGACCTGCTGAAGCGGTTCTTCGATGTCGCTAACAACGAGGCGACAAAGATCAAATCCTTTCAGCGAAAGTGACGCAGGACAATTCCTGGTCGAGGTGTGCAAACTCCTCTCACTTCCACCATCCCGTCTGAACCTGACCGATGCAGATGAACTGTTCTTCAGTTCGGCACTACCGAAGGCGTACGAAAGATGGGTCAAGACGGGAACACGATAGAGATCGAGATCGACGCGGCGGCAACCGTCGCAGCAGCGAAGACTGCCGGAGAAGCGAATGCGAAGTTGGCGAAGTTCAACTCTGCACTCGGACTCTTCCGGGATAACGTTGATCTCGTTACCAAGACTACCGATATCGTCGCCTCAAAGATAGGCGACTTCGATTCTCTTTTACAGAAGTTCGCGGACAATCTAACGTCCAACCTTGCCGACATGCAGACGAGTGTCGTCAAGAAAGTCGAACCCCATCTCGAACGCGAACTGGAGAACATGGTGAATCGTGTTCTCAATAAGGTCGAGGGAAAGGTTGCACCCGAGAAGGAGTCTCGTTCCCGTTCCGAGGCGAAGCAGGGCGCGGCGGCACCTGCACAACCCGTTACCGTCGCCCAACCCCCTGAATACAAGCGCCCCGACACGAAGGTGAAGGCGACATTCACCGACACGACGAACCAGATTGTTGATACGGCGACCGGACAGGTAAAGGAGAACACGTCGAACCGGGCGCGGACAACCGCAACGAAAACCCGACACTGGCAGGAGGAGATCGACGGAGAGATACAGGACTTCACCGAGACGATCACCAGTGTATCAAACTCAGTGAGAAAGGCGACCACCGCCGAGAAGGATAGAGGACTCGCCATACGGAAGGAGATCACCGGAGCACTCATCGGACTCCATGTGATGAAGGTGGTGTCTCAGTACTCGTCCGTCTTCAACGCGGGGTTCATGCAGTTCGCATCGGCGATGGGACATCTCCTGAACGTCGTCCTCCTTCCGATGATGCCGATGTTCACCATCGTTGCGCAACTCATCCACACGCTGGCGAACTTCATTTCAATGCTCCCGATGCCGATCCGCCAGTTGCTCGGCATGTTTGTTGTCTGGAAGGGGATCTCGATGATTGTTGCATCGATGCCCCTGAAGGAGATCAAGAACGGGTTTGCTGAAATCCGGGACATGATGAGTGGTGCGTCGACCGGTCTCCAGAAGTTCGGAAGAGCAGTCGCCGCGTTCATTGACTGGTTGAACTCCGGACAGGGGAAGGGTGCTCTCTCCTGGGTTGCGGGCGGTATCGGGAAAGTCGCCGGAAAGGCGAAGGGACTACTTGGGCGTGCATCAGGCGGTCCCGTTCTCGGGCACGGTGCGTATGTCGTCGGTGAGAAGGGACCGGAGATATTCGTTCCGAAGACGAGTGGATCAATCATCCCCAATCACAAGGCATTCCGCGCGGAAGGTGGTGATGTAGAAGGCGGCGGATGGGACATCATGGGGAGTCTCGGTAGCCTCGGTGCTGGTGCCGGTGTGGGCACACTCGCCTACCTTCTAACAGGTTCTCCCCTTCTCGCTGCTGGAGCGGCTGCGGGCACTGTAATCGGCCCTGAGAAGATTGCAGCGGGACTTGGTGCGGCGGTTGCGTCGCCAACAGGTTCGGATCTCATCGCGTCGATGAACGTCATGACGGGGATGCTCTCCTCCATCCTCGCTCCGCTTGCTCCCATTATGGGTATTGTCGGAGCACTCGCAGGTGTCGTTACAGGTGCCCGTGCCGCTGGTGGTGGTGGAGGAGACGGTGGACGAACCGCCGAGACTGTTGCCGCTGTAGGAAACGCACAGATAAAGGCGACGTCCGGGATGAACTTCGGCGTTCAGAACGCGATTGGTGGAACCGGGAGAGGCACCAACAAGGTACTCTCGATGATCCTCATGCGTCTCGGTGGGTGCCTGAACGTCGCCCCGTGTGGTCCCGATTCATTCGGTAACACCGCGATCACAACGGCAATAACCGCGCTACCCATAGCAATTGCAACCGCGCTGAGTCTTGCGCTCGGAACACTCATCGCACCGGTGCTGACAAACCTCGCTGCGAACATCACCTATAAGGTCGCTGTTATCGGATCGGTTCCTGTTGCTGAGAACATCGAACGGACGATTACGTGGACGCGACAGGTTGTAGGTGCGATTCCGGAAGCGATCAGTAAGACAGCGACAATCACCTACGACATCATCAAGAGAGGCACCGAACCCGTCATATCGTCTGCGACGGCGTATATCGATTACATAATCCGAACAACCGGAACGCTCCCGAAGATCGAGAACCTTGTCGCATACATCGAGGCAAAGTTCGGACCTCTTGCGCCGACCGAATGGGCGAAGTTGAAGGCGCTGATCGAAGAGAAGGCGAAGGCAGATCCGCCCAAACTTGTTGTCACAGCAGACGGAAAGGTCGAAGTCGAAGGCGAACTCAAGAAACTCGAAGACAGGGTTCCTCCCGAAGAGAAGGTCGTAAAGGACGTTAAGGCAAAGGTCGCACAACTCATAGACGGAATTGCAGATCCCGCCGACAAGACGATTGATAACGCGCGTGCCAAAGTCAGAGACGTTGCATTTCCCGAGGGGACGAAATTCGACATTCCAGCGGGACTGTCCGAATCCGATATAATGGAATCGCTCGAAACCGCAAAGAAGAATCTCGCGGCGGAGAGAGTCAACCTTAACGCAGAACTCACCACCCCGACAGGTGCGCGCGAGCGCATTCAGGCACAGGTTGACATGTGGGAGTCGCTTGTCGCCAAACTCGAAGGAGAAATTACCAAGGTCAACCCCGCAAAGGGAGCACTTGATGGATTCCTGATAGATGCGCAGGCGAATGTCATCGGCATCCGAGACGCGATGATTGGTGACACCTATGTAGATGTCGTTGGACGCGCATGGCGGGTTGTTGCGAAGGAGGGGAACACGCTCACCATCGACCTCGATGGCACAATTCGCAAGATCACCCTTCCGAAGGCAACGGTTGACGGTTGGAACGCGGGACGCGAAGTCATCGGTATTGAAGGTGAGTATAAGATCGATTATGAGAAGATACGGGCGGAGAACCGAGCAATAGAGGCGAGACTGTCTGCGGGGAGAGAAGGCATCGCGGTTCCTGTAAAACCGGAAATCCCGGCAGGTTTTGATCCAAAGAGCATCCTGAGTAACATTAATTGGAAATCTGCGGGGACTGTCGCCGGTGAGACGATGGGTTTCGGTATCCTTCTTGCCATACAGGAGTTGGGGAAGACTGGAACGGTCGATGTTCCCAAGATGGTTGCGGGTCTCGGGATAGGAACGGTTGGTGCTCTTGTCGGAACCAAGATTGTTCAGGGTATCGCCGGATATCTCGGGGGCGCTGCTGCTGCAACGGCGGTTGGTGCCGCGTTTGCACTTCTCTGGGAAGGCATCTTCGCCTACGAAGCAGCGAACGCGATGAAGCAGTTCGTCGGGGATCTTCAGAAAGGGTTTTCGAGTCAGGTTGTCGATGCATCGGGAGTCACTGTATCGTTCGGGAACAAGGTGCTCGAATGGGCGGCGCTTGCGGGGAACGACTTTGGGAAGGCGTTGAACGGATGGTTGGAACAGAACCTCAACGTCACAATTCCGACAGAGGCGTTCCGTCTTGCCGGACTTGCTCTCGGAACATCGACCGAGATGGCAATATCCCCGACCGCAGAATGGCCTCGGATATTCGGAGATTTCATAACCAACGTAAAGACAACGCTTGCGGGCGGTGTTCCGGTTGATGTCAAGATCGATGTCGATTCAGTAACGAGTGTTGTCGAAGCGGTGCGACAGACGGCGGGCGGGACTCCGATCTCCGGTGGTGCGAGTGTCCCCGGAGAGATGGTCGGGGAGTGCCCCTCGGGACAATACTGGGACCGTGCGTTACAGGCGTGTGTACCGATCAGCGGGAGTGTCATACCCTCGCATGCGGACGGTGGGCGCGTCATACCCAACATTCCGAACCTTGTGGGCGAGAAAGGACCGGAACTGTTCGTCCCCGATTCGTCTCCAACGTCGGTTAGTGGTGGTGGCGGGGGCGGTGCGAACGTCACCAACCACTTCACGTTCAATGTCACGACGAACAACCCGAAGGAACTGACCGATGCTGTGATGAGAGAACTCAAACTGGAACTTGCGCGGGTGAAGATGTAGATGGGAGAAATAACACTTGAGTCCCCGTGGGGAACGATATATACTCTTGGACCAGGGGCGACATGGGAACAGAGTATGGCACACAACATCGTCCTCTGGCAGATACCGGGAGAGGGTGTCGACGGGATGGATCTCTGGTTGGACAGTGATGAGATCCGCGTTACATGGCCGTGGGTAAGGACGGCGGGTGCGCTTGAAACCAGCCCTAACACGGTTGCCGCAGAGTTCGCATCATATTTCGTCACACAGCGAAGTGAAGCGAGCGACAAGAATCTGTTTACACTTACAGTTCCTCTTGGAACATATTTTGGTTGGGTTAGAAACATTTCGTTCTCCGGTGAGTCTGGAAAGGGTGACATGATCAACTGTAACCTGTCGTTTGTTGTCGATCATATGTGGGCGGGATAAGGCGGATAGACGTGACCGGGTATTCGTTGATTGTCGATGGTATCGACTATACCGATTCCAAAGTCATCAACCTGACGATTCGGGACCGACTCAACCAACTCCCCCGGTTCGATTTTCGCGCACATTCGCTGAACGCAACCGATCTCACGCACTTCCGGGCGGGGGCGACGGTCGTCCTCAAGTATAACGATATCACGCGCTGCGAGGGGTTCATCGAGCGGTTCGACAATCAGCAATCGAACCACTACTACGATTGCACGGGATACGGTGTGGGGCACTATCTCGACTATCGCAGGTCCGACGTTCCCACTCTGTATCCTGTTGGTGTACAGGGCGAGAACACGGTGAAGGACATTATCACCTACATTGTCAACACGTCCTGTGGATTCCCAACAGTTGGGAACTCGTCGTGGACGATAGAGGGTGACGGTGGTCCCGATCTTCTCATTTATAAAATCCAGAACCAGAAGGCGATGGAGCATATCGCCCAACTCGTCCAACTCGCGGACATGGACTGGTCCTGCGCGATGGCGACTTCCACCTCAGGATACGTTCTCACGCTCAACCCGGAACCGACAACACACACCGCAACCACCCTGAAGATTAATCGGGACATCATCAAGACGGAGATCGTTACGGATCTGTCGAAGGTGTCCAACAACATCGTAATCCAGTCGAAAGATTACTTTGGGAACACGATTCTATCGAATATAGGAGATTATACGAATGTCTGTACCGTCGCCAGTTCCGAAACCCTTCTCAAGTATGATGCTCAGTCTGGGACTACCCTGCTTTACGTATGGGATCACGCGGACTTCCCCTCCTCCGGTTCGCTCTACGTTTCCACCGAAGTTGTCGAATATGACGGAAAGTCAACTCCTGCAAGTGATTTCCACCCGCACTTCTACGGACTCACGACGACAGCAACCCATACCGCCTACGAACCCGTCCTGTTCCGAGACGGATTCTACATAACGGGGGCCACTGCGCCGTTTATAGACGCGTCCTCCGGCACGATACAGGTGGGGCGGGAGGAGATATCGTATGCGAGTGTTTACAGCGTTGACGCGACCACTGCATGCGTCTCAGGAACACTCACGAGAGGGGAGAACTACTACGCACATGGACGAGAAGCACCTGTCTTCGATATGACATATACGCTCTCGTCGCCCGCATCGACAACATCCGTCGCAACCTTTGGAAGAAAAGACGAAGTGATCTCGGGACTGGGTTACCAGGACACAAATTCCCTCGATCTCGCTGCATTTGGAGTGCTCCAGAGGAAGTGTGGGTTCCCGACATGGGGACAGGCGGTGATTGTCGGCGGAGACTTCCCGACATCGTTCGCAACAACACCGAAAGTGGGCGATTACGTCTACATCGAGGACGCAACCACGACGGCGACGACGATGTATCGCATAACGGGATTGGACTACGATCAGATGCAGGGACAGATCATCATAAACTGGGGACAGAACGAAGAGTTCGCACTGTCGGATCTCAAGAAGGCGGACATAGCGCAGAACCAGGCGATGTCGTAATATATAACCCGCATCATATATTTATACGAGGCGGTGTCGAAGTGAGCATGGACGCGGCGTGGAAAGTATATGTACAGGATCGCCGGTTCGATGATAACCAGATATCGAATCTCTACCTGAAACTCAAGTATGAGACAGTTGGACGGTTCTCGTTCGACTTCCGCCCCATCGACGGTGACGAGTCCTACATGGTTGTCGGGAACACGCTTCGTGTCTTCTGGGGAGATCTCCATAAACTCGACGGTGTGATCCAGCGTGTCGACTGGGACGCATCACAGTTCTGTTATCATATCTACGGCGCGGACATTCGCGGACTCCTGTTAGATAGAGTCAACACCGAACCTGCAACCGTTCACTCCTATACTTCCGACATCACCACGACACTGATGTACGAGGGATGCGACTTTCCTTCGAACATCTGGACTGGCGCGGGAGAGAACATCGGAAAATATACATTTCGCTATCGTCTCGGGATTCAGAACACGATCCGCATTACGAGTGCGACAACACTGTGGGAGAACGTTATCGAACGCGGAACGGTCTACGAACATCAGAACGGATGTCTCTATGACGCAACGAAGAACTGGACTCAGAACATGTATCGCGGCGAAACCCTGCGGTTCGTGAGTGGTGCCTGTAAAAACAACATCTACAACATCATCGGGAACTCGACAAACCGCGTCTGTCTCGGACTCCGCTCTTCAACATGCGACCAATATACGATGTCCGGGACACTGTGGTATCGCAACATCTTAGATAACGGGGGGTTCGAGAACAGTGCGACGGACATGTCTCCGTGGTATGTCTCGTATCGGGGTGCACAATACGCAACCGCTCTAGTCGATGCGACGATCTCGTTTGAAGGTACCAACAGCATGAAGATGCGCGTTGAAAAACCTTATACGGCGGGTGTTACGCACATGTCAATAGTAACCGCTACGATGGACACCACGGCTGGGGCAAATGTGGAGTTTAAATACAGATATTCGTTCACCACGCTTGGTGGTGACGGTTATTTTTCGATACAGCGGATTGCTGGTGCCAACTCGGTGCAGTTAGCACAGTTCACCGGACTTGGTGCACACAATCCCGCGTGGCCGGGGTGGGATACCGCGACAGTCGCACTCCCGCAGGGGGGCGCTGCCCAGATCGGAATAACCGTGTCTGGCGATGGCGGTGGTCCTGACATTACATGTTGGTTTGATAACGTTACAATGGGCGGTGCAACATCCCAAAACCCGTGTGGGTTCGTTCCCGGTTGTTCTCGGCGGGGAGACATCTATGAGATCGTCACCACGGCGATGTCGATTGTCGAACCTCCCTCTCTCGTTCCCGCGACACTGGAGCACGACAACCACGTCATCCAGTATAACAACGTCGATGATCAGTCGGCGCATACGACATCGATCACCATACGGGGCGCGTGATGCAGACTACTATCTCCCTTACAGGTACAGTCGCCACCCTCCTGAACCGAGATGCAATGCTGAACGCTACCGCATCTGCGGGTTCGACTGTCCTGAACATCGGAGATGCGTATATGGACAGGGGGACGAACACGGTTGTCGTCTTCGCTACGGGTACCCCGATCTCAGTCGGAACCGAACCAGCGACGGTTGCGTCGATACAGTCCGCATCGACAATTGCCGTAACGTCGAACCTGATCTACGATCATCCCATCTACACCCCCGTCTTCAGGTTGGACTACTTCGACATCTCCACCACGTTCCCTACACTGACCGCACCAGGAACGATCCGTGTTGGTATGGAGGAGGTCACGTTCTCGTCTGTCGACTACGCATCAACCTATTATCGGTGCTGGATCAATTCGCGCGGTGACGCCTATCCCCATACCGAATGGGCACCGGTGACCGACGCATCGTTCACGGTGGATACACCTGCAACAGATTCTCCCATTGCGACATACGGGGTGATAGAGGACGTCGACTATCATCACGGTGCAATGGATCAGAACACGCTCGATCTGTATGCATATGAGAAACTGATGGCGGCGACCCAACCCCAGTATGGGAATGTGAAGTTGACGGGGATGGACGTCTGGCAGAACGCGACATACGCCCACAAGAAGGATATTACGTACTATGTCGACACTGCAACGTCGTTTGCAACCGTTCGGTTTCATGTCTACACCACCACGGGAACGGACAGCGCAACGGGCGTGTATATCGGAGACACCATTCAGAAGACATGGTGGGACATACGGTTTCAGACGGATGTCGATGCGTCACACTATCTCGCCACATTCGGGACGCAGAGCGCGACAGTCTGGTTGAAGATTAAAGACCCTGCAACGGGAGGTGCGACACTCTCGATGTATTACGGATCTCCTATCGCCATAGACTCCACGATGAGCGCAACACCGATTGGATATACCGTCGCAACGCTCGGGACATGGAGTGCGGTGTCGACTGCGACATACTCCATCGGAGATCGCGGATATGCAACCGTGCGCGAAGGGGATCTGGTGACGGTTGTCGAGACAGACGGTGCATCGCGGAACTACAATGTCTCGGGGATGATATACGATCAGAGATCGGGAACCCTGACAATCGACATCGGGAAACCCGAGGAATACGCGATTACACAGTTGGCGAAACCGTTCAGGACACTCGACATTCACTCGACGCAGAATCTCTAGAAGATTTATATGAATCCCGATCATACGCTATAGTAAGGGCAAGGGGCATGTCTGCTCTGGCATTACTGCGTACCCTATCTGTTTAGTCCGGTTCCCACACCGGACGCCTCAAACCCATTTCGATGCTTTTATCTTCACTGTAGTAGATTAATCTCTATGAAATGTCCAGAATATGCAAAATGTGAACGGTGTTTCTGGTGGGATCGTGACACCGATGCGCTTTTCAGGTGGTGTAAGCAGGGCCCCCAGTGGGTAAAAGTAAGCAAGGATCATTATTGCGGTCAGTTCTTCAGTAGGATGGACAATGACTAAATCCGCTTTTATCACCGGGATTACCGGACAGGACGGTTCGTATCTCGCTGAGTTCCTGTTGTCGAAGGGATATGACGTATATGGAATGGTTCGACGTTCGTCAACTACGAACACATCACGAATCGATCATGTCCTGAAGGATATTACGATTGTTTATGGCGATATGACTGACTCGGCGACGATGTCGGATGTCATATCTGACGAAGTTGACGAGGTATATAACCTCGCGGCACAGTCCCATGTGGGCGCATCGTTCCAGATGCCTGAATACACCGGGAATGTTACCGGACTGGGGACAACGAGACTCCTCGAAGCGATCTACGAGATCAGTCCTGATACGAAGTTCTATCAGGCATCGTCATCGGAACTGTTCGGGAATGCGCCCGCACCCCAGAACGAACAGACACCGATGCACCCTCGCTCTCCCTACGCGATTGCGAAACTGTACGCTTACTGGATGACGAAGAACTATCGAGAACGCGGACTGTTCGCTGTGAACGGGATCGCATTCAATCACGAATCCCCGAGGCGTGGGGATCAGTTCGTTACTCGGAAGATCACGAAGAGTATTGCGCGCATCCTCGCAGGGAAGCAGGAGAAGATCGTTCTCGGAAACCTCGACGCACAGCGGGACTGGGGGTTCGCACCCGATTATGTTGAGGCAATGTGGAAGATGCTTCAGGCACCCCGTCCCGCCGATTATGTTCTCGGAACTGGATGGTCGGTTTCCGTAAGAGGGTTTCTGAAGAACGCACTCGATTATTCGCGTTTGAGATATAACGTCATTGAAACGTCTTCGAGAAACGATCGACCAACAGAGGTTGACACGTTGTGGGCGGATTGTCATCGTGCATACAAACACATTGGATTTAATCCAATCATACAGCACGAAGACATTGTGAAGATCATGGTTGACGCGGACATGCGCGCGGAGGGACTGGAACCTATCGGCGAAGGTGATGCAATCATCGCAAAGAAGTATCCGAACAAGTGGTGGGAGGGAGACTGATGTATAAAGGAGTTTATGTTGTTGACGAAAATGGTGGCGAACCCAGATATTGTGGAAGTATTCAATTCGCCATCTTTCTCAATTCCGTGATATGGTTTGTTTTCGGATGTGTTGTTGCGACCGTGTTCGTTGAAATGTTCTAATATATTTTCATATACCTCTTCTTATACAATCAAATAGAAACGTTTATTGCATTGTCGTTACCATTTCAATTACGGTGAAGTGACTCTTGCAAGCAAAACTCGCAATTACCTCCAAATGTGGTTCGAAGTGTAAGACATGTCCTGCATGGTCGGTCCCTGAAACCACCATGAGTCTCCCCGATTTCGAGAAGATCTGGGACAAACTGAACAAATCCCCCCTGGTTTCGAGCATTTTTGTCAACAGCATTGGTGATTTCTTCTCGCTCAAGGACTATATCTGGTATGCGAACTACATCGAGACACACACCACAACGCGCGTCGCCATTACGACAAATGGTCTAAACCTTGAATACATCCCGAAGGTTGACGAGTTTATCATCTCTTTCAACGGGTGTGACAAGGAGACATACGAGTATACCACGGGGAACAACTTCGAGAAGGTGGTTGGGAACATTAAGGACTCGTATCGCCAACTGGAGAAGATCAAGGACGTTCAGTTACACTGTCTCGTCTGGGAGGGGAATCCCGATCCCGAAGAGAAACTGATGGAACTCTTTGGGGATTTCCCCGGAAAGATTCGGCTCTCCTACAAGTATGACAACCAGTTCAAGGAAGACAAGACGATTCCAGAATACAAAGTCGAAGAGCGGGAACTGTGCGACTACCTCTCGAAACTGACGATCTACCCCACAGGAGATGTCATTCCCTGTTCACATGATGTTTATGGGAACGTTCAGTGGGGGAATTTACTCCATGACTCGGTTGCATCGTGCTTCTTCAATGTCGATAGGGCGGAGAAGGCGTTCCTTCACAAGGCGGGACATTTCACCGGTATCTGCGAGAACTGCAACTACAACACCAGGAAGAGGGGTCGGATTGTCTACATCAAGTGAGATGCTTGAGTATGTCGGGTATGTTGGGTTTCATGCCCGGAGATACCAACATCTTCTCAAAACGATGTATGATTGTTACGAGGACGGCGGATCTATCGCCATCTTCGGGCCGTCTGGGGAGTATGCACATATCAAGGAACACTTCCCCGAGAGTTCTGTTACGATATATGGGAAAGAAGTCCCTCCCCTAGAAGTCCCACCGGACGAACTGATATACATCGACTTCAACGAACCGAACGATATACTAGAACATTACGATATTGGTGTCTGTTGTGAGGTTGTAGAACACCTCACCCGTCCGTTATCGGCGGTGTTGAACGATATGCTCCGGTGTTGTGATATTGTCGTTATTCAGACGCCGAACGCGCGCTCGCTTCACGCCCGTCTGAAGTGTGCGTTCTTCCAGTCTCCGTTTCAGTATGTCGCCTATACGCGATCATATGGACATGTGTATGAATACACACTCGAAGAACTGACCACCGGACTACCCGTAATGTCCGTTTCAGCAACGAACTACTTCGGTGGTTCCACGTTGCTCCGACGAGTCTACAATACGATCGCTTCGTGTCTACCTAAAACGTGGAGGGACGGGTTCACGATTGTCTATCGGGGATGCCCAGTATATACTCGACAGAGTGTCTACGAGAACGGAACGGCGTGTGGGAACTATTCGATGTCTCAGATTTTCGGCGAGGGACCAAGTGACCATTGAAGTGACCAACGAAGCAGTAACCAAATCGATTCTCTCACCAGAGATGCACATCCTCGCCTACATGGATACCATCATGCACCAACAGGGAGCGGAGCATTTGTTCTCGTCCTATGTCATCTCTCTCAGGGACCGTGGGCACCGTGTTGATGTTTGCTGTAGAGACATATCAGAGTATAACGAAGATGTGTTAAAGCCCTTAGAACGCATCCATAGTCCTCGGAAATTGCTCCGATTCATCAACGATTCGGATGCGGACATTGTATGGTTGATGCATTTCAAGTCGATCTGGATCTTACCGTTCATCAATAAGACGGCGGTGCTACACTTCCTGGAACCCCCGAGAGCGTTCAACGAACCGTGGATCTTCAAGCATAAGAACCTCCTGGAGAAGATTGTCGTTGCCGCACACGGGCATATTGACAGGTATACCGTCAAGAACTATCTGAAGTATGTCATTGCAATCAGCGCGTTCTCAGCGGAGAGTTTCTATCGGGCATACGGGAAGTTTGCGAACTATGTCTATCCCGGTGTTGACCCTCTAGAGTTCTTCCCGGAGAACATGTGGGCGAGGGATAACTATGTTTTACTGGTAGGGGGGAGGGATGTTACAAAGCAGGTTGAACTGGCGATAGCATCTGTCTCTCTGGTGGATGAGAGAATCCGTCCTCGACTGAAGATCGTCTCCGCGAAGCGGGTGGACATGCAGGAACTCGCGGACAAACTGAAGGTGAATGTAGAATGGGAAACGGGATTAACAACGGACCAACTGAGGAAAGTGTATCAACGTGCGATCTGCACCTTGTGTACTTCCGTGGCGGAACCATTCGGATTAACTGCTGTCGAGAGTGTCGCTTGCGGAACACCGATTGTGGCTGTAGACGAAGGTGGTTTTCGAGAGACGGTTACGAACTGCGTTGGTGTCCGCGTGACGAGACACCCGTTACCGATGGCGGTAGCGATAACAGCATTAATCACCGAACCGAAGAGAGTAACCCTGAACGAACGGTTCCATCTTGAGAACTGTGTGGATCAATTCGAAGACAACCTGAGCGAGATTGTTCAGAACCATAAGAGGAAGAAGGAATGAAACTCAATGGAGTCAGACAGAGACTCCCGTTCAGATATGATTTTGATTTTAGAGATATTACGGGTGACACTGTCATATCCGATCCAGATGGTCACAGACGGACTATAACCATGAAAAATGGAGACGTGTTCGAGTGGGGTGATGAATGGGGACTTGACGGGATCGCATACTCCCACTTCTGCATGTGGTTAAACGGTTGCTATAGAAAAGACAGGTGGGCGAAATCTATAGGATTTCCTTCCACATCTTAGCAATATTCCCCCATTTATTCTTCTCCGGTACCTCTGCGGGATAGACGGTATCGTATGTCTCTTCTACTGCTCTGAGCGCCATGTAAATATCTTCAGACGATTCTGGTTGTACCAACCATGCACCATCATATCCCCCAAGAGTATCCGAAAGTCCTCCGACGTCACTTGCGACGATGGGGAGTCCATACGACATCGCAATGAACGCAACGCCGGATTGAGACGCCCGCGTATAGGGCAATACCACGACGCTCGCCGTGCTGAACTCCTCGGAGACAGTGTCGTCATTTACGTACCCCTTGACGACTCTGATCCGGGGATCGTCAGGGATGGACACATCATCCCACATCTCTCCACAGATAGTAAGATGCCAGTTGGGTCGGTTGCATCTTTCAAAGGCTTCGATAAGGTAACGTAACCCCTTGTATTCCCGGACCAGACCGAAGAACAGAATGTTGAAACTAACCTGGGGCACTTTGAAATCCGCCGCAGCAGTTCTCCCATAACAATCGTAGACTCCGTGAGGGATAATGTGACTAACTCGGGGTCGGAGGGTTCGGGGACAACTCTCCAGTTCCCACTCTGAATGAAACACACCCCGCTTGACGAGTCGGGAGAGCACCCACAGGCATCCCCGTGACCACAGTTGCAGGAGTGGGATTCGGTTCTCGGAGGGTTCGACACACTCATGATACTCAAGAATTGTGTTCTTGTGCCTTAACAGTAACGCTGCGATGATGTATTGAATCCCCACCGCACCCGTCCACCATTCGAAGATGATAGAATCGGAGCGATTTGCTTTGAGTATAGACGCGATATACGAGACAGGATTCCACCAGTCGATGGTTGTATAGGGGAAGGGTATGAAACTGTCTGAGAACTCTTCTACACGCTTCTTACCGGGGAACATGAACTTCGGTAGCATGTCCTTAAACAATGCATATTGGACGGGGATGTCTCCCTGATACTGAAGAGCGGTTCCAAGTCGGCGGATATAGTAGGAGATGCCCGATCGGAATGTGTTCGATGGACCGAAGATGGTTACTGAGCGCATCAGAGAACCCCAAGATAGAACAGTGAGATGACGAATATAACACCAAGAACCGCGTAATCAATCATCCCTAGACGGAACTCTGCGAAATACATCACATCACTTCTCCGTCGCAACACGTTCGTTTCGGTCGTTCACCATCATAATGAACAGTCCGATGCCGAACAACACAATGAACATTACAATTGCTCCAGCACCGAACCCTACCCAGAATTCCGGGATATACATATAACAAATATTATTGTTCTGTAATCATAATAGTATCTGTATGGAAGAAACGGAGTATCTGACAAAATATGTCGCAGCGTCGCTCAAGGCGTATCCGCTCCTGCTTCAGTTCTGCAAGGATCTGAACGAAGCGGTTGGTGACATGCGAACCGATGCGGAGAAGGAGGAGGACAGAAAGGAACACGAGGAGATCAAGAAGTTTCTCGAAAAGAGTCGAGAACACGAGAAGCAGAAAGAATACACGCGCGGATACGAACATGGTTGGAATGACGCAGAGAAATCGGCGTATATCTCCTTCGAAGTTGGCGAAGGGTTGGACGCTGTTACCTGTTCTGCGAAGAGGCAGATGTCATACGGCGAGTTCCGAAAGAAACTCGCAGATTGGGAGAGGATTGCAAACGTGGGGCGACTCGTATGAAACTCGCAGCATCGAACAGTTCCGACTACGACAAGGGACAGGCGGAACTCGTCTGTAACGGTTCGAACGATAGAACCATTGTCCAACAGGCGTTCGGGGCGGAGAACGAGAAGGTTGTCGTCTGTGATGGACTGTATAACATCGACTCTGGATCGAACGGTGTTGATGAGAAACCTTACATCTATCCTGCGCGCGGTGTGGTTGTCCAGGGCACGGGGAACGCTGTCTTTCTCGCGGACTCGGGTATTTGCCGTATCATGTGCAAGAACCCGAACACGGTGCTCTCGGGACTGGACATGCAGGGATATGTCCAGATCCAGAACTACGCTTCGAACCAGATATTCAAGGATCTGAAACTGTCTAATCGACTCCCCGGTAAGCGATGGTTAGACTGGGGGAACAAGGGAGGGTGCACGGGACATCTCCAGAACTGGACGCCCAAGGGCACGACGATGAGCG
>Ga0310040_1001617_pt1 | contig 15874 bp, 15 predicted proteins | sample EPASupsiteHSE623_FD_200237 | JGI IMG/M metagenome (GOLD analysis project Ga0310040, IMG submission 200237) | Bioremediated contaminated groundwater from EPA Superfund site, New Mexico - Sample HSE6-23 (v2) (version 2) | ecosystem: Environmental > Aquatic > Deep subsurface > Groundwater >... | reverse complement strand
CATGCCGGACTCTACGCCCGAAGGATGCCTGCCTATCTCGCGGCAGCGGATGCAGCGGCAGCTCCTCCCGGTTGCCTTGAGCCGGTTCTGTGCCAGCTGACGGAAGTTGGAGTGCCGGGAACCGGCAACGATCAGTTTGGCCGGGATATCCCGCTGGATCCGCTGGAGCCGGATGAACTCAGGGATAAGGGTCTTTGCATACGCGATGAGCTCGATCAACTCGTCTTCTTTATACGGCGAGTAGATCCCCCGCTCCCAGTGCTCCTCGATCTCCGAGCCCGGGGTGACGAGCGTGGGGTAGATCTTGAGAAAGTCCGGCATGAACCGGGGATCGGAAAAGATCGTCTCGAACATCTGCTTGTCGGATTCCAGCGTGGAGCCGGGCAGGTTGGGCATCATGTGGAACCCGACTTTGAGCCCGGCATCGCGGAGCAGGGTATTGGCCTCAACGGTATCGGCGACCGTGCACCCGCGACGGTTGTACGTGAGAATTGCATCATCGACATGCTGGACGCCCAGTTCCACTTTGGTGACACCAAGACCCAGCATCCGGTCGATGTGTTCACGTTTGCACCAGTCAGGCCGGGTCTCGAACGTGATCGCAACGCAGCGGATCGCAGAAAGTTCGTTAGCGTCCTCAACGGACACAACATCGGGAGGCACCGGTGCCGGAGTGCCCCCGGGGTACGTGTTCATCGACTCGATGCAGCGGGCAACGAACTGCTCCTGGTACTCGGCAGGACGGGCGGTCATGGTCCCGCCCATGACGATCAGTTCCACCTTGTCCACCCGATGCCCGAGGGTCTCGAACTGTTCGAGCCGGGCATGGACCTGGGCAAAGGGATCATAGTTATGCTCCCGGGCCCGGAGGGCAGCCGGTTCCTCCCCGGTATAACTCTGGGGTGACTGGTAGGGGTGCTCGGGACCCCCGGGGCAGGGGAGACACTTGCCATGCGGGCAGGGTGCCGGTGAGGTCATCACGGCAACCGGCGCAACGCCCGAAAGGGTACGGGTGGGCTTGACCAGCAGGATCTTCCGTAGGATCTTCTTCTCCTCCGGTAGGGCTGCGGCAAGGATCGCAGAATTTTTCGGTACCGCATGCAGCCGATACTTCTTGCAGACGTCGATCTTGACCGCAACGATCGCATCATCACCGGGCGGTAAGGTGAGGATGCGGGAGATCATCTCCCGGAACGCCAGCGCCTCATCCATAAGGATTAATGTTCTGCTGCAACTTTTGCCGATGCAGCATCTGAAGAATAGTTCACCACGGGCAGGGGTTTGCCGTGGATATGGGTAACAATCTCATCCCCCAGCGTGAGGAGAGCGTCTTTATGGGCTTTTTTATCTTTATGAATATGAACAGGGGAGATTTCCAGCGAAGCATAGCGGCCGGTCTCGATCTCTTCGTTGGTGATACCTTCGTAGTACTTCTTGATGTGAATCATCAGCATATGTAGATGTAGCAACTCTTCTTTTTGCACACTGTCACCTTCTCCAGAGAATTAATATTTTTTGGACTACACATATAGCTTTTTGGTGACATTTATATCAGGAAACCTGCGGCACGTGGGATCGCTTGTTGGGCTCGCAATTGGGGATGCAATGGGTGCGCCTTTGGAAGGATCTCTGCAATCTGAAGCGTGGGTGACAGATATGCGTCCCGGTGGGCGCCATTTCCGGAAAAAGGGTGCAATCACCGACGACACTTTGCAGGCTATGGCAGTTGGAGAATCGCTCGCAGTATGCAAGGGCTTCAACCAAAAAGACCTTATATCACGGTTATTTTTCGGGTACATAAAAAGCCCGGAATGGTACGGTCCCACATCATCATTATTTTTCGATCTGGTCCGATCCGGGACCCTGCCGCACCATGCAGCACGGCTGGTGCACCAACGCCGTGGCAGCAGCCGGACAAACGGCAGCGTGATGCGGGGATTTCCGGTCGGGATCTTCTATCCGGCCCCGGAAGTGTACGCCGTGAGCATGGCCTGCTCCCGTGTCACGCACTTTGATCCGGTTGCCGGCTACTGCTCTGCGTTCCTCAATGTGATGGTCAGTGACATGGTGCGGGGGGAATCTCGTAAAACCGCATTCTGTCATGCACTATCACTCTGCCCGGACCCGGAGGTGCATGCGATGCTTGGCTCTTATGATGAGCATAAGCCGGACCCATCCTTAGATAGTGTTTTGTGCTCGCATGCAGCCCTGCACTGTTTCATGCACGCCCGGACTTTTGAGGGGGCAATCCTGTCCGCAATCAATCTTGGTGGTGATGCCGATACGGTTGGTGCATGTTGTGGTGCACTGGCGGGGGCGTGCTGGGGGATTGAGGCTGTGCCTAAGCGGTGGAGCCGGGATTTGGAGGGGTATGATGGGCTGGTGCAGCTGGCGGAGCGGGTGTGGCTGCATGCTGAGGGCAAGTGAATTGATGTGGGCAGATTGTAGTCCGGTTTTTTAATTGAAGTCTGCTTTCCATTTTTCAATCAGGGTTTGATGAAATAAAAAAAATCAAAGTCTGGTTAAAATTTTAAAATCAAAGTGTGATTGAAATTTTTTAAGCAGAGTCTGGTTAAAAATTAAAAATCAAAGTCTGGTTAAAATTTTTAAATCAAGGTTCGATTGAAATTTTTTGAGCAGGGTCTGGTTGAAAATTGAAAATCAAAGTCTGGTTGATTTTTTTCGAGCAGGGTCCGATTGCTCTGGAAAAATTTTTCAACCGCGATCATGTACGCGATGAAAATTTTTCAAGCAAGGTCTGGTTGATCCGGCTGAGTATCCTGATGAGCTGTTTGGGTGAGATACCGGAGCGGGTTCACGTCGGATGTGCGCGAGATTTTTACTCTTTACTGGTTAAATGAGCATGAAACGGATCGCGTTTGAAAATTTTCAAGCAGAGTTTGATTGATCTCTGAACGGTTTTCAAGCAGGGGCTGGGGGGTTGATTGAAATTTTATAAACAAGCTTTGATTTATTTTTTTTAAGCAAAGTCTGGTTGAAAATTGAAAATCAAAGTGTGATTGAAATTTTTCAAGCAAGCTTTGATTTATTTTTTTCAATCAAAGTCTGGTTAAAAAATTAAAATCAAAGTCTGATTGAAATTTTTCAAGCAAGGTTTGATTTATTTTTTAAAAGCAAAGTCTGGTAGAAAATTGAAAATCAAAGCTCAGTTGATCTGAACTCAATTTCCAATAGCATTTTTATTGAACTGGAAAAGACTCTCCATGTTCATATCAAATCCATGAATGTAATCCGATTACGAGGGTTCCCCGCCTCAGGGCCTCTCCGAGGCACGGCGGGGCAATGAGGGGTTTCAGAATTTTTCGTCATTGATCCGCCGCGGGGGCGCCCCGTCGGGGGCGGCGGCGTTCATCGCAAGGATAAAAAAAGATTCATTAACCGACTTATCCAAAAAAACAATTCCCATATGGATGTGATTAATTTTTTTTTACACACTGCTGACTGTTAAAATCAAAAAAAGTATTGCCAACTTTCTTTCTTATATCTCAATATCAGTTTTTTGATTTTCGCGATTTTTTAATCAAAGATATCTCTTCATCACTCATATTCAAGCCAGCTAATTTAGCAGCATCACGAACAGGAAAACCCATTTCAAGATACTTCAAAAAAGTATCTAAACGGAGTTGAGCTATTTTAGCTATTTTGTAATCATCTTCAATCTTTTGACGTCGTTCATCTGGATCAAGAATATCATCATACCGTGACATACACCAAACTATCCGATTGTTTGAATATAAAGTTTAAGTTATTCTTTACCTATTCATCTCGATTTTCGGTTTTGTGAGTCTACGAGAGGGGAGATATTTTCGTCAACGTTGGCAAAATACAAACATCTAAAGATTTGACAGAGATATCGTCTTTAAACACGTTCAGGAGGAACCCATTCGATTACTGTCCGTGAAATTTCGTGACCATTATCGCGTCTTGATAAAATAACCTCTACCCCATCTATTTCATGAAATGAATGCGAGGATTTAGTATCTCGTGGTAGTCCACATATATCAAGCGTTCCCTGATCATGTGGTCTTATTCTGCTTTCAATGATGGTTGTAGGGAAGGGATTACGAATGTTTGGATATTTAATTGAGATCGAATACTGTGAATTATCTATAATTACATTCCCATGATTTTCTAGCAACAGTGTTCTTGATGAGATGAAGGGCGCATCTTCGATATCACCGCCATAACATTCAGAAATATTATCAGCCCAATATTTCGCTTGAATCGTGATTATCTCATTATTTGGTGGCATAGACACCCCTATGATTTCACTAGATTATAATCATTAGGTGGCCAAGAAGGCGGTATGCTTTGGTTGTGACTTATTTTATATGAGTCTAGGCAAAACAGAAGTTATTTAAAAAAAAGCGGATAATTCACGCCGGCCTAATTTCCACCAGCTTTAACGCCCGCCCCTTATCGCAGATATCAGAAGCATTCCCAAGCACATCAACAACAACATACTTCTCACCTTCCACAACGCCTTCCGGCCGGCAGAGCGGGAAACTCCGGCAATCGGACTTGTTGCAGGAGAGTTCGGGTTTTATCTTGGAGTTGATAATTGCCATATCGGCATTGATGAGGGCCGTGATCGGCGCCTCCATTACCTCGACTGCGGTTGCGCCATTCAGGTGAACCGTACAGTCATGGTGCGTGGACCTGACCGTGACAATACGGTACTTCCGTCCTTTCTGGAGATTGTGGCACGCCTTTTTCACCTTGCAGGTATCGCATTCCGCCACTTCGCCTTCATAGATGAACTCGACATTCGGCTTTGCGAGCACGGTTCCCACCAGCGTTACCTTTGTCTTTGTTTCCGCCACAGTCTCACTCCTTGTAGAGCATCTGCACGAGTTTTTCTGCCGATTCGCGCGTGAGGCCCATATCGAATATTGTAAAGCGCTCGGGACGGATAGTCTTTGCCATTAATAACGCCTCGACGGCAACCGAATCCTCGATCCCGAGATCCGCCGGGGTCGTTGGTGCCCCGATGGTTTTCAATGATGCCCGGATCGCCCGCCAGTCCCCGCCATGCAGGTACATGGAGATGATGGTGCCAATCCCGCAGCTCTCGCCATGCAGGGCCTTACCCGGGGCAAGTATGTCCAGTGCATGGGAAAACTTATGCTCCCCGCCGCTGGCCGGGCGCGATGACCCGGCAATACTCATCGCCACCCCACTCGACACGAGCGCTTTGATAACCAGCCATGCGGACTGTTCCTGGTGCGGTTTGATCAGGTGAGCATCTTTGACGAGAATTTCTGCCGTCATCTTCGAGAGCGTGATCGCATATTCGCTCATCGGTTCGCCTTTCACCCGGTGGGCGAGTTCCCAGTCAAGGATCGCAGTATAATTCGAGATCACATCCGCACAGCCTGCCGCGAGAAGGCGGTGCGGGGCAGACGCAATAATCCCCGTGTCTGCGATAATTGCCATAGGGGGCTGCGCTTCCAGCGACGCATGCCCTTCCACCGTGGGCACGGATGCGCGTGCGGAGGCAATACCGTCATGGGATGCTGCGGTAGGGATGCTGATGAACGGGCGGTCAATATTGTAAGAGACGATCTTTGCGGTATCAATCACCCGCCCGCCACCGACCCCGATAAGGAAATCAACATCAGTCGCAGCCGCCTCTGCATCCTTGATAACGGGGATATTGATCTGTTCGGCAAGAAAGGTGGTAACCTCGTAATCCTTTTCAAGGATCTTCCTGACCCGGTTGCCGGCAAGATCCATAGTGCCTTTACCTGATATGAGAAGCGCCGACGACCCCAGCTTGAGATCCTCGCAGACCGCGGGGAGCTGCCCGAGCACATCGTGGCCGATCACCACGTCACGGGGCAGCTGCATCCACTTGGACTTGTCAAAGACTTTGGGTTTGAGTAATTTTATTGCATCTGCGCTCATTCTAGATCATGGATGATTAGTGATTTCTTATACAAATATTACATCGATCCTGTGCGGTACGAACAACCCTATAATGCCGTAGAGACGATCACCTACGCCCTCATTCTCATCATTGCTCTCTATCTCATCTATCGCTGGTTCAAAAAAACCGATATGGCCATTGACGGCCCGTTTGTCCTGGCCACCCTGCCCTACGTGATTCTCGGAGGGGTGCTCCGGGTAGTCCAGGACACCCATATGATCACCTCCGATCTCCAGTTTCTCCTCGTTACACCACCCATATATGTCCTGCTCTTTTTGTATGCAGTGACCATCCTCTTCGTGTCCAGATACCTGCAGGAACAGGGATTCTGCAAGAGCTACCTGAAACTGTACGGGGGGGCAGGTCTCTTCACCTCATTCTGCGTCTCGTTGTTCCTGCTCTCGTGGGGAATGACCAATACCCGCATCGATCTCTTCGTGCTCGCCATCATCCCGCTTATGGCGATTGTTGCAACGGCAATCGTCTTTGCCGTTATGCGCTATGTCCTGAAATGGGAGTACGTTACCGATCCGCTCTATATCACGCTCCTCTTCGGCCAGCTGCTTGATGCCAGCGCCACCAGTTACGGCATCGACCTCCACCCGTCCATCAAATATATCGAGCAGCACGTGGTAGGATCCTTCCTGATCGACTGGACGGGCACGGCGTTTGTGATGTTCCCGTTAAAATTACTCGTGCTCTTCCCGGCAATCTATATCATGGAACTGTACCGCAAGGAAGCAAATCCCGCGTTCTGGCACCTGGTCCTGCTCGCCATGATCACGGTGGGTCTTGCCCCGGGTATCCGGGACATGACACGGATGGTCCTGTATGTCTAATACCCCGTTTACCAATGCAATCATCATCACCCTTCTCCTCTTTTGTGCCACACTCACCGTCGGCTGGGTCGGTACCATGCAGAATCCTGAAATCGGCGAAAATCTCATGAAACTCTTTGAAAAAGAGGTGGCCGGCCAGATCATGGGAAACAACTCTTTTGAGATCTGCGTCAAGCTCTTCATCAACAATTTTGAAACCTGCATCCTGCTCTTTTTAGGCGGGGCTTCCTTTGGCATCCTCACGATATTCATCATGAGCTTAAACGGGATCGTCATAGGCGCAATCATGGAGATCATCCACCAGGATCATTCATGGGCATTTATTGCCGCAGCCCTCATCCCGCACGGCATCTTTGAGATCCCTGCCTTTATCATTGCCGGCGCTCTCGGCATCCTGCTCGCCCAGTCGCTCATTGCGGAATGGTACGGCGGGGCAGATACTGCGGGAGAAGCACGGAGACTGGCCCGCATCTTCCTGCTGTATGTCCTGCCGCTCGTGGTTATTGCTGCATGTGTCGAGGCTTTTATTACGCCGGTAATCATACAATTAGTAGCGTAAATTAAGGATCAGCATCATGGACGACGACACCGGCACCCTGCCGCAAAAAGGGGACTTTTCTGCATGGTATAATGATATTTTGTGGCGGGCGGAGATCATGGATGTCCGCTACCCGGTCAAAGGACTCTATGTCTGGTACCCGTACGGGTTTGCCATCCGCAAACACGTGTACACCCGGCTGCGCTCCCTGCTCGACCGGGACCATGAAGAGACGCTTTTTCCCCTGCTCATTCCGGAACAGGAATTCATGAAAGAGGCGGAGCACATCAAGGGATTTGAAGACGAGGTCTACTGGGTCACCCACGGCGGTACGACCCCGCTGGATGTCAAGCTGGCACTCCGGCCCACCAGCGAGACTGCCATCTACCCGATGTATGCCCTCTGGCTCCGCTCGCATGCCGATCTCCCGATGAAATATTACCAGATCGTCAACACGTTCCGGTACGAGACCAAGCAGACCCGCCCGCTGATCCGGCTCCGCGAGATCACCTCGTTCATGGAGTCCCACACCGTGCATGCTACCTGGGATGAGGCAGAAGCACAGGTTGAATACGAGCTCGGGCTCACCCGCGAGTTTTACGATGCGCTCTGTATTCCCATCATCATCTCCAAGCGTCCTGACTGGGACAAGTTCCCCGGTGCTGACTACACGATGGCTGTCGATGCGATCATGCCCAATGGCAAGACGCTCCAGATCGGTACCGTCCATCACCTCGGCGAACACTTCTCGAAGACGTTCTCCATCACCTTTGAAGACAAGAACGGGGAACAGAAATTTGCCAGCCAGACCTGCTATGGCATCTCGGAACGGTGCATCGCTGCCCTCCTCAGCATGCATGGCGATGACAAGGGGCTTATCCTCCCTCCCGTTACCGCACCCGTGCAGGCAGTCATTGTCCCCATCACCATTGGGAAGCGTCACGAGGACGTGCTCGCGGCAGCAGAGAAACTGAAAAACGAGCTGACCGAAGCCGGCTTCCGGGTGAAGATCGATACCCGCGACATGCGCCCCGGTGCGAAATATTACTGGTGGGAGCTCCGCGGCGTCCCGCTCCGGCTTGAGCTCGGGCCGAGAGACCTGGACGGGGGAAAGGTCATGGCAGTCAGGAGGACCGGTGAGAAGAGCCAGATTGACCTCGCAACCGTTTGTGATGGCGTGACCCGGGTTCTCGGCGAGATCACGGAAGCGATCCGCACAAAAGCCGAGGAACACACACAGTCCCATCTCTGTACGGTTGGTTCCATGGATGCACTGGACGCGGCACTCAATGAAGGGAAAGTAGCCGTTGTTTCGTGGTGCCAGCACAAGGGATGCGGCGACGTCATCGAGGAGAAGACCAATGCAAGCATCCTCGGTACCGATGCCCGGTCGCAGTATGTCTCTGCAATGGAAGGCGCCTGCATTGTCTGCGGCAAGCCGGGCAAGGCAACGCTGGTTGGCAGGACGTATTGATCTCTCCCTTTTTTTCCCATAACTCACGTGCATCGTGAGTCCTGCGTATTTTCCCTTTGATTTTTTACCATAAAGGCAGCCGTTCACGGACAACTGTGGTATCGGAAAAGTTCTCCGGAACACAGGATAGACGAACCAAAAGGAAAGAGATAATGCCTGTCCCTGTCACATCTCGTTAAGGAACGGACATTATGGCAATAAACGAGCCGATCAGCAAGGTCAATCTTGAGCGCATCACCAATGGCATTTTTGCCTTCACGATGACCCTCCTCGCACGAAACATCCTGATGCCGGATGCAGGTTCGATCACTAATATGGCGACATTCGATACCTTTTTTGATAAATCAATCCTGACCGTCATCGATTTCGTGGGGATATTCATCCTTCTCGCCATGTTCTGGATGCTTTTCTTCCAGATGTTCCACCGGATGAAAACCTATGATTACCATTTTCTCCATGTCCACATGCTTGCACTGATGGCCATCGTCATGCTCCCGTTCACCTCCGCATTCACGGCATTAAGCCAGAATTTTCCCTTTGCCGATCTCTTCTTCCAGTGCAATTACCTGATGCTTGGTTTGATTCTCGCGTATTTGTGGCATTATGCCCGGTCGAGACCCGAACTGCTGGCTCCCGGGCTTACGGCAACGGATGCACAGTTTCTTTTCCACAAGTGTTTAGTCCCCCCGGCAGTTGCCGTGATTGGGATCATTATGGTAGTATTCGGGGACCGGTACCTGGATCTCCTGTATTTCCTTCCGTTCATTATCATCGGTGTTTTTTTCAGGAATCCACCCGCAGAACCCGCGAATTGAACAACCCCCGTTTTTACGCTTAAATCCGTACGACCACAAACCTGTTCTGCTTTTCCTCCGGAACAGAGCATGAGGGAGGATTGTGTACATGAAAGGAGGAGCACGCCGTGCTGCAATTATCATCGCATTGCTGGTAACGGTCGGGATCTTATGCATACCCGTAGTCCCCGCTTCGAATATTCCGGGGCAAATGACCGATGAGAATTACCCGCAACTGAATTATTCGCTGCATAACGGAACACTGCCCAATACATCCATGCTGGAGAGGTTCGGAGCGAATCCGACCCCGGTTACGATCTATCGCCTGGAACTCGAAGAGACATCCCTGCCCGGTCCGCGGGAGATGGCGTATGGCCCGAGACTGATTGCCCTTGCCCTGGATCCCCGGCTCATCGCTGTGCTGGTAGCAGGTTGTGCAATCATTGCCGGGGTATGGTACCTGTTCACGCGTAAAAAAGCGGAAGAAGAAGGAGGGGAAGAAGAAGATCAATCCGGGAAAGAATCTTCCTGACCATTCAAAAGCCCACGACAAAAAATTCTTACTGGCGAAATCGGATTCAACAGGCGTTCGGCGGATATCCGGGATAGTTCGCCTCCGCTGCAACCATTTTTCACGGTAATTGTCATTGCCGAGCGGGTTTGCTTCACCGGAAACAGCAGACGGTCAGCGATCTCTGCCGGGGCTTTTTAAAAAATGCTCCATTTTTGCAGGGATTATGAGATCGTCAACCGGCTGTCTTTTTTTACCCGTTGCAGAATATATACTAACAGATAATCATACGAGGCAGCAGCAGTGACCACCCGTCCCGATGACTCCAATGCACCGTACCTTCCCCCGAGGTACCGGCAGCAGGTACAGGCAAAGAAGCAGCGCCGGGTTTACAAAAAACTGGTAATGGCCGGTATCGCGATCGTGGTCTTCATTGTTGCCGGTTTCCTGCTCATCAGCCTGCTTTCGGGTCCTGTTCCTTCCGTTCCCTCCATTCCCCCGGAAACTCCGGTAACCCCCATCCCGACGACAGGAGAGCAAACCCCGGTTCCCGAAGTGAAAGTAACGGTTGCAGTCACCCCGGGTTTTGTCACGGGAGCCGGCATCTCCGCCCTGCACACATCTTCTGTTCTCCCGCTGGACACGGCAGTATCATTCCTCCGGGAAGACTATCCGGCAGAAACCTACCGGTTGATCAGCGCAAATCTCACGGACCGGTACGCCGGTCACCTGCTCTACGAATTTGTAATCCAGCCTGTCGATGCTTCGCAGGGAGATGCAGTCACGGTTTTTGAAGATGCGGTGAGTGGCGATCCCTACACCCCGGGGCAGGAACAGGCACGCATCACGGCAGGTCAGGCACAGGATCGGGCACAGGGAGCATTTTCCTCAGTCCGGCCTGACCGGGTGAGAGTACGGTACAGCGCCGGTACCAATTCTGAGGGGACATGGCATTTTGTGCTGGTAAAAGGTACGAACACGGCAGTTACCGGTACAATGGATGCCGGTACAGGGTTGATCACATCATTCAGCCGCACGCTCCAGAAAACGGGAAGGCCGGCGGAACCTGTACTCGACATGGCAGCAGCACAAAAAATTGCAGACCGGTATATCTCCGACCAGAACGGCCCGGTTTCAATCAACATGAGCAATGGCCGGTATTTCCCCTCAGGTTCCCTTTCAGATCCCGTTGCCGGCCAGTACAATTTTGTTTACAACCGGATCGTGAGCGGTATTCCCGGGGATACGGAAGGTTTTGTCGTGGGTGTCGATGCGGTGAATGGTGAGATTACCGCATACGAACGAAAATGGAAATCCCCGGACATTGCTTTTTCCGTGATCTCCGATCAGCGGGTACTGAAGCGTGAAGCAACCTACGCAGTACTCAAAAAGGCGCAGGAAACCTACCCGTATTCGGTGAGCGGGGTTCGTATTATATCTGCAGAAATGCGGTGGAAAGACCAGCCTTCATCAGACCGGCCGGGCAGTATCCCGCTCGCGTGGAAAGTGGTTTTCGACGATGATATCATCCGGGCAAACAGTTCTGCACAACCGGCGGTCGCATGGGTGGATGTGCAGTCGGGCAGTTTCCTGGTTTTTGATTACCGGCATTGATCGGATAATCTTTTTTCATTAAGGAAATCGCACTCAATACAATCTCACAATTTCATGAGTGTGTAATTAAAAAAAGAGAATGTTCAGAGCGCTTTTCAGCACTGGTCGCAGACGTACTCAACAGCAATTGCTGCCTTGCGCATATCGCCTTTGATCTGCTTTCTCCCACCACGGAAGAAGAGCTTCTTGCAGCTCGCACAGTATTTGGGGCGGAACAGATCCCACCGGCTCATGGGAATCTCAAGAGTAAAACCGGTCTTATTCCACTCTTCAGGAGGTTTCTCCGCGTTCTGCTCGTAGACTGCGACAAACTCCATGATCTGGTGGGGCGGCACTCCTAAGTCAACGAATTTCTTGAAGACAAAGTAGTTGAAGATCAGCCACGAGAGATCCGAGCGATCGAGGAGGCCTTCATACTCCCCGAATGCCTCATCGAATTCCTCTAACGAGCAACCGCAGAGCGGGCATTTGCCCCCCACGAGCTCGTCGAGAAAAACCTCTTCCTGGCACCCCGGACAGGTCGTGTGCGGGGATTGCATGCGTGATGTCATTGTATTCTCCCAAGGTGAAATGTATTGATATTCATAGGTACTGGGGACCAAACCCATTGCACGGGTTTGTAGTGTTACTAGTGTTTCGCGGGTGTGCACATATAGGTATCACCAGTGCATGTGCACCCCGATAAGAGCGTTGTGGTCGGGGATAAAATTACTCAGCAGTAAGCTCTTCGCGCTCCATAACAAGCGTGCCATAAACCAGTTTTTCGAGCACCTGCGCAACGTATTTGATGTGCATCGCCATCTCCAGGTCCTCATTCCGGTGAATGTCTGCATAGAGCTGGAGACGGATCAGGGAGAACCGGAACCGGTCGAGAGTTTCATCATCCATGATCATTGCTTCCCGGTAGATCGGTTCAATCAGGTCGGGAAACACCTGCGGGTTCTCAAGACAGGCAATAATCCCCGTGTATATAGGAAGGGATTTTTCCTTTCCGCTGAGAATCCGCAGGTAGTCCATTCCTTATCCCTCGACAACCGCGATGAGTGATTCCATGACTTTATCGACAGCGTCCCATGTCGGGCTGTTGCCGCTGCGCTTGATGATGAACGGGCGGCCCTCGTCGCCAGCCTTGCGCATCTCGATATCGATCGGTATTGCCCCGAGGAATGGCACCTTGAGTTCTTCGGCAATCTTTTTTCCGCCACCCTTGCCGAAGAGCTCGATCTCCTCGCCGCAGTGGGGGCAGAGCATCCCGCTCATGTTCTCGATAACACCGATGACCGGCAGCCCGAGCTTCTCGATAAACTTTGCCGATTTTCTTGCATCCATCGTGGCGACATCCTGGGGCGTAGTCACAATGACGGCTCCCCGGACGTTCGGTGCAAGCTGGGCAATAGTCAGCGCTTCGTCCCCGGTTCCCGGGGGGAGATCGACAACGAGATAGTCGAGCGAACCCCAGTTCACTTCGCCAAGGAACTGCTGGATTGCTGCCATCTTCATGGGTCCCCGCCAGATGATGGGGGTACTTGTGTCAGGCAACAGGAACGCCATGGAAAGAACAGACAACATACCGGTTACATGCACCGGTTCGATCTGGTTGCCGCTCACTGCCAGCTTATGATCCTCGATGCCCAGCATCTTGGGGACATTGGGGCCATGCATATCGAGATCGAGAAGACCTACTTTTTTACCGTGATTCGAAAGAGCATAGGCAAGATTGACCGAAACCGTGGATTTTCCCACGCCGCCTTTTCCGCTCAGCACCATGATGACATGCTTGACGTCCATGGTTGCTTTCGGGGGAAGGCCGGCCTGTTTCTTATTTGCCGATGAACAGGAAGAGGCAGTCGCGCAGCTGGAGCACTCGCTCTTGCACTCTTCGTCTGCTTTTTGTGATTGGGTATTGTTCTTAGCCATGGTATCCCTTTGGTAAATTCTGGTCGTGTACTCGTACCAGTTGTCACCATGAGAAAATAAAGATGTGGAAACCATCCCGGTTAACGAAAAGAGAATGGGGATGAGGGGCTCCCGGTGCGGGTAAAAAGAGACTGCGCGCCTGTGTGCTGTGCGGCCCTCTCACCGGTCTGATGGCAGATTACAATCAGGTTTCACTTTAGATGCACGCGGCCATCAGGTATCCTGTCATATGGATGGATCTGTGGACTGCCCGCTGAATTCCGCCATAATTTTATTATCTTCCCGTCTCAGGGTTTAGTAATGGAGCAGCTTACCGTTTCGCTGGATTTCCTGGCGTTTCCCCCAACCCACACCTGCGATGGCGGGAACATTTCGCCGCGTATCAGGCTCAAAGGACTCAATGCTGCATCGGTTGCCATCATGGTCTTCAACCCGTTCGAGAAATCCTGCTGTTCATTTACCCCCTGGATCTGCTGGAACATTCCCCCGGTAACCGTGATTCCTGAAGGTATCCCGAATGAGGGGATCACGACCGCACCGATCTCCGCAGTCCAGGGCATAACAGACTATGGCACTATCGGGTATACCGGGCCCTGCCCGCCACCCGGGGAGATGATCCGGTACCAGTTCAAGGTGTACGGGCTGGATGCCATGCTGGATCTCAAAGCCGGTGCCGACAAGCATGCCCTTATTCAGGCCATGAAAGGCCACGTGCTCCAGTTCGGCGAGACGGTTGCAATCTGCTCACGGTAAGTTCCTTACAAAGGATCACCATCCGGCTAAACCAAAAACCCGCTGCCTGCCGCAATGCATGAACATATCACCCGGTACGGTGAGAATGAAGTATCTTGTCCGGGGCAGAAATCCGCATCAGGCCCGGAAATAAAAATGGAGACAAGGATTATGGAATCACTCAGGATAAAAATTTCGGTAAAAGTTCTCCCGAACAACTATACCTGTGACGGAGAGGACATCTCGCCGGAGATCGATGTCGGCGGCGTGAACACGGCCATCTCGAAATCGCTGGCAATCATAGTCAATGACCCGGATGCCGGTAGCGGAGGTGGCTTTGTCCACTGGATTGCCTGGAACGTGGAACTGGTAAAGATGATCCCCGAAAAGATCCCCAATACTCCCGAAGTCACCTTTCCCCTCACGGCCCTCCAGGGACTGAACAGTTTCGGCAATATCGGTTACAATGGCCCGTGCCCGCCGCAAGGCCAGACACACCGTTACTTCTTCAAAATATACGGGCTGGACAGCCAGCTCTCCCTTCCGGCAGGATCAACAAAAGATCAGCTGGTAAAGGCAATGGAAGGGCACGTTGTCCAGTACGGCGAGACATACGTAACGTACGGGAGATAGACAATCCGGCTCACCCGTGCGTCAGGATTAATACATCCCGGCACAGACTGACAAACAGCATGAAAAAACGGGAAAGAGTGCGGTCATTAGACAAGGATCTTGATTCCGCTATCCGTACGGTTGCTGGAAAACACGAGGCCCTTCTCTCTCCTCTTGCTGCCACCAGCGCAGATGCAACGCGCCGTCACAACAGGGCTGCTGAAGATATCCGCACCCCGTACTCCCGCGATGCCGATCGCATCATCCATACCCGGGCATATACGCGGTACATTGACAAGACCCAGGTCTTTTACCTGGTGGAAAACGATCACATCACCCACCGGGTTATCCATGTCCAGCTCGTATCGAAGATTGCGCGGACGATAGGGCGGTGCCTGCGATTGAACGAGGATCTCATAGAAGCGATCGCACTCGGGCATGACATAGGTCATATCCCCTACGGCCATTTCGGCGAGTCCTGCCTCTCATCGCTCTGCGAACAGTACTGCACAGGCAAATTTTTCCACAACGTGCAGAGCGTGCAGTTCCTTGACCGGATCGAAGACCAGGACCTGACCATGCAGGTGCTCGATGGCGTACTCTGCCACAACGGGGAGGCAGACGATGTCCGCATCACCCCGGCACCCTGCCGGAACTGGGCAGCCTTTGACAAAAAAGTGCAGGACAATGCGGATGGCAGGCGCAGCGGCGCTGCCATGACGCTCGAAGGGTGCCTGGTCAAGTTTGCCGATACGATTGCCTATATCGGGCGGGACATCCAGGATGCAAAAGAGATCGGGCTGATCGATGATTCGATGCCATTACCGGAGGAATGCACTGCCATCCTGGGAAATACCAACCGCGAGATCATCAATACCCTGATCTATGACCTG
>Ga0310040_1001615_pt1 | contig 15915 bp, 15 predicted proteins | sample EPASupsiteHSE623_FD_200237 | JGI IMG/M metagenome (GOLD analysis project Ga0310040, IMG submission 200237) | Bioremediated contaminated groundwater from EPA Superfund site, New Mexico - Sample HSE6-23 (v2) (version 2) | ecosystem: Environmental > Aquatic > Deep subsurface > Groundwater >... | reverse complement strand
CTTGTTCCAAGCTCCCCATCCGGCTTCCTCCAGACCTCAACGTTACCGTTGACGCCCTTGCTTTAGGGTTGTCTTCCCGCTGGTTAGGCGACAGGGTTTCTTTCGACCCATCGGCTCAGCAGGCATGCTGGGTGAACAAAAAGGCCGCCTGTAGCCATCAGGCGGCAAATGCCAAATTATTTGAACATGAATCCTGTAGTGATACAGGAGAGGAGATAAATTAAAGACTATTTCATAAGGACCTTACCATCTATTTCAGGAAGTTGTCCTATCTCTCCGCTCAAGGTGTTGTCTATAAACAATACGTTTTCTTCAGCTAGTCGGAAATGCTAAACATTTATAGTCATGCGAAAAAATATTGACGACATCAGCGAAACAAAGCAATATAAGCTACTTCTTATAAGGAGTTACCAACCATTTTAAGCAGCCGTCTTTTTGCCCACCAAAAATATCATAGCCTTTAACAATGTCATTTAATGGCGCTTCATGAGTTTGTAAGAATTTGGTGTCTATTACTCCATTAGCAATTAAATCAATTAACTGCTTTATCTTGGTTGAATGCACCCAGCCCATCTTTATCGTGAGATTCTTTCCGGTTATTTCTTGCATTTGCAGTGTCTGTGGCTCAGCATAAAGTGCGATGATGGAAACAGTTCCACTGGGTCTAACCACATCTATCGCTGAATCGAAGGTTGGTTTAACTCCTGCTGCTTCAATCACCACGTCAGCTCCCCGGCCTTCAGTGAGATCTTTAACCTTTTGCACGACATCATCTTTTATTGGATTAAACACCAGATCCGCTGCTTTGTTTTTTAGCGCTACATCTAACCTGCTATCATTAGTATCTACGGCGATTATTTTAGCTGGACCAAATAACCGGCAAGTCAGCATGGCGCACATACCTACAGGACCGGCGCCAAATACTACGACTGTGTCTCCGGGCTTTATGTTGCCATTTTCAGCTCCAAAATATCCTGTAGAGAGAATATCCCCGGTAAAAAGCACATCCTTATCGGATAATCCATCTGGTATTTTTGCTACATCTATACTATTGTTGGCAAAGCGAACTCTAACATATTCGGCCTGACATCCGTCTTCCTGATAGCCAAAAAACCATCCTCCCTTTTCGCAATGACTGGTTAAACCTTGCTTGCAGTAAAAGCATTCTCCACAGCTGGTAATACAGTTGACAGCGACACGATCACCTATTTTTACTCTGGTTACGTCAGGTCCTGTTTCTACTACTTTGCCGACAAATTCATGCCCAATGGCAGTTCCTGGTTTTACAAGAGGAAGGTGGCCATCTTTTATGTGGACATCACTGGCGCAAATGGTTGACAAGGTGACTTGTACAATAATGTCATCCTTATTCTCGATCTGGGGAATTGGCTTATCTACCAGCCTCATATCATCCTTCCCGTAAAAACATAGTGCTTTCATTGTTCCTTGCATTATTATAATCTCCCTCCAAAATATATTTGTTTGTATTCAAATCAATAGCAAAATCCATGCCAACTGATAGATAACTTTATCAAGTGTGGCTTTACGCTTATCTCGTGGATTTATAGGCGAGAGGTACCGAAATACAGTGCGCCAACATGGAGCATGTTACTTAATGCATGCTCCATGTTGGCGCACTGTATTAGGCTAAAGTTTTAATTTTTTCCAAAATTGCTGGGAATATTATACCTTTTCAATTTACGATAAATGGTATTTCGTGCAAGTCCTAATTTTGCGGCTGTTTGTTTAATGTTACCGTTGGTCTCCTGTAACGTATCCATTATTAAATCCATCTCTGTTTGTTTAATAACACTAATGTCGTGTGATGCTTTTGTCCCTCCCCCTGAAATATTGAGCGGTAAATCACTATAGCTGATTTTGGAATTCTCACTATTGTTAGCCGCTCTTTCTAATACGTTTTCCAGCTCTCTGATATTCCCTGGCCAATCATAGCTTTTTAGTAAATTCATGGCTTGCTCTTCAATGGTAAGATAAGGCTTGTTTGTTTCATTCTTTATTCTCTCCAACGTACTGTATATCAAGGCATCAAGATCTTCCTTACGGTGTTTAAGGCTAGGCATATGAATAGTAAGAACATTTAATCGGTAAAAAAGATCGCGTCGGAAAGTTTTATTTACAACCTCTTCCTCTAAATTTTTATTGGTAGCGGCAATGATTCTAACATCAATCCGTTTTGGTTTGCTGCCTCCAATTCTGGTTACTTCCTTCTCTTGTATGACCCTGAGCAAAGTAACCTGAACATCCAAAGGCATTTCTCCTATTTCATCTAGGAAGATGGTACCCCCGTCAGCAAGTTCAAACTTTCCTGGATTACCATCTTTCTTGGAACCGGTGAAAGAGCCCCCTTCATAACCAAATAGTTCACTAACTATTAATCCTCTCGGTAAAGCACCACAATTTATGGCGATAAAAGGCATATGTGAACGAGGACTTGCATTGTGGATGGCCTGGGCCATAAGTTCCTTTCCAGTCCCGCTTTCACCCGTTATCAGGACATTATAACTAGAATAAGCTACCCGTTTGCCCTGGTTAATCATCTCCTGAAATACTGAAGAGTTTCCTATCATTTGTTCAAAAGTATATCTGGCCACGGAGCCCGTCACCTGGTTCACTAGTGCATGAACGATCTTGCTTGGCGTAAATGTTATGATTATGCTTTCCTGCAGACCTTGTTCGTTCTTAATGATAGAAGTGGAAAGCAGGCATGATAAATCTTTTCCAGGTAAATTAAAATCAATTTCTTTATTCTTTATCGTTCTTTGATAAATAAGAATATCTTTAATATCTATTCCAGACGGGATAATCTTTTTTAATGGTCGGTTCACAATTTCGGTTATAGGTATGCCCAAGAGTTGCAAAGCTTTTTGATTTATTTCGGTAACGTTTCCGGTCGGATCAACTATTAAGGCCCCGTCTGTAATTAAATCAAGGATTATTTTTTGTTTCCGAATAACTTTTTGGTTTTCTGCTGCGATTTGATCAATCCTAATTTGTCTTTCAATGGCATTTGCTATCCCCATGACCATGCCTAGAGTATGAGCATGTACACTTTTCGAAGTACCAGTAACATTCAAACATCCGAGCATATTACCTTCTGGATCAAAAATGGGTGCCCCTGAACAGTACCATAGATGATTTCCCTGATAATAATGTTCTTCAGCCCATATTTGGATGGGTTTTCCTAATGCCAGGCAGGTCCCTACTCCATTGGTTCCCATGGCTTCTTCTTTGCAGTCTAAGCCAAGTTCAGGAGCCGTTGTTTCCCGCATGGTTTTTTCATCTCCAAGGGCAAGGATAATGATACCTTCAGAGTCAGATAGGGCTACAAAACCCTGGCGATCCAAAATATTTAAATAGAGATTTTCCAGGTAATCACGAGCAGCATTTAGCAAGGTTATACTATTATCTCGTCTTTTGCTTATATCAGCATCCGAGCGCAGCTTTTTACTCAGATGGTAGGCATTAACATTATATTGTTTGCTCCGGTTCCATGAATCGAGAATATCCTTACGGACGTTATCCATGCCTACCGGATTACCATTTTGAAAGTCTTGCCAGAATTTTTTAATATTTTTCCTGCTTTGCTTATCAAACAAGATAGAACCCTCTCTTCACATTCAAACCTTAAGACAGCCTAATTGTATACTCTGATTCTAGGGAGTACAACATATGTACTGGTTTTTCTTCAAACCTCTTTTCTTCCCCTGGTTTTTGTCAAAATGTAGATACCATATTTTATTAATCATCTTTCATATTAATAGTGTATACATCCTTTTATATACCTCTGTTTTGGCGGCGTAGATAGGCAAAAAATGGGCAGGAGATATTCCTGCCCTCTTGGAGTATATGGTTAAATGTGCCCACTCCTGAACATACCCGTTTAATATATGCATAACCGTCATGGTTTAACCACGCGCTTGGACTGGCACCTTTTCATCGCTTGATTATAATATTCCCTCTGCCTTCAATTCAGCTTTTAGCCCATCTGCCACATCTTGGGACATACTAAAAGAATGTTCCTGGCCTGGGAATGCTCCCTCTCGCACTTCCCTGGCATAGGTGTTTAATGCTTTTTGCATATCTTCGCCCATACTGGCATAGCGTTTGACAAACTTGGGGTAAACCTGTCAAATAGGCCTAAGAGGTCGTGGATGACCAGAACCTGACCGTCACAGCTGTTTCCCGCACCTATGCCAATGGTAGGGACTTGGACTGATTCTGTAATAATCTTAGCTACCGGGGCTTGGTATTGCTTCCAGGGTAATCGCAAATGCCCCCGCCCTTTCTAAAGCCAGGGCATCTTTAACGATTTGTTTGGCACTTTCTAGGCTTTTACCCTGTACTTTGAAGCCGCCCAACTGAGCAGCTCTCTGCGGCGTTAAACCGATATGCCCCATAACCGGTATACCAGACTTGACCAGGGTGGCCACAGTGTCGGCGATCCACTCACCGCCTTCCAGCTTCAAAGCGTCCATGCGCCCTTCCCTGATCATCCGACTGGCATTGATCATAGCCTCCTTAGGGCCTAATTCATAGGTCATAAAAGGCATGTCTGCTACCATGAAGGTGTGTTTACCGGCATTGGCCACCGCTTTGCAAAAAAACAGCATGGTATCCAAATCGATATGCACGGTTGATTCATAGCCCATCATGGTCATGGCCCCGGAATCCCCCACCAGAATCATATCTATATCGGTCTTATCCACCTGAGACATCATGGCGAAATCATACACCGTCACCATAGTGATCTTTTTTCCCTGCTGCTTCATTTCTTTAAAAATAAGCAGACCTGAATTTGTGTTCTGCTCGGTTTTTCAATTTGGTGGAGGTGAACCGCACTCCACCAGTCCGGTTATTAATAAGTTTCGGAGCTACATCAAGGGCTCTGCTTGCTCCATTTACTTTAGCTACTACATTATTCAATGTCAGGTTGATATTTGTTATTTTGTCCGCCCGCAGAACACTGTACAGGCTGAAGCGATCGGTGTAAAAGGTGAAGGTCCTGGTGGCTGGGTCATATGTGCCACCCAGTCTAACCGGTGTAATATTGCCGGCTGCATCTTTCTCAAATCTAACGGCAGTTAACTTGGCTATATGTTCGGGGGGAAGTACTCCAAGGTTGGAAAGGTCAATAGTAACAGCCACCGGTTCCGAGAAGCCGTCAATCTTTTCCGTGGTAGACGATCCGGATGATGTGGTTGTGGTGATCTGGGCTGTGAGTTCCACCATTTTGCCGCCGATTTCAGAAAGGCTGACAGTCTGCGCTCCTGGATTAGCCTGCAGGTTCAGATCGGGAAGAGCATCCAGGGTGGGGGCGATATTTTCATCATTAACTGTTACAGTAATGCTTTCCTCATCTGTCAGGTTACCCGTTCCACTATCCGTCACTTTTACAGTGAAGTTATAGTTCCCTGGCCCCTGGGCTTCGGTCGGGGTCCAGGTCAGTGTACCGGTACTGGAATTAATCGCTGCTCCGCTAGGGACCATCCCTGTCAGGCTGTAGGTCAAAGTGTTAGCAGGACTGTCTGCATCCGTTGCGCTGGCGGTGAATGAGAGCAATGTCTCTTCATTCACCGTCTTATTGCCAATGCCGGCCAGAACCGGTGGGTCATTGGCATTGGCAACGCTAATAGTAAAAGCTTCCGCGTAAGTGTTGCCGCCGAATCAGCTGCCTGAACCCTGATGCTGTAGCTGTTTTTTGTCTCAAAGTCAAAGACCTCGCTGGTTTTTAAACTATTGCCATCTATAGTAAAACTTGCATTGTCCGTGCTTCCGTCTCCGCTTACAAGGGAATAGGTGAAGGTTTCTCCCGCATCAGGGTCACTGGCCGAAAGCGAACCGACTGTGGTCCCCGCAGGCGCATTCTCTATCACACTGTCCTGGGAAAGGTTGATATCGCTAGGGGGTAGATCCTGTGCAGAGACAGGATGGTCCCTGCGGTCCCTACCGCTATAACGGCATTGTTTTCATAGGCCACATCCCAGAGGTTGTTTGTGGTAGGTGGGGTAGCCCACGCAGCAGTCCAGGTAACGCCGTCCGGGGAAGTCAGCATCGTACCGGAATTGCCAATAGTACAGAAGTAATTCGGTGTAGTCAGGAAAGTGCCCTGGAGATAGCGGATACGCATGAGATTGGAGCTGGATGCCCATTCCCATATGTGGCACCGATAAAACTAGTGGTTGTGATAGGCTCGATAGTTGTCACATTCCACGTATTACCATCAGCTGAAGTAGCAATCATACCTTCCATACCAACACCATAGAAACCTCCGTTAAAGTAACCTACTTCCCAAAGGTCCTTGGTGGTAGCGGGCGGGGGGGCAGCAGGGACACTCCATTCCGTTCCGTTAGTATCGTTATAGGCTTCGCAATGGCTATTATCCTGAAGCGATACTGGCAGACCGGATCTATCGGAATCGGGAAAACCTGGCCTATTGCAAAGAGCACGGCATCCGGCTAAGCGGGCCAAAGCTCGGAAGACCCCCAGCGACAGCACTCATGAAGAACGCTGAAAAGAGAATAGAAAAACAGGATGCAAAAGAACGCAATGCGGTAGAAGGCAAGTTCGGGGAAGGCAAAAGAAAGTATGGGCTTGCTCGCATCTTTGCAAAACTGAAGGAAACTTCCGAGCGCATGATTGCTATGCAATTTTTGGTGATGAACTTGGAGCATAGGCTCAGAGTTCTTTTTGTCGAAATTCTGTTTCGGCTTTCTGGGCAAGAAAATGGCGCTATGCTAGCCTGGTAAATAAAATTGGGGTTTGGCTAGCAAGCCCTAAATAGAAACTGTTCTCCAAGGAAAATATGCGAAACGACCTCACAATCAAATGTTGTGAGGTCGTTTTTTTTTGTGCTTCCTATCACCCACTTTGGAACCAAACAACGCCACTCTGGACATTTACCCCTCTCACATCTTAAATCTGTACCCGACACCCCAGATTGTTTCAATATACTGGGGATTAGAGGGAACCAGTTCGATCTTCTCCCTCAATCTCCCAATGTGTACTGTCACCGTGGCAATGTCACCGAGAGAGTCCATACCCCAAATTCGATCAAACAATTCTGTTTTATTGAAAACCCGATTTGGATGAGAAGCCAGTAATACGAGCAGGTCAAATTCCTTGGCGGTCAAGTTTACTTCCACGTTATTTACATAAACTCTTCTCGATGTCTTATCCACATGCAGACCGCGAATCCTGATTTCGTCCTTTCTTTCCTCTCGCTGTCCGCGCAGTCGTTCATACCTGGCCAAATGAGCTTTAACGCGGGCAACTAATTCTCCCGGGCTGAATGGCTTGGTAATATAATCATCCGCCCCCAGTCCCAGTCCGCGAATCTTGTCTACATCCTCCTTTTTAGCCGAGACTACAAGGATGGGAATATCCTGTTCATTACGGATCTGGCGGCAGATTTCAAAGCCGTCTACACCCGGAAGCATCAAATCAAGGATAACCAGGTCATAGTGGTCGCTCCTGGCCCTGATTAGACCATTGTCACCCCTCTGTTCAATATCAACCGAGAAACCATTGATTTCCAGGTAATCCCGTTCAAGTTCGGCAATACTCAATTCGTCTTCAATGATCAGGATTTTCTTCAAGAACACTTCACCTTCTTCAGAGTAAAGAAAATGCTTGTCCCTTGCCCTTCCTCACTCTCAGCCCATATTCTCCCACCGTGTTCTTCAATGATTCGCCGGGCTATCGACAGCCCCAGTCCGCTACCCCCGGTAGTTGAATTTCTCGACGGATCGGCCCGGTAAAAACGATCAAAGATTAATGATAAAGCTTCTTTGGGAATTCCCTGACCGTTATCTCTAATTTGAACGGTGACATATTCGCCGTTTCCCTCGATTATCCTGATTGCGATTGTCCCAACTTCTTTATCCATATATTTATCGGCATTATCAACAATATTATTTACCACCCTTTTCAACTTTTCCCGGTCGGCCACAACCCACAGGGGCTCCCTGTTTTCCAGGTGAAGGTCCAACCTGACACCTTTCTTTTCCAGACCAAATTTTAATTCTTCGGTACAATCCTGAAAGTATTGTTTAATCTCTACCTTTTCAAAATTGAACGGCTCCTTTTTTAGATCCAGCTTTGAGAACAAAAACAGCTCGTCAATCAGTTGGTCAATGTCTGAGGTTTTGGAGTAAATCGTCTGAACATATTTTTGTATTTTCTCGGGGCTATCGGCTACTCCATCCATTATCCCCTCCACATAGCCCTTAACAGCAGACACAGGGGTTTTCAGGTCATGGGAGATACTCGAGATCAGTTCCTTCCGATTGTTTTCATACTGCATTTGCAGCTCGATTGATTCCTTCAGTTTAGCCCGCATTTCCTCAAAAGCCTGGCTGAGCTGGCCAATTTCATCGTTAGATCTGCAATCAACGTTAAAGTCCAGGTTTCCCTCCTTTATTTGTCGGGCGGCCTTTTTCAGTTTCTCAATTGGCTTGATGATGCTTCGGGAAACAATTAAGGTTAATAATCCATTGGTCAAAATCAATATCAGTAGTACGGCTAACATCATTGACAGAAAAAACTTCCTGGCCAAAGCCCCAATAGGGCTTAAGTCGGTCACCAGAAAAACGCTTCCCGCACTGTTGTCGCTGAAGTAAAAGTCAAACTGAATGGGTTGAAAAATACTGTTTCCGACAAAAATGATATCGTGTTCCTTGCGATGAGCGCCATGCCGGGACAGCCTGTCTAATATTCGCGGGTCGTTTATCATCCCGGAAGCATAGGTTATCTGATCACCTTTTCTGACAATAATGCCTGTGTTGACAATATTTATTTCCTTATCCAACCGCTGCAGGTAATCGGTATCTAATACTCTGTCGGGATTATTGGAGATTGTCCGCTGGATATCCTCAAAAGCCGCCACCTGCTGCTTGACAAACTCCTCCACTGATTGATGCTTTTGGCTGAAATCAAGGTTATAGATGTGCCTGATGTCCCCAAGATAGGCGTAACCCAGAATGAAGATAGCGGCTATAGACAAAAAAATCGGAATGATCAGCATCGCAATGTACGATAATATCAGTCTAATTCTGATTGACATAGCAATCTCCTGACGACAGATTTATATGCTTACTGAGATTATAACACTACGAAAATCCCTTATAAATCCTTTATATCAAACAGGTAAAACCCGGCGGAAAAGAAAATAATGATGTAGGAAAGGATAAACAAAAAAGAATAGAGCAGTTTTTCCGCAGAAACCGGACCCAACCACAACATGTGCCAATCGGTGTAGGAAACCAGCAGCAATCTGGCTGATTGAGGTATGATCAAAGGCAGCAGTTTGGCCGCGATATAGGCGAATATGGAAGTGGTCAGCGCACCGCTGCTGTTATGAAAAAACTGGGCAATGAACGCCGCGACAATTCCTAACGCCAGCATTGGGAAAACCGCTGCCCCGTACGCTTCGACACCTTGAAAAAATCCCGCCAACCATCCGCTCCCGGCTCCGCCTACAACCAGGCCGGCAGTGAGCGACAGCGCCAAAAGGACCGCCAGGAAGAGCAGAATTGTGAAGCCGATGGCGATGAGTTTGGAGGTGAAAACCTTAAACCTGCTGATCGGCCGGGTAAGGACCAGTTTAAGCGTTCTATCCCCGGCTTCTCCGGAAAAAGTGTCAGCCGCCCACATAAACACAAACAGCGGTAAGAACAGGCCGGTAAATGGCCCAAGGATTAAAATCGGGAAATCAGTGGCTCTCAGCCCCAGAAGGCCGATTCTGTCTTTAAATAAAGATATGAGTATCGCTGTCCCTACCGGTATAATTGCAGTCACCACCAAGAAAACAACTGTCTTCTTTTTCAGGAGTATTTTTTCCGTTTCATTAACCACGTTAACTAACAAGTTGTTCATCTCCGACCGCCTCCCTCCCGTCTTTCACCTGTTGGATAAAGAATTCCTCCAGGGAGGAGTATTCTATCAACAGTTCCGAAACAATGCCTTCTCTAATCAACCTGCCATTATTGATGATCCCGACCCGGTTGCACGTTAGCTCCATTTCATAGGCCAGATGACTCGAGATCAGGAAGGTCGCCTGTTGTTCGCGGGCCAACTCGACAATCATTTTTCTTATATCCACCATTCCCTCAATATCCAGGCCATTCATAGGTTCATCCAGCATGACGAGTTCAGGGTGGGACAAGAGAGCCGAGGCCAGAGCCAGCCGCTGCTTCATCCCCAGGGAATAGTGTTGGACCGGTTCATTTTTGTAAGGCTTCAGACCAACAATCTCCAAAACCTCATCAATCCGTTTTTGATCGAGGTTAGGGTAAAATCTGATCGCCAGTTCCAGGTTTTTGTACCCACTCAGATATTCATAGGCATCGGCTGTTTCAATAATGCAGCCCACTTTGGCCATCGCCTGTTCAAACTGCCTGGAAACGTCAAAACCCATGATTTTCACCTGCCCCCGGTCTGCCCGGCACAATCCGGTAATGGTTTTTATGATGGTAGTCTTGCCGGCGCCGTTTGGGCCGAGCAGCCCGTAGATGTCTCCTTTAAAAATGTCAAAGCTGATGCCTTTGACTCCCCGATTTTTTTTGGGATATATCTTGGTCAAATCCCTGACTTCCAGTACCTTGTCCATAGTTCCTCCTTTATACAAAGAGATAGGGTTCAAATAGAACCCCTTCTATAGAACCCTATCTGTCATTCGGAATCGTCTGTTACCGGCGGTGGCAAAACTGTTCCACATCTTCGGGTTGAATGGTCTTTACCGATTTACCGGTCAAATCAATTGAGTCAGGTGTGGTGCTGTTAATATTGGAAAGGTTCAAATCGACACTGACCACCACCTCGTGATCTTGTCCCGCGGCGTCCTTTCCGGTGAGAGTAATATCGGCCGTTTGTTCCCTAATGAAATTCTGATCGTCGATGTCGGCTTTAACGTCCACACTGGTGACCCTGATTTGATCGACCAGCTTGGGAAGCTGATCGTGAATGGCGGATGCGAATGGATCCGATGGATGGCGATTCTTCTCGCTCTCCAATGCCCTTTCTCTCACTGCCAGGGAAGCCACCGCGTTAACCAGCGGCGAGATCTGACTGTCGGATAGCGCCAAGGATACCTCTTTCATGCCCTCTCCCTTACTGTCAAGGGAAATGTAATTCTGGTAATTTCCCACTAACAGGTCCACGATGTTTTCCATGTCTTTCGCTAAGGCCGGGTTTTGATGCCCGTGACCCCATTCTTTCGCGCCCTTGTGTTTACCGGGTTCGAAGGCCAGGACGTTGTAGACATCGCTGTCACTGGATTTTGTCACTGTCTGATCATCCTGCCGGTAAACGGTCATGGTCTTCGTTTGCCCGTCAAACGTCACGTTAAGTACCCCACTCATGGCCTTTGTGTTCTGATTCATCTTAACTGTGCCATTGGACTGAACTATAACCTTCCCGTTGTCTGCAACCGTGAACGCGGCAGTTCCGGTCATACTTGTGGCAGCCCTGGTGTTCTTAAACGCTGTCTTATAGACATCGTACCCCGTTGAGCCTGAACCACTGGCCAGGGCTGTGGCTGCCATCAGCACCCCCCCTACGATAACGCTGATTCCAATCACCAGTTTTTTGTTCATAATACCCCCTCCATGTTTTTTACTTCAAGCCCGGGCTTCTATTTTTATCATGGACCACATTTATCAACTGCCAATAAACAAAATCTAAACTTTTTCTAAACTTTGCAGGGGCTTCCCAAACCTATCCGCCTCCTCCATCTGCCGCTTAAGCTCCTGCCTTTTTCCTACAGAAAGTATACTCTCACAACGCCGCGGATGAAGATAAGCGGATAATGCCTGTAACTATCAGCCTACTCGATTGTCGTAAATTGCGATTTGACAAAAAAAGGAAATTTGGTGGGCCTTGTCAAATACTTATCTGGGTGAAGGATAGTATCTGAAATTAAGAAGCGATTTTTATTTTATTTAGGATGGGAGGGAAGACCATGTTTTTTGTTCATCAGGTTTTTGGTGGGGATAAGGCTGACTATATCGGAAGCAGACTGGGATTCCTGCAAGAGAACACAATTTTTTCGAATAACTCTAAAGCATATACAGGAGTTATCGAAAAGATGTCTAGAACAGAGGTTGATTTATTTTTTGATTTAACTAATTCGACGGAAATTGGAAATGAACTGGGTGAGTCGCTAAAAGGGCAAATATTACAACGCTTCAATGATGCATGTCCTCTCTTGGAAGGGGAAAAAGTTGAAGAGATCAAATTTTGGCAGCCTGCTGGAATCAATTATGACTTGTTCGATGACAGAGTAATTGCTTTACAACAAACGACGAATCAGGCAGAATGTTTCTTTATGTTCAACGTCAAACAGCTTCTTAATGACCAGAACGTTGAGCCCTTACCTACAGACCCATTGGAACAAAATTGTGTCACAATAGGACCTGTTGCTCAAATCGCTTCTACCATAGGGCTAGCTTTGCTTTCTACGGTAACGAGTAAAATAGCCGCATATGCTATCGATCAATTATTTCCCCCGCGTTTGCCAAGCTATTTTGATCAAGTGTACGAGGAATTTCGCAAAATCCTGAGAAATGAGTTGGACAAAAAGACCATTGAAGATATTAATGCCCAAATCAATGATGGGGTTGTCAAGTGGATAAGGAATGTTTATGTTCCCCGAAAAGACTCGAATCCAAAGCCTTCCAAGAAAGAGTTGTATGATGCGCTTACGCCGGTGGTAAACAAATTGCTTATTGAGCTATTACCCCTTCTTAAGAAAGACCCAATCCTGGGGCTGGAGGCTTTTGGCATTGGGGCTAATGTGACACTCGCTTTAATACAAGAACAAGCTATGGTTGATCCTAATGTTACGGATCCAAACCTCTCGAGTCATGTCACAACCTTACGCAATTATGCCACGGATTTCATTAACCATGCTGAAATGGCTGCTCAAAAATTATCCGGAGTTTATCTTGAGGAATTTAAACATGAGCAGTGGCAGATTCACTTAGCTTGTAGGCCCTTGGAGGACCCCAGGTATTGGGGTTGGTATTTTGAGGTCGGTCAATATTATAATGTGCCTGGATGGTATGCTATTTTCTTTATTCCACTTACGGATAGAGATATTGAACAAATACAAAGGTATGGGTGGATATGGTACTCAAAACAAGTAGAAAACACTCAATGGGGGCAAGAAGGATTGCAAAGGCGGGACAGTGAATTTATCATAGGACTTCACCAGGGTGCTTGTGGGAAGTCTGTAGACAGTTGGAAGAAACTGTTGAACCATAGACTTCCTACCGGCGCCTGACACTCAAAAGACGGAGGAAGCATGGTTAGCCACGGCCATTATCCCGGCCGTGTTGACCCGCAGGGGAGCCCGAAGCACCTGCGGGTTTCGCTTATTTTTATAGGTATCTTGTTGCACGCTTATGAGTATGGCAACCATGGGATTGATACTTGCAGCGGACTGTCCACTCCAACCCCTTAGATACTTTTGTTAGTTGCGCTTTTATAACCGTTTTTGTTTTCGCGGACGTTTAAGAGGAATAATATGACAGCACCAGCTGCATCCAAACAACATCGAAATAATGACCCTTTTTGAGCCCAACACCGTGAAACCGGCCGCATTCCTTAAACCCATGCTTCGTGTGAAAACGAATGCTGCCTTCGTTTAAGGAGGATATTCCCGCCAGAATGTTCCGGATACCTCTTGATTTGGCTTCGTCCAGCAGGCGCTTGAGCATAAGGGTTCCCAGTCCCTGACCTGTCATATCCGGTTTGACAAAGTATGTAATTTCAGTTGTACCCTTGAAGGCGGGCATGGGGTTATGTGGGCGGAGCATCGCAAAACCAACAATAATTCCATCTTGATTCTCTAAAACTATCCGAGGATAACCTTCGGAATTCTGAAATATCGCATCGAAGAACTCATAAGGCAATTTTTCCTCCGGATACGCGGCAAAGCTGTGCTCGACATAATAATTGAAGATGTCCATAACCGAAATGCGATCATCCTTTATCATCTCGCGAATGGCTGCCATGTTTCTCACCTTCCTTCAGACTTATTCACCTTTTCCCTTTGAACCACAATGCGCTTGACTCCACCGGGAACCTTTTTTTATGCGTCAATTGCCTGTGTTGATAATATCTTCGTTTTCTTCTTAAATAAAGATACAGTTTGCAGCAAGTTCCTCTATAACAGTTTCATGCTACAACTGCTGTTATATATTTTGCTATAATTAAACAGAAAGGAGATGATGACAGGTATTAAGAAGTACGAGCAAATTGTGCGTAGAATTCAGGATTTTATCACGTTAGGAACGCTGAAAGATGGTGAACGGGTGCCATCGATCCGCTCCATGGCCAACCAAATGGGGGTTAGTATCATGACCGTCCTGGAGGGGTATCGCCGTTTGGAAAATCTGGGACTAATCGAAAGCCGGCCGCAAAGCGGGTACTATGTTCGCCCAAAAGCTCTTCGCGTTCCACGTTCATTGTTGCGGCTGCCCGAAGTATGTCAGTCTGATATCGCCCTCAGGACTGAAGCTGTAGTACTCCCCGAAGCTGTAGAGCAACTTGCCATCCAATCCTTGAGAAAAGATGTTCTTCCTCTCGGCGCCGGGCAACCCGACCCGGATTTTTTCCCCAACGAAGGATTGAGTATCCACTTGGCCCGAATTGCCCGTAACGACCCAAGAGTGGTGAACCAGTATTGTATTGGGAGGGGACAACACGCCCTATTGGAAATGATCTCGAAGTTGATGATCAATGCGGGGTGCGCTGCCTTGGAAGATGAGGTTGTGGTCACAAGTGGGGCAACCCAAGCTTTAATGCTGGCCCTGAGGGCAGTGACCCGACCCGGTGATACTGTTGCTGTTGAATCACCCGGGTACTACGGTTTTTACGCCTTATTACAATTTTTCAGTCTTAACGCGGTGGAAATCCCGTGTGATCCACAAAACGGGCTAGCCGTGGATGCATTGCAAACTATTTTGCATGATGGGATGCGCCCTGCCTGTTTATTATTGTCCTCCAATTACTCAAATCCAACAGGGGCTCTAATGCCGGACGAAAAAAAAGAGACACTTGTTAAACTGTGCTCTCAGTACAACCTTCCAATCATAGAGGACGATACATTTGGAGAATTAATCTTCAATTCTCATCGACCACGTCCTCTGAAAGCACTGGCGCCGAATATTGTACTTTATGTAGGAAGTTTTAGTAAAATTCTTGCCCCGGGATATCGGCTCGCCTGGCTGGCGGGCGGCCGGCACACTGATGATATCCTGCGTTGTCATGGAATGTCTGTGCTGGCAACACCCGCAGCAACGCAGTTGGCCCTGGCTTCATTCCTGAAAGATGGGGGTTGGAAACGGCATTTACGTCGACTGCGAAAGCAATACGAGGAAAATGTCAGGTTGTTTCAAACGAAAATTGCTGAGTACTTTCCAAACGGAACGCGGACATCTAATCCTCAGGGCGGTCATTTTCTATGGGTTGAATTGCCTCAAGGCAACGATGCCGTTGCGCTTTCTGTTGCTGCAATTAATGATAGAATTTCAATTGCCCCGGGTGTTCTTTTTTCATCTCGCCAGCACTACAGAAGCAACTTCCGTCTGAACTGTGCCGTAAAATGGACTGATGAAGTCGAGAAAGCTATTGAGCGGCTTGGTGAACTTTCCGCCAGGTCGAGAATGCAATAATAAGGGGGCTGCCTAATCGAGTAGGAGGCGGAGTCTCTCCGCCGTCCTCTCACACCACCGTACGTACCGTTCGGTATACGGCGGTTCGCCAAATGTTACGAACTTCAAGATATCGGTCCATGAGGCTGACTAGTCCAAGCTTTTGCCAGTAATCCTTTGTTAGGATGGGATTTAAGAGCAAGGATGCAGCCCATGGGCCTTTTCTCGTGTTTGAATAGCC
>Ga0310040_1001613_pt1 | contig 15929 bp, 13 predicted proteins | sample EPASupsiteHSE623_FD_200237 | JGI IMG/M metagenome (GOLD analysis project Ga0310040, IMG submission 200237) | Bioremediated contaminated groundwater from EPA Superfund site, New Mexico - Sample HSE6-23 (v2) (version 2) | ecosystem: Environmental > Aquatic > Deep subsurface > Groundwater >... | reverse complement strand
ATCTCGACGCGGTAATCCGACAGTTGCATAGCGGGTTGCCGAAATTGTGTACTGACCATGCAGCGTTACGAAGCCTGACTGCTTGGCCTTGGATAGTTAGTCTCAACTTGAAAGCGAATTAGAATTAGACTGTAGTCTGTCAGAAGTGCACAAAGAACATACGACCTCTGCTTGCCATGTGCCAGGTTCAACGAGGCCCTTTCCCTAAACGCCTACAGGCTATCCACCCAAAAGACTATCAAGGAGTTTCGTCATCGCCCCCGTCACCGGCAACACCAACGGCCTCAAGCCCAAGCAACTGCGGGCTTTAGAGCGTCTCGCCCAGAAAAAGGTCGCGCCCGACGAGATCGTCGGCCGGGAGACCGCCCGGGCGCTGGCCGAGATCTCCACCGAACTGAACCGGCAGGTCGGTTTGCTCATCCACCGTTCCGGTCAGATCGAGACCGTGATCGTCGGCGATTACGACCGCATCACTATTCCGGCCCTGGCCCAGGTCGGCGCCGGCGGCGGCCGCCTGCGCGGCCTGCGTTGTGTGCATACGGTGCTCGGTGGCGGTTCGGCGGTGGGCGAGGAAGACATCATGGACTTGGCCTGCCTGCGGCTCGATCTGATGGCGATCCTCACCATCCGGGAAGGATTGCCGGACCTGCTCCATCCGGTGCATCTCATCCCCCGCCCCATCGACGGCCGCGACTGGGCCGCGCTGGCGCCGGTCCATCCCGCCAATCAGCAGGTGTCCTGCATCGAACTGATCGAGGCCCTGGAGGAAGAGTTCGGCCGCGAACGTCCGGTGCGCGAGGTCGACCGGGGCAAGGACCGGGCCATCCTCGTCTCGGTGACCACCGGCTCCCGCGTCGAGGCCGAGGACTCCATGGCCGAGCTGGTCGAGCTGGCCCGCTCCGCCGGGGTCGAGGTTTTGGCCCAGGTGATCCAGCGCCGCAAGCACATCCATCCCCGCTTCATCCTCGGCCGCGGCAAACTGGTGGAGATCGTGCTCATGAGCCTGCGCCTCGGGGCCAACCTGCTCCTCTTCGACCAGGAACTCAGCCCCTCGCAGATCCGTTCGGTCACCGATCATACCGACCTGCGGGTCATCGACCGCACCCAGTTGATCCTCGACATCTTTGCCAGCCGGGCCCGTTCCCGCGAAGGCAAGCTCCAGATCGAGATGGCCCAGTTGAAGTACATGCTGCCCAAGCTGACCACCCGCGACGACGCCTTGTCGCGGCTCACCGGCGGCATCGGCGCCCGCGGTCCGGGCGAGACCCGGCTGGAGATCGACAAGCGGCGGATCAACGACCGGATCACCCGCCTGGGCAAGGAGTTGAAGGCGGTAGGCGAGCAACGGTATCACCGCCGCAGCCGGCGGCGCAAGCGCGACGTGCCGGTGATCTCCCTGGTCGGCTACACCAATGCCGGCAAATCGACCCTGCTCAACACCCTGACCAAGAGCGAAATCCAGGCCGAGGATCTGCTGTTCGCCACCCTGGACCCCACCAGTCGTCGCCTCCGCTTTCCCGAGGACATGGAGGTGATCGTTACCGATACCGTCGGCTTCATCCGCCATCTGCCCGGTGACCTGCTCAAGGCCTTTGAATCGACCCTGGAGGAGCTGTTTGAGGCCGATCTCCTGCTCCATGTGATCGATGTTTCCAATCCGGCCTGGCCGCAGCAGGTCGCGGTGGTGGAAGCACTCCTGGCCGAACTGGAACTGGACGGAATCCCCTGTCTCAAGGTGTTGAACAAGATAGACCGACTGTCCCCGGAGGAGCAGGTGCAGGTGACTCTCTCCGGAGAGGGAGTGGGGATCAGTGCCCTGGATGCGGGCCCGCTCGGGCCGCTGCTCGTTCGGGCTCAGGAGATCCTGAAAGGAGCCCTGGTGTCGAGGAGCGAGGTGTCACTCGCTGCGAGGAAAGGGGAAAGGGGGGAAGAAGAGGATGTTGGTTAGAACTGGAGGAAGAAGCCCAGGGCCTTGTCCATTTCGGCGTTGCCTTTGAATTCGCACCCGACCATGTTTTCCCGGACCGACTTGACCACCGCCTGTTTTTTCAGTAGGGTCTTGTTTTTATCGTTGAGCTGAAATTCAATTCGTATTTCCTGATCTATTTCAATCCGGTGCAGGCCGGAGACGGTGAAGCCGACGCCACTGCGCGAGATGTTGTTGATCTGGATGATGCCACCACCCACCCCACCTTCGCTGATAATCTCGTACGTGCCATGCAGGTTGGTCTGTTTGCGGTAATGGCGGCGAAAATTGAGCAACACCGCGAACGTTTCCTGGCAAGGACAACGAACCGTTATCGTGTGTCGTCCCGAACGGAATGCTGCCGCCGAAAAGTGCTTGACGACGCCGCAGGCTGGACAGGTGAGCGTTGCCGTGTCGTTGCCGTGGACATGCACGGTAATGGTGTTCATCGTTGTCAGTCGTAGATGATACAGGTAAACCGTTCCAGTTCCGCTTCGGTTTCCGGATCAAGATCGGCGGCGATTTCATGAATCCGGTATTCCTTGTGGCAACCGGAGCATTGCAGCCGGACCTGACGGCACCGGCGCCGCACCTGCAACGGTTGATCGCATTCCTTACATTTCACGTCTGCTGTGCCTTGCCGATAAGTTGTTCACGGGTAAAGACCGCCTTGAGGGGATATCCCTGGGCCGCAAGAATTTCGGCCCCGCCTTCCTGCCGGTCGACGATGGTGGCCACCAAACCGACCTTGAATCCTTCGTTTTCTACCCGTTCGATGACCTTGAGCAGCGTGCCACCGGTGGTGACCACATCTTCGACCAGGGCCACCAGACCGCCGGGTTGGAGGTTGCTTTTCCCTTCGATGAAATTCCCGGTCCCGTGGCCCTTGGCTTCCTTGCGAACGATGAAGGCCGGAATCGGGGCTTTCTCCAGGTAACTGACCAGCGAAACCGCGGTCACCAGCGGGTCGGCGCCCAGCGTCATCCCTCCCACGCCGACAATGGGTTCCGGGTGCTGGCGGATCAGTTCGAACAGCAGGCGTCCGCACAGATAGCCGCCTTCGGCGTCCAGGGTGGTTTGCTTGCCGTCCACATAAAAATCCGAGGTTTTGCCCGATGTCAGGGTAAAGGTCCCTTTCCGGTAGGATTTTTGGAGGAGCAGGTCGTGCAATCGTTGTCGTTCGTTCATGCGTATATCCTTTAAGTATATGGTTATGAAGAGGATACCCTCTTTTGCGGTTTTCGCAAAACGATTTCTCGGGCCGAGAAGAAGGTATCCGCACAGGCGGCCTTCTTCCAGCTTGCATTTTAGCGCTCCCTCGTGGATACTGATGGCAATGTCGGTTTCATGGAATCGAAAACCATTGGAGAGGACGAACAAATGTGTGGAATAGTTGGTTATGTCGGGACGAGAAGAGTTGTGCCCATTCTCCTTGAGGGGTTACGGAGGCTCGAATATCGTGGATACGATTCCGCCGGACTGGTGTACCATCTCAACAACCAACTGGTCCGCTACCGGGCCAAGGGAAAGCTGGCCAATCTCGAGGCCGTGGTTGACGAGTACATCGGGGTCGCCAGCAGCACCGGTCTCGGCCATACCCGCTGGGCCACCCATGGCGCCCCGACCGAGGGCAACGCCCATCCCCATACCGATTGCACCGGCGAATTGGTCGTTGTTCACAACGGCATCATCGAAAATTATAATTCGCTGAAAAAGGAATTGACGGCCAAAGGGCACGTTTTTGCGTCGGAAACCGACACCGAGGTCTTGGCGCACCTGATCGAGGACTGCCTGCAAGGCGATCTGGTGGCCGCGGTTCGCGCCGCCCTGGCCCAAATCGAGGGTTCCTACGCCATCGGCGTGCTCTGGGCCAAGGAGCCGGAGTTGCTGGTGGCCGCCCGCAATCACAGTCCCCTGGTCATGGGGGTTGCCCCGGATGCCTGCTATATCGCCTCGGATATACCGGCCTTGCTGCCCTACACCAGGGAGGTCATTTTTCTTGATGACCGGGAGATGGCGGTGCTGCGCAAAGGCACCTACACCATCTTGCAGGTCGATGACGGTTCAGAACTGGACAAAACCATCTCGTTGATCGATTGGAATGCCTCGATGGCCGAGAAAGCCGGTTATCGCCATTTCATGCTCAAGGAGATTTTCGAGCAACCCCAGGCCATTCTCAACACGGTCAGCGGCCGCATCGTTCCCGATACCGGTTTTGTCGATCTCCCGGAGATAGGCCTCGATCCGGCGGAACTCAACAATATCGAGCGCATCGCCCTGGTTGCCTGCGGCACTTCCTGGCACGCCGCCCTCATCGCCAAGTATTGGATCGAGAAATGGGTCGGCATTCCGGTGGAGGTGGATATTGCCTCCGAGTTCCGCTACCGGAGGCTCCTGGTCGACGAGCGCACCCTGACCATCGCCATTTCCCAGTCCGGCGAGACCGCCGACACCCTGGCCGGAATCCGCCGGGCGGCACAATTGGGCTCCAAGGTGGTGACGGTGTGCAACGTGGTGGGCTCAACCATGACCCGGGAGGCCAATGGCGTTATCTACACCCATGCCGGTCCGGAGATCGGTGTCGCCTCGACCAAGGCCTTTACCTGCCAACTGGCGGCGCTCTTTCTGCTGACGCTCTACCTCGGTCAGGCACGCAAGACCATCGATCCGATGACCCAGAAGAAGCTGGGACTCGCCTTGATCGATATCGCCGGGGTCATCGAAAGCGAATTGCCGCGGTTGCAAGCAGAGATCAAGCTGCTGATCGAGCAATATTACGAAGCCAAGGATTTCCTGTTTGTCGGCCGGGGGCTCAGTTTCCCCATCGCCCTCGAAGGCGCGCTCAAGTTGAAGGAGATTTCCTATATCCATGCCGAGGGATATGCCGCCGGCGAACTGAAACACGGTCCCATCGCCCTGATTGACCGGGAAATGCCGGTGGTGGCCCTGGTGCCCAGGGACTCGGTGTATCTGAAGGCGGTGTCCAATGTCGAGGAGATCAAAGCCCGGCAGGGGAGGCTGGTGCTCTTCGGAACGAATGGCGACGAGCATCTGGCCGCACTGACCGGGGACGTTTTGTATCTTCCGGAAGTTTTGGAGGATCTCAACCCGCTGCTCTACACTATCCCGGCCCAGTTGCTGGCCTATGAAATTGCCAATCGTCGCGGCTGCGATGTCGACCAACCGCGCAACCTGGCGAAAAGCGTGACTGTGGAGTAGGCAACGACCAAACGATCGCTGTCTTTTTCCGGCGTTGTTGCCACGCTCGCCGTTTTTTACGCCTGAGGGGTTCCTCTCAGGCGTTTTTTTTATCTTTCGAGAAACGAACAATCGAGGTTGCCGCCATCGCCCCATCGGCGTAACATCCCCCGCTAAATTGTCCCGATTTTGCGATGACGACGGCGATGCCCCTTTGGTCGAGGATTGTCCGGTTCTCGAGGAGGTGATGTTTTCGCATGCGAAATGCGATTGATTTGAGCGTTGTCCCATCGTATTCCGGTTCGCCTTCAAGTTGACCTCGGATGAGGTCCTGTAATTTGAACCGTTGGGGGTACCGTCACTTCGACCAAAGAGGAATTTCATTGTCCGGAAGGCTATGATTTCTCGTTATTGCTCGAAAGGACGATATACATTGCTTCAGTCTGAGGGGATGCGAGCGGGATAAACGGTATGATTTGTCATTTTGCGGGAAGCCCGGATGGGAATGAATTCTCCGCTTGCATACATTCATGAATGTATATATAAAGGGCTTTTGAATTGTATCGACGCGACGGTCGGGAACAATGGCATGCTACTCGCCATGGTTTATCCTTTTAACTCGTTGTTTTCTTTATAAGGATGTTACAGATGCGTGTTACGAATTATTTTCAGATGCTTGCTGTCTGTTGCTTGCTGGCAGGATTGCTCACGACAACCGGTTGCAAGCAGCAGGCGCCTCCCGGCGGGGCTGCGGGCGGCAAGGGGCCGCCCGAGGTGGGTGTCGTTGTGCTCAAACCGGAACAGGTCGTCCTGACCACGGAATTGACCGGTCGAATAGCCGCCCAGATGGTGGCGGAGGTGCGGCCCCAGGTCGGAGGCATCGTCAAGAAGCGATTGTTTAACGAGGGGGAACGCGTCAAGGCCGGCGACATCCTCTATCAAATCGACCCGGCCACTTTCCAGGCGGCGGTCGCCAGTGCCAAGGCCGCCTTGGCCAAGGCCGAAGCCAATGCCTTTGCCTTGCGGAAGAAGACGGATCGATACCGGCAGTTGGTGGCGATTAACGCGGTCAGTCAGCAGGAGTACGACGATACCTCGGCGGCGTTCAACCAGGCGGAAGCGGATATCGAAAACGGGAAGGCAGTCCTGGAAACCGCCAAGATCAACCTGGCCTACACCCGGGTCACTGCCCCCATCGATGGGGTCATCGGCCGATCCTCCGTCACGCCCGGCGCCCTGGTAACAGCCAATCAGGCGGCAGCGCTGGCCACCATCCAACAGCTCGATCCGGTCTTTGTCGATGTCACCCAAGCCAGCGCCGAGATGCTTCGGCTGAAAAGGAGCCTGGCCAGCGGCGAATTGAAGGGAGGAGGTGAGGGGCAAGCCCGGGTCCGGCTGTTGCTCGAAGACGGCTCTCCCTATCCCCACGATGGTTTGCTCAAATTCAGCGAAGTATCGGTGGACCAGGCCACCGGATCGGTCACCCTGCGCGCCCAGTTTCCCAACCCGGAGCGCATGCTGCTCCCCGGAATGTTCGTCCGCGCCATTGTGCAGGAGGGGGTCCGCGAGCAGGGGATGCTGGTTCCCCAACGGGGCCTGAGCCGCAACACCGCCGGCAAGGCGACGGTCCTGGTGGTTGGCGGCAACGAGACGGTGGAACAGCGGATCGTCAGTGCCGAGCGGACCGTAGCCGATACCTGGTTGGTGACCGAGGGATTACAGGCCGGCGACCGGGTCGTTGTGGAAGGGCTCCAGCGCATCCGGCCCGGAGCCACCGTGAAGACGGTGCCCTTCGAGGGCAAGGCGGCCGAATCGGGCAGCCCGTCCGCCATGAAGAAGCCTTGAGGAGTTAGCGACCATGGCCCGTTTTTTCATCAATCGTCCCATCTTTGCCTGGGTTATCGCCATCATGATCATGCTGGCCGGCCTGTTGTCGATCCACAGGCTGCCGGTTTCCCAGTATCCGGCCATCGCCCCGCCGCAGATCGCCATCAACGCCACCTATCCCGGTGCCTCGGCCCAGACCGTGCAGGATACGGTGACCCAGGTGATCGAGCAGAAGCTCAACGGCATCGACAACCTGATTTATATGTCGTCCACCAGCGATTCGTCGGGGGCCGTGTCCATCACCCTGACCTTCAAGGCGGGGACCGATCCCAACATCGCCCAGGTACAGGTCCAGAATAAACTCCAGTTGGCGGTGCCGCTTCTACCGGAGGTCGTGCAGCGGCAGGGGATCGCGGTGGTCAAGTCGACCAGGAATTTTCTCCTCATCGTCGGACTGGTTTCCGAAGACGGGTCGATGGATCGCAACAGTCTGGCCGATTACATGGTCTCCAACATCCAGGATATCATCAGTCGCCTCGACGGCGTGGGGGAATTGCTGTTGTTCGGCACCCAGAACGCCATGCGGATCTGGGTAAACCCGAATAAACTCAACAGCTACCATCTCACCATCAACGATGTCATCACCGCGCTGCAAGCCCAGAACGCACAGGTTTCGGCCGGCCAGCTCGGTGGCTTGCCCGCGGTCGAAGGGCAGCAGTTGAACGCCACCATCACGGCCCGCACCCTGCTGCAAACGCCGGAACAGTTCGACGCCATCGTCCTGCGCACCAACGGCGACGGCTCGGTCATCCGGCTCAAGGATGTGGCTGAAAGCAAGATCGGCACCGAAAACTACGAATTGCAGTCGTTTTACAACGGCAAACCGCTGGGCGGCATGGCCATCCGGCTCGCCGCCGGGGCCAACGCCCTGGAGACCGGCGATCGGGTCAAGGCCAAGCTGGAGGAGTTATCGAAGTACTTTCCTCCCGGCATGAAGGTGGTGTATCCCTACGATACCACCCCCTTTGTCAAGATATCGATCGAGGAGGTGATGCATACCCTCGTCGAGGCGGTCTTTCTGGTCTTTATCGTCATGTTCCTGTTCCTGCAGAATTTTCGCGCCACCTTCATCCCGACCATCGCGGTGCCGGTGGTGCTCCTGGGGACCATGGGGGTGCTGGCCGCCGCCGGCTATTCGATCAACACCCTGACCATGTTTGCCCTGGTGATCGTCATCGGTCTCTTGGTCGACGATGCCATCGTGGTGGTGGAGAACGTGGAGCGGATCATGTCCGAGGAAGGGCTCTCGCCCCACGAGGCCACCATCAAATCCATGGACCAGATCACCAGCGCCCTGTGGGGGATCGCCACGGTGCTGACGGCGGTCTTCCTGCCCATGGCCTTCTTCGGCGGTTCCACCGGCGTCATCTACCGTCAGTTCTCGATCACCATCATTGCCGCCATGATTCTCTCGGTGCTGGTGGCCATGATCCTCACCCCGGCCCTCTGCGCCACCTTGCTGATGCCCATCGAAAAGGGGCACGCGCCCGGAGAATGCGGCTGGTTCTGCCAGTTTTTCCGCTGGTTCAACCGGTGCTTCGACTTCTGCCGCACCAAATACGAGGCCATCGTCGGCCGGTCCTTTGGCAAGAAATGGCGCTATCTGGCGGTCTATGGCCTGATCGTTGCGGTCATGATCCACTTTTTCCTGCGCCTGCCCACTTCCTTCCTCCCCGACGAGGACCAGGGCTTCATCATCTGCCAGGTGCAGCTCCCCGCCGGGGCGACCCAGGAGCGGACCATCCAGTTGATCCGCCAGTTGGAGCAGCATTTCCTCACCCAGGAAACCGCCACCGTGACCGGGGTGATCACGGTAACGGGTTTCAGTTTCGCCGGCCGGGGCCAGAACATGGGGTTGGCTTTCGTCAAACTCAAGGATTGGAGCCTGCGCAAGGACAAGGACCTGAAGGCGGCTGCCATCGCCAACCGGGCCATGAAGGCCTTTGCGGGCTTTCGCGATGGCCTGGCCTTCGCCTTCTCGCCGCCGGCGGTGCTCGAACTGGGGGTGGCCAACGGGTTTGATCTCCAGTTGCAGGACCGCGCCGGTCTGGGACATGAAAGACTGATGGAGGCGCGGAACCAGTTGCTGGGCATGGCCATGAAGAATCCCAAACTGGTGGCGGTCCGGCCCAACGGTCAGGACGACTCGCCCCAGTTCAAGCTCGACATCGACGATATTCGGGCCGGCGCCCTCGGCATTGCGCCCCCGGACATCAACCGGGTGCTCTCCACGGCCTGGGGTGGTTCGTACATCAACGACTTCATCCAGAACGGCCGGGTGAAGAAGGTCTATCTTCAGGCCGATGCCCAATACCGCATGCTGCCGGAGAACATCAACAACTGGTATGTCAGTAACAAAACCGGCCAGATGGTCCCTTTTTCCGCCTTTGCCACCGCCCGTTGGCAGTATGGCTCACCCCGGCTGGAGCGCTATAACGGCATTCCGTCGGTGGAGATCCTTGGCCAGGCCGCACCGGGGATCAGTACCGGCGAGGCCATGGCGGAAGTCGAGGCCATGGTGGCCCAACTGCCGACCGGCATCGGTTACGAGTGGACCGGGCTCTCCTACGAGGAAAAGAATGCCGGCGCCCAGGCACCCGCCCTTTACGCTATCTCGCTTTTGGTGGTCTTTCTGGCGGTGGCCGCCTTGTACGAAAGCTGGACCATCCCCTTCGTCAATTTGCTGATGCTGCCGCTGGGACTGGTGGGCGCGGTCACGGCCGTCACCTTGCGGGTTCTGCCCAACGACGTCTATCTCCAGATCGGTCTCTTGACCACGGTCGGGCTTTCGACCAAGAACGCCATCCTGATCATCCAGTTCATCAAGGAGCAGTTGCGGCAGGGGCATGAGCTGGTCGAGGCGACCCTGACCGCGGTGAAAATTCGACTGCGCCCGGTCATCATGACCTCGCTGGCGTTTTTCTTCGGCACCCTGCCACTGGCCCTGACCAAGGGGGCCGGGGCCGCGGCCCAGAACGCCATCGGGACCGCGGTCACCGGCGGGCTGCTGTCGGCCACCTTCATCGACCTGATCTTCATCCCCTTTTTCTTCGTCCTGATCTCGCGGGTGTTCGGCCGGAAACCAAAACCCCGAACCTTGCCGACCCCACCAGCCGGCAATGCGGCGGAGGCGCACTGACATGCAGCGAATTCAGCGGATCTCGATCATCATTGGCCTGTCCTTGGGCCTCTTGGGCGGCCTCGGCGGTTGTTCCCTGGCCCCTTCCTATACCCGGCCCGCCGCACCGATACCGGCCTCCTGGCAGCAGGACCCCGCCGCCCGGCAGGAGGAGGGCGCAATGCCGCAAGGGACCGCCGACCTGGCCTGGCAGGATTTCTATGGCGACGAAAAGCTCAGGAACGTCATCGCCATGGGGCTGGCCCACAATCGGGACCTGCGGGTGGCAGCGCTCAATGTCGAGCGGGCCCAGGCGCAATACCGGATTCAGTGGTCAGCGCTGGTGCCCAAGGTGGACGCGAACGGGGTCGGAACCTTCCAGAATCAACCGGCGGATTTCGCCAATTCGGGCCGCTCCCGGGAATCCCACCAGTATACGGTCGGCCTGGGGGTGACGTCCTATGAACTCGATTTGTTCGGCCGGGTTCGCAGCCTCAAGGATCAGGCCCTTTCGCAGTATCTGGCCACCGAGCAGGCCCAACGCAGCGCGCGGATCAGCCTGATCGCCCAGATTGCCTCGAGCTACCTGACCCTGGCGGCCGACCGGGAGCTGTTGTATCTGGCCCGGGAAACCCTGAAGACGCAGCAGGAGTCCTATCAACTCATGCAGCAGCGATTCACGGTGGGGGCCTCCTCCGAACTGGACCTGCGGCAGTCCCAGACCCAGATCGAAGCGACGCGGGTGGATGTGGCCCGCCTGACCACCCTGGTGGCCCAGGACGAAAACAGCCTCAACCTGCTGGTCGGTGCGCCCGTTCCGGCCGGCATGCTGCCCCAGACCCTGACGGCACAGGTGGCGGCCCTGGAGGAAATCGCGCCGGGATTATCCTCCGCTGTTTTGCTGCAACGCCCCGACGTCTTGCAGGCGGAGAATCTGCTCAAGGGATTTCAGGCCAACATCGGCGCGGCCCGGGCGGCCTATTTTCCTCGGATCAACCTGACCGGCTCCCTGGGAGTAGGCAGCAACGAGCTGTCCGGGCTCTTTGCCGCCGGCTCCGGGTCCTGGTTGTTTGTGCCCCGCATCGATCTGCCGATCTTCGATGCCGGTGCCCGCGCAGCCCAACTGCGGGTGGCCGAAATCGACCGGGACATCGCCCTGGCCCAATACGAAAAGGTCATCCAGACCGCGTTTCGCGAGGTGGCCGACGCCCTGGCCCAGCGGACCAATATCGAACAGCAGTTGGCGGCCCAACAGTCCCTGCACGAGGCGACGGCGAAGCGGTATGTGCTTGCCCGTGAGCGATACGCCAAGGGGGTGGACAGCCATCTTAACGTCCTCGACGCCCAGCGGTCGCTGTACGGCGCCCAGCAGGGGCTGGTCGGCGTGCGGCTGACCCGGCTGGCCAACCTGGTCTCGTTGTACAAGGTGCTCGGGGGCGGGGTGAAAACCGACGGTTGATGGGCATGCACTTTATTTTCGATCAGACCAGGCAGGGCAGGGCAGAGGCGTATGGCTCGTAAAACCAAGGAAGAAGCGCAGGAGACGAAGAGCGCCATATTGGACGCGGCGGTCAGGATCTTCGCGGTCAAGGGCGTGGCCCGCACCTCCCTCGACGACATCGCCAGGGAGGCCGGCGTGACCAGGGGCGCCATCTATTGGCATTTCGCCAACAAGGTGGATCTGCTCAACACCCTGTGGGACCAGGTCCTGCTGTTCTACGCCCCCCTGGCCCAAGCCAGTGAAGACCCGGACGAACCCGATCCGCTCGGCAAGATGAAGACCTTGTATGTTTCGTTTTTCACCGGCATGGTCGAGGACCCGCGCCAGCAGCAACTGTTCCGGCTCCTGTTCGACGACAGCGACCGGAGCAAGGACACCGAAGTCATCCGGCAACGCCATGTCCAATGTCGCCAGGAGCGGTTTTTGGGGATTCAGACGGTGCTCGGCCACGCCAGGGACCGGGGGCAGTTGCCGCCGGATTTCGATGTCCGGCTGGGGGCGGTCAGCGTGCTGGCCTTCATCCACGGCTTGATCGCCAACTGGATCATGACCCCGGAGCTTTTTGACATCAAGCTGGAGGCGCCGCGGTTGATCGAGGGGTTGCTCCGAATGCTGCGCACCGGCATCCCCGCCGAGGGACGCAACAGTCTATAATCCGGGGATACCGATGTGCTGGATGCGGACCGCGTTGAGCCCTTCCTCGTAGGCCGGCAGTTTGCCCTCTTTGCGGGAAAGGCGGAAGGCCAGCGCGTTGCACAGCACCCGGATGGGGTAATCGCGCGGCAGTTGCTGCAGGTAGGGCTGGATGGTGACGAAATCGATGGCCCCGTACTGGCGCATGATGAACTGGAGGCCGCCGTTCTTGGGGCCGATGTTGTAGGCCAGCAAGCCGAGAAAGAGGTCGCCCTGCATCTGGTTGAGATAATAGGTCAGGGTGGCGGCGGCGAGATAGCCGTTGTGACGGTGATCGGTGAGTTGCGGTTTGGCCGTGCCGAGCCGGCTGGCCGCCTCCTTGGTCGCGGCTTCCGGGATCTGGGTGATCTGGAACAAGCCCTGGCCGCCGTCCTTGCTCTCCCGAGGCAGGAAGGACGATTCCGCGGCGGCGATGCCGTGGAGCAGGTCGGGGTCGAGATCGAAGGCCTCGGCGGCGGCATCGATGGCCGGGCTGTAGGGCTTGGCCCGGTCGATCAGTTGCCGCAGTTGGGCGGTATCGAGCCTCCGGTAGGCGGCAAAGACCTGATGGGTCAGGGTGGCCCGGCCGGCCGCCTCCTTGCCGCCGACCAGGATACGGAACTGGTTGAAGGCGAAAAAGAAATCGCCCTTGAGGGTAAGGGCGCCGGCAATCAGGGCCAGGGTCAGGGCGATGGCCGCCGGCAGGAACAGGGCGTGTCGCTGCAACCAGCGTCGCAACCGCAGCCAACCGAGCAGCAGCAGGGCCACGGCCACGATCAACCCCAGGATGCCCAGGGTGAAGGGCAGGAGATGGGAGAAGAACCGGGTGCCGGAAAACCTGGCCGCCGTAGAACCGAGCAGGACGATGATCCCGGTCACCGCCGCCACCGCCAATCCCGCGCTTTCCAAAGCGGTCAGCACCAGGCGGCGCCGGGTGGAAACCACCGGTTTTTTCGGCCGCCGTTTACGACTGGTTTTTTTGGTCGTCTTTCCCGCGCTGGCCTTGGGTTGTTTGGTGACCGTTGGCTTGGCCTTCTTGGTGGCAGCCCCTGGTTCGGCTGGTGCGGTGGGTTTTGTGTTTGTTGGTGGCATGGAAGGGGACGGATAACTCTGCTCAGTGGGTGGGTGGAAGAATGCTGAGCCTGTTTTCTTTGGGACCTATATTGTACGTTACTTGTGGTTTAGTCCGCCTGACATCGCTAATATCATACTCGTTCTAATTTTCGTCGGCTGCATTAGCTTTGTCAGGAATATATTTGAGCTTTTCTTTTGCCTTTGCCTCCATCTCACCCAACAACACTGCCTGTCGGTCGTAAGACATCTTGGATCCAATCACCTTTCCGTCGCGGGTCAGAAGATAGTTGAACCGCCATTGTTCTTTCTCGTCTAATAGAAACTGGACCATTTCAGCATCAAATCGATTTCTCAACTCATCTACCTGTTTTGATATTTCGGTGAAATCACCTGCGAATGCACGGATGACAACGTTTGGGTCCCTCGACTGGACGACAAAGTCAATGTTAATGTCCCCATTCACCTTTACGATGTAGGTGATTGGACGAAGTAATGGAATAGCATTCTTGGCAGTTTTTGAGACTGTTTCTATTACGACGTCAAAGAATCTCTTCAACTGTGGTTCGATAGCATCAGCGGCTGCCTTGCTCATTCGCGCGGCGATCCAAGCAGCGGATAACGAAAGCCCCAAATGAAAAATAACTTCTGGGTCGGGTATTAGCGAACGTCGCTCCTTGATATCGGTTTTGTACTTCAATTCCGGTGCTATTTTTCGAATCTCTTCAAGAAAAGCTGACGCGTCTTCAAAACTACCAAAATTACTTGGGTCAATCTGAATTTCGGGAAGTTGGGAATCTCCAAAATCTGACGATGTTAACGGGTACGGGTACTCAGGCAATGCTTGCAATAAACCAGAATCGCCATTTGGTAGATCTACGCACATGGGGTGACCATAAAGTGCATAAATCACTTCTAATCCATGATGTCCATCTTCAATTTTTACCACACGTCCAGCAACTGTCATCCCCAACGGCGGACAAGTCTGATCATGATCAGCAAGGACAACGACCTTTCTTTCACCTTCAGTTATCTGTTTAGCGGCAGTCTCAAGCGATCCGACAGTCAACACGGTGTTTCGTACTCTTCTCGTGGTCGCGATGATCGCTCTTGAGTATTGAGTAGCGGTCATGTTAGTTTTTTTTCACCCTTAATGATAAGCAGTTGATCGTTCCCACGCTTCAGCGTAGGAACGGAGTTGGGAAGCTCCCGCGTCCAATTTCATTCAGCCCGGTAGCCCGGTAGCCCGGTAGCCCGGTAGGTTGGGGTGAGGAACGAACCCCAACAACATCATTCTCTCTCGCCATAGCCCTTCTCATCGTTTTCGCAGATACCGCCGCCCCAGTCGCGGTCAATCATCCCTGCCTTGATATACCGGTGCATGCTCGAATACGGCCAATCCACCGCACGGGACACATGGCCGTGTTTCACCGGACTGAAATGGATGTACTCCACATGTCTGACAAAGTCGCCTTCGTCACGAATGAGGTGTTCCCAATACCGGCGTTGCCAGATGCCGCGTTCTCCTTTTCTCGTCCGGCTGGCGATCCGGCGTTCGCCTTGGGGGATATGCCGCGAGAATCCCGCTTTGTTGAGCAACCACCGTCCGGGGTAGTCGGCGTCATTAGGCGGCAGAGTCCACACCGCATGCAGATGTTCAGGAAAAAGCACCACGGCGTCGATGGTGAACGGGTGCCGTTGTTTTACAACGCCTACAACCTTACGGAGAACGTCAATGTAATCCACCAGCAGAGACCGGTGCCGTTCCGCGAGATTTACGGTGAAAAAATAGGTGCCGCCATCGATCCGCGCGCGCCGGTATCGCATTATACCCCTCCGGTTTTATGGCACGATGTTGGGGTTCGTTCCTCACCCCAACCTACCACTTTTCCTTGAACGCGGGAACGTCCAGAGGCATTCCCATCCTGGGAGCGTGGAAACGGTCAACGCAGATCACTCTTTCTCCATTAGGCTCATTTCGGCCGGAGCGCTCCATATCCGGTAACGCACTTCGGCGCCTTCGGGCACATAGACGACGATGGGCAAACGGCTGTTGTAACGAATAAGGTACGGTTCACCGCCCAGCGTGACGAACCGATCGACCTTGGGCGAATTGGGGTCAACCGCCATGAGCGTGCCTGCCATCGGTCCTAACTCGCTGACCGTATACCGGGTGTATCCCCAGCCCGCGATTGTCTGCGCCTCGATCTTCCCGCCAAAGAAATATTTATTGTCCTTGTCGATTCGGACGGTCTTCCCGACGATCAATTCCACTTTGAACGCAGACTCATCGTCCTGCTTGGGAAGTTGCAGGACATACCTGACCATGCCTTGCTCGGCAAACGGGAACGCTTTCATAGTGTCTGCCGCCGGGGCAAGAACTGTCGTGACTAGTGCTTAGTTGCGTTATTAATGGCAATTATGTTAAAGTGGGCGCATGTCAAGAAAAGCGCCTCAAATTACCTGTAGCGAACAAGAACGGAAGGTTCTCGAGCGGTTAGCCGCCAGCAGAACCG
>Ga0310040_1001606_pt1 | contig 15999 bp, 14 predicted proteins | sample EPASupsiteHSE623_FD_200237 | JGI IMG/M metagenome (GOLD analysis project Ga0310040, IMG submission 200237) | Bioremediated contaminated groundwater from EPA Superfund site, New Mexico - Sample HSE6-23 (v2) (version 2) | ecosystem: Environmental > Aquatic > Deep subsurface > Groundwater >... | reverse complement strand
CACTTCTCACCCAGGGGCCTTTGTAAACCAGATCAGTCTCATCTACTTGTACCATCTGTCCCACCACTGATTGAATTCGTATGCAAAGATATTTTAATGTAGGGGACATTTGGACGAATAGTAAAAAATATTCCTTATTTGATCGCGATGCGCATAATGGCGGCGCGAAGCTCCTCCAGCCCGACGGGCTTGAGAAGAAACTCATTTGCTCCTGCTTCAAAACAGATTTCACGGTACCAGGAACATGCGGTTATTACCATGATTTTGGGGACCGTTGGCCATCTCTCTCGAATGGCTTTGGTGGTCATGATGCCGTCCATTACCGGCATCTGAATATCCATAAAGATCAGGTCATAGCTCTTCTTATCGAGTGCCTGCAGGGCTTCGAGGCCATTGGTGACGCATTCTGCTCTGTGCCCCAATCTCTTGCACATCAAGAGCGCCATCTTTTGCCATACCAGATCATCCTCAGCCAGGAGAATGTTCAACGGTTCATCGCCCTCTTGCATCATTGCCATCCCTGCAGCAGATTTCGTTCAGTAATTCATTGAGCAATTGCTTTTTTATTGCATGAGGTGCTTTTATTTTATGTGCATATAAATCTTACTGATCTAAAATAAGAATCACTATTTAGTTTCTCAAAAATGAGAGAACTGAATCATTGACGAACGGGACGGGTTCATAATCTGGGAAAACTACCGGTCAGCCCGCAGATGGAATGAGGGCGGTGAGATGCTTTCTCTGGATGCAGGAGATATCAATTTTTGGTGAAAATGATGCACGTTTGAAGTCCACCGCAAAAAGAAGCAGTCGGACGCTTTCATGGAGATGAGGCGGCTTTATTCCTTATCACGGGTGGGGATACATGATCAGACGAATGGTTCTATCGAGCTGGGACGGAAGCAGCCAAAAACGTGGGATTGCATAATCCAAATTCGGAGCGGCCGGAAGATTACCTTTTCCCCATGCTTCATTTTTCTATCTCTGACTTCGCTCATGATTTCGCTTTCTTTTTTTGGCTCTTCGCTATTTCCTGTTGCTAACTCCAAGTTATCGCGAAACGAGATCTAATGAAATGATCAAGAAATCAGCTGGCAGGGCAGCTATTTCGTTCAGTCCGAACGGCATGATTAGCCTCAGGAAGGGTTTTTGCCCTTATCGCACCCACTCGAAATAGCGAGGAACCCTTTTTTTCTAGCCTTGGACGTACAGAAAAGCGGAAACCCTTATGAGGCCTCCGCATAATCCCAAAGTCATTGTTTGTGGCGCAAAAGCAATGACCATAATATAATTTTCTTGTCTAGAACAGTAATGGTTTAGTGAATATTTATATGCTCCCGTCGGGATTTGAACCCGAGTCGAAGGAGTGAGAGTCCTTCATGATTGGCCGAGCTACACTACAGGAGCGCGGATTGGGGGTAGTTCCTACTATCATTTAAGGCTTTTGGCCCGCATGTAGCAGTCGCACCACATCTGCAGCGCACACTCATCGTGTTTGGGCCCTCGTGCCCGGCAAATGCGTCGCCCGTGCCGTATCAGGTTCAGATGCAGGGAGAGGTACTTCTCAGGCGGGACGATCTCCTCCAGGATCTGCTGCGCCTTTTCCACGCTCGCCTTCTCCGGCACCAGGCCCAGCCGCCGGGAGACGCGGTGCACGTGCGTGTCCACGGGCATGAAATGCTTGCCGAAGGCGAAGAGCAGAACGACGGAGGCAGTCTTGGGTCCGACGCCAGGCAACGATACCAGATAGTCCATGGCCTCCTTGCTGTCCATATCTGCCAGAAAGCCGAGAGTGATCGCGCCCGCATCCAGCTCGATCTTTTGGAGCGTCTCTTTTATGCGGCGGGCCTTGATCTCAGCCAGGCCGCCCGCTCTGATGGCATCGATCAAGGCACTCAGCGGGGCGGCCAGAAGTGATTCGTAGTCAGGAAACGCCACCTTCAGGCGGCCAAAGGCCCGCAGGCTGTTCGTGTCGCTGGTGTTCTGGGAGAGGATGGTCATGACCAGCAGATCGATGGGATTCACCTCGCGGGCCAGGGGCTCTCCGTAAAGCTCCTCCAGGATGCGAATGCAGACATCGACCTTCTCTTTATCCATGCTGCCCCCCCAAAGATCATGCTGCGCAAAAAAGCTTTGTGAAAGCGGCGAAAAGCCTGATGTCTGGCAAAAATTATTAATTAGATGTGAAGGCAGATTATGTAATGGACTTTGCCGCGATCTATCCGTTTCTTGTCTCCCTGCTTATCGGCGCTCTTATCGGCACGGAGCGCCAGCGCAGGCTGGCCGAGGATAAAGTCAGGGGCGTGGCGGGCCTGCGCACCTTCACATTGATTGCGCTGCTGGGGGCCCTCTCCGCCACTCTCGCCAACCAGTACGGCTCAAGCTTTGCAATCGCTGCTCTGGCCTCCTTTACCATCCTGGCCGGCATAGCCTACGCAGCCTCAGCCAGTACCCTTGGCAGGATTGATTTTACAGCTGCCGTGGCAGCGGTAGTGACCTACACCCTCGGGATGCTGAGCAGCTTTCCCGATACTGTGCCCCTATCCGTCGCCCTGGCCATCGTGGTCACCTGGATACTGGCCACCCGGACCACCACCCATCGCTACGTGGAGGCCTACCTGAGCGAGACGGATCTGCTGGACACGCTCAAGATGGGAATAATTGCGCTGGTGATCTATCCACTATTGCCGGATACGCCTCTCGACCCCTGGGGCGTCCTCAACCCGAGACAGATCTGGCTCTTTGTGGTACTGGTCAGCCTCATCGGCTACGTGGGCTATATCCTGATTCGCATCCTGGGAGCGCAGCGCGGGCTGATTCTGACCGGAGTCCTGGGCGGCCTCGTTTCCAGCACGGCAGTGGCGTCCGCCATGGCCTGCGAGGTGAAGGATAACCGGGAGATCATCTCCTCCGCGGTCTTTGCCACGGTTATCGCGAGCTGCACCATGTTTCCTCGCGTTCTCTTCGTCGTGTTGATTGTAAACAGAAATCTTTTCTTAGCTCTCCTACCGCCGTTGATTACAATGGCCATTGTAGGCATAGCGCTCGCTTATCTTCTGCTCATACGCCACAGTCCGTTGCAGGGAAAAGAGGTGGCGGTAAAGGACCCGTTCCGGATCATTCCGGCCTTGGAATTCGGTGCGTTCTTCGCCTTTGTGCTCCTGGTCTCGAAGCTTGCCAATATGTACTTTGGCAATGCCGGAACCTATGCCGCGAGCACCATTGCCGGTCTTGCCGATGTCGATGCCATCACTCTCTCCATGGCAACTCTCGCTCAATCGACCCTGGAACCGAGCGTGGCGATAACATCCATAACCCTGGCCGCCGTCACCAATACTCTGGTAAAACTGGCCATCGCCTATACTCTCGGCACTTCGGAATTCGGAAACAAGGTTGCGGTCATCTTCGTGCCCATGGTGCTCGCCGGGCTTTTGGTCATGTTCATATTTTAGGAAAAATATTGGGAACAATCGCAAAATAGTGAATTGAAAAATGGGCCCGACGCGATTCGAACGCGTGATCCCCGCCGTGTAAGGGCGATGTCATAACCAGCTAGACCACGGGCCCTGCCCGACTTCACTATCTCTTCGTCATATTAGATCTTATCGCTTAGCCTGTCCGGGCGGCAGGCCAAGCGAACTTACCTTCCGATCTTTGCTTCAGTCCTGTGTTATTCTTGCCGGACTTCTCGCTCAAGCATTATGTTTCCGGATGTACATGCCGGTATTCGTCTCATTCAGTATCTTCTCGGACGGTCTCTTGGTGAGCAGGCTGACCACGATCATGGCAGCCACGGATAGCGCAAATCCGTAAATGCTGGGATGCATGGGCATGGGCGAGACGAACTTGGCATAGTAGCTGAAGATGAAGACGCCCACCAGTCCTATGATCATGGACGCAAGGGCGCCTTCGCGAGTGGCCCGGCGCCAGTACAGCCCGGCAAAGAGCGGCGTCACGAAGCAGGCCAGCATCACGCCGATGGCCATCCAGATCAGCCAGGCCAACAGCTCCGGTGGGTTGGACCAGGCCAGGTACAGAGTTATCGCCGTGGAAAGCAGAATGGCCGCCCGGCTGAGCAGAGTGATCGATTTTTCAGATGCGTTTTTGTTGATGAACTGCTTGTAGACGTCCCAGCTCACGTAGCTTCCTATGGTCAGCATCAGCCGGTCCGTGGTAGACATCACGGCGGAGAGCACTATGATCGCTACCAGGGGTGCGAAGAATCCGGGGAAGACGTACTCTGAGGCCACGATGAATGAGTAGTCCGGAGGGTTGGAGACGCCGGTGGGAAGAGCTATGAGACCGTCATGCACCATCGCCCTGGCGGCAAAGCCCGTGATCTTGCAAAGGTACATGATCACGGCATAGACGACAAAAGCCGCGAGGGGAGCCCACTTGAAGTACTTGATGTCCCTGGCTGCCAGCACATTATTGACCACGTGAGGTGCTGCCGCCAGCCCGAAGGTGAGCATGAAGAAGAACGACACCAGATATTCCGGCGTAAGGAAGGCGTACTTGGCGTAAGGCGGATGGGCCTGAGGGTACCAGAGGTGAGTCATGTTCACATCGATGCCCGCCAGAACGGCATTGACATGAGTTATGCCGCCTGCTGCCTGGATGACGAACGGCCCCACCAGGAGAACACCTACCAGGATCATTATTCCCTGAACCAGAGAAGCCATGCCGATGGCGTACAGTCCGCCGAGGATGGTGTAGCCCATGACGATGACCGCGCCGATCACCAGGGCCCACTGGTATGGTATCTTGAAGAGCCAGGATAGGACCATGCTGATGGAGATGTACTGGCCCACCAGGTAGATGATGGAGATGAGAACGCCGATGATGGCAGATGTGCCGCGGATAGCGCTCGGGCTGTAAAACCTGTGGGCGAAGTAGTCCTGCACCGTCACGTAGCCGGTCCTGGCAGCCACTTGATGAAGCTTGGTGCCGAAGAAGAGGATGCACCCCGCCGCAGAGAGCGGCACGAATATTTGCTCCCAGATGCTGGGCCAGCCGGAGGCGTAGCCCAGGCCCGCGACTCCCAGGATGGTCATGCCGCTGCAGATGCTGGCTACCACCAGCAGCGTGAATGTCCAGAAGCCCAGGTTCCTCCCGGCCACCAGGAAGTCCGCTGAATTCTTGATCTTCTTCGAGGCCAGAGCGCCTATGGCGATCAGGCCGACAAAATACAGAATTATAATAATTGTGCCAATAGCATCCACTTGAATCACCACTTCAAGGCCCATAGCAAGAGCAGCAATGATATGGCCACGGGCACGAGGACAACTCCCATAAATACATCAGTCGGCAAACCTATAATCAAATGAAATCCCTCCGCTTGAGACGTGGTAGCGTGTACCAAATTAGCATATTATAAAGCTAACCGTTCGCGTATTCTATCAATTGCATAGATCTGCACGCTAATTTCCATGAATATTCAATTAAGATAAGATTAATTCATTGAAGTAGGAAAACTATTCAGTGATATTCATAGAATGACTTAAATGATGAAATTGCGACTTTGAAGAACAGATCAATGCATCCGATGATGCGGGAATGTCTCCGAAATGCGCATGAATATTCGTGGATGTTTATGAATATTCGTCGACTTTCATGAAATGGCCGCCATCAACCTATCTTCGGGCCAGAGAGCCATTCCAGATAACAAGATTCTCTGAAGTGTGAGACTTTTATAGTGGGCAAGCAAAAGGAATAGGGATGAGCGAGCGACTATCCCCGATGGGCAGCGAACTTAAGAGGCTATGCGATATTATTGCCAAGCATGTGGCCGTGGCCATCCTGGACCTGGTGGGCACCACCGAGAGCGGCCTGATGGTTAAGATGGGCGCCGACGGAACCCCCACCAAAAAGATCGACCGGGTGGCTGAGGATACGGTTCTGGCCCAGCTCCGCGCCTCGGGATTGGGCTTCAAGGTACTGAGCGAAGAGATCGGAGAGGTCACCATCGGTGAGAAGCCGTACTATTTCCTTCATCTTGATCCGCTGGATGGAACCTTCAACGCCATCAAAGGCATTCCCTTCTATTCCATCTCCATCTATCTGAGCAAGGACGACTGCCACTTTGGATACGTCTATGACCTTGCCGGCGGCTGCAGGTACTATGCCGAGACCGGCCGGGGTGCATATCAGGAGCCGGGGAATCGCCTATCCGTATCCCGAAATGATGCATTGAAGGACTTCAGCGTCTCCGCCTACACGCTGCGACCGCACACCGCAAGGATTGTGAGCCTGGGCGACCAGGTGCGCCGCATTCGCACGCTCGGCAGCACATCTCTGGAGATGGTCATGGTAGCCTCGGGAAAGCTCGATGCCTTTGTGGACGTGCGGGGCATGCTGCGCGTGGTGGATGTGGCAGCGGGCAAAATCATCCTTGAGGAAGCGGGCGGCGTCATCACCGACGCCGATGGAAATGAGCTGCACCTGGATGGGAACATGTGGCAGAAAAGGGATCTCATCGGTTCGAACGGCCAAAGGCACAAGGAATTGCTGCAACTCATCGGCGGTGGTTGTCATTAAGGTCGGCTTCGTGTCCAGGCATGAGCCCGAATCGGTGCAGCTAGCGGCGAGCATCATAAGCTGGCTCAATTCCGAGACATCAGTCGAGGTCTTCGTGGATCAGGACATCGCCCCCCAGATCGGCTGGCAGGGCTCTACGGTGGAGGAGATGGAGCGGCAGAAGGTGGATTTCATCGTCTCTGTAGGCGGTGACGGGACCATCCTTCGCACCATTCACAAGATGGACGATCCGGTGCCGATCCTGGGCATCAACATGGGCACCCTGGGGTTCCTGGTGGATGTTGAGCCCAGGGATGCTTTCCAGACTCTGGAGCAGCTCGTCTCGGGCTTCGAGGTGGATGAGCGCTCCCGGCTCAAAGTGCTCTTAAACGGAATGCGCCTGCCGCCCGCTACCAACGAGGTCGTGCTCATGACCGCCAGCCCCGCCAAGATGATCGAGTTCGAGATCATCGTGGATGGAGCGCTCATGGAGGACTTTCGGGCAGACGGGGTCATCATCGCCACCTCCACCGGCTCCACTGCCTATGCCATGTCCGCAGGCGGCCCCATCGTCGACCCGCGCGTGGACGCCATCGTGCTCGTCCCCATGGCTCCCTTCAAGCTCTCCAGCCGTCCCTGGGTGATTCCCGGCAAGAGCATCATCGAGGTCAAGCTCAAGCTGCCCATGAAAGAGGCGCTGGTCGTTGTGGATGGCCAGAGCACCACCACCATCTCGGCCAACGATACCGTGGTCATAAGCAAGGCGGATACGCCTGCCAGGTTCGTCAAAGTTGGGCGGGACGGATTCTATGCCAAGGTGAAGAGCAAACTGACATAGGTTGCACTATGCATTGAACGAGCCCGGTAATTGGTTAGGCGACGAAATCAATCAATGAATTCGATAGTCGATTAAGATTTTAACTAAAAAAAGAAAGATCGGCTATCTTCTGAAAGCAAAATAGCCGCTCCAGGATTTGCATCCTTCTATAAACTTAGCGGCGTCTGGCCGAATATTCCTTTCTCGGACCGGATCTATGCACAGTCTCCACGCGGGCTCTTCCCGACCTGGCCCTCATTCTGTTCGGGACCGCCATCTCTGCCGCTGCGCCGACGGCATTCTTCGCCGTTTCGGAATGATAGGGATGATCCGCGATCTCGATTGTCATCCGCGTCAGCCTTTCGATGCTGCGAAGGATATTGCGCTCATCAGCCGCACAGAAAGAATATGCCATGCCGCTGGCTCCTGCGCGCCCGGTTCGACCGATGCGGTGAACGTAGCTCTCGGGCTCATTGGGCAGGTCGAAATTTACAACATGGGATATGTCATCGACATCAATGCCGCGCGCCGCGATATCCGTGGCGACGAGCACCTGCAAGTGGCCGGCCTTGAAGTCACGCATGGCCTTGGTGCGCTGGTTTTGCGACTTGTTGCCGTGAATGGCATCGGCCCTGATCCTGCTCTTGTTGAGCGCCTCTGCAATCTTGTCCGCCCGATGCTTGGTGCGGGTGAACAGCAGGACGCGATCCATATCCTGCTCTTTGAAAAGCGCCTGCAGCAGCGGATACTTGTTGTTATGATCAACAAAGAAAATCCTCTGTTCTATGCAATCAAGAGTGCTCGCCTGGGGAGTGACCTCGACGCACACGGCATCCTTGAGAAGCCTGTCGGCAAAGTCGTCGGTCTGCCGTGACATGGTCGCCGAGAAGAAGAGCGACTGGCGTTTCACGGGCAGCGCCGCGACTATCCTGCGCATATCGTTGATGAACCCCATGTCAAGCATCCTGTCGATCTCGTCCAGGACAAAGAACTCGACGCCCTTCAGCTTGATGAAGCCCTGGTTCATCAGATCGAGCAGCCGGCCGGGTGTGGCAACAAGGATATCGACGCCTCGGGAGAGAATCCTGACCTGCGGCCCCTGCCGAACGCCGCCGAAGATGGCGGTGTGTCTGAATCGGAGAAACTGGCCATACGTGCCAAAGCTCTGGTCGATCTGGGCGGCAAGCTCTCTGGTCGGTGCCAGCACAAGCACGCGTGGCGTTCCCGGGATGGATTCCTTGAAATCTTGAGACATCCTCTGCAGTATAGGCAGCACGAATGCGGCGGTCTTGCCCGTGCCTGTCTGGGCGATGCCCATCAGGTCTTTTCCCTGAAGCAGATAAGGTATGGCCTGCACCTGTATCGGGGTGGGAGTGGTATAGCCTTCTTTAGCCAAAGCTTGCTGAAGCGGAGCAATTATATTTAGATTTTCAAATGACATTTTACCTCTAGATGATATCTGGTGATGCTTCAAATCGAAATAGAAGTTTCATGGAACGGATCTGAAAGACATCTCCAGATATCGTTATCACTCCGCATAAACAGAAACCAGCAATTCTAGTAAAGTGCCTCTGCATTCGGTAGTGCCACAAAAACATCTCAACAATTTTTTGAATCGATGCAATGAAGCCTTTTAAAGAGGGCCTCTCTGCACTATATATCTTTCGGTCATAGCTGCAAGGCGAGGACTGACACCATAAAGGCTGTCTAGAATTGCGCTTGATATTCTAGCGTCTTGCCAGTGTCTCATTTCCAATCTATTCTAGATCGATGCATAATGCGTTGACAATCAAAGCAAAACTCGATTAAGCAGGACGGATCATATTAAGGATATGGCCCTTGAGAACACCTCTCCTTGGCTCAGACAGGTGAGAAGAACCCGTCCGGTTATCGCCCTATCAGAAGATGCAAATTCAGATGTAGCTATCGTGGGTGGAGGAATCTCAGGTGTGGTGACCTCCTACTTCCTTCTCCGCGACACGAACCTGAGTGTAATGCTGGTGGAAAAAAGCAGAGTGGCTCATGGGGCCACCGGCCATAACGGCGGCCAGGCGGTAGCTGCCTTCGAGCGTTCCATGCTGGAGCTCAGCGAGACATTTTCTGCAGAAGATATCTACGAAGGCCAGAAGGCGATCAATAGCGCATGGGGTCTACTTCGTTCAATAATCAAGGAAACCGGAATTGATGTCGACCTCCAGGAAGTCACAGCTTACATCGCTTACTCTTCCATGGATGATGTTCGTCTCATGCTCCAGGAGAGGCAGCTATCAGATCGGCTTGGTTTGCCCAAAAGAGATATGCTGCTGGCAGAGGATGTTGCCGGTAGCATTCCCGAAGTATACCATTCTCTGTTTAAGAAAGTGCCCGGGAAGGAATTGAATGAGATCCTCCTCACGCGTGACGGCAATTACATCTGCGCTCTGGAGGCGAGGATAGGATTGATCAATAGTGCACTTTTTTGCGAAGAACTGGTTTCATGGATGCGGAACCATCACTCGGGCAGGTTCAGAGTCTATGAGGATACACCAGTCCGAAGGATCACGTTAGGCAAAGATGGTGGGGACGGCGTGGTTCTGGAAACGGACAGGAATACAGTTGATGCGAAGCATGCGGTTCTTTGCACCAACGGCTATGGTGATCTTAAGATCGAGGGCGCGGATACTTCGATAACGGGAGCAATACGGGGCGTTGTCGGGTTCATGGTTGGGTATTTGAACGAGATAGAGCGTAAACCTGCTTCGTCGGTCTACTTCAGCTCAAAAGGGTCAGGCCAGGCCGAGGGATACTACTACCTGTCCCGGCGAAGATACATCGACGGCCCCAACAGAGAGCTTACAAGTGTGGGCGGACCCGACCGTCCCCTTGGAAAAAAAGAGATTTACAGCCCAGAAGATATGCCGGAGGTGGAAGAATACTATTCCAGGATCGAGGAATTCTACAGAAAGACCGCCATCGACGCATCTGCAGAGATGCGGCGTGACTTCTCTTGGAACGGCCTCATGGGCTATACCTCCAGCGGAGTCAGGGTGATCGGACCTGATCCTACCTGTCCTTCTCTGATCTATAACATGGGCTGCAACGGCATAGGCATACTGCCGTCGATCTACGGCGGCAAGAGAGTAGCTCAATTTATCAAAGGAGAGACGTTGGCCCCATCCATCTTCGATCCTGTACCCATCTCGCCAACAACATCATCGAAAATCGATTGACTGCAAAGGAATAAGTGAAGAGAAATCGGGGTTGGAATTCACCCGAAATTCTCTCCAAATTATGCTTATTTGCCGCTCTGCAATTCTTCTAATTAGCCCACCTCCCGTCTCAGCATGAGCGTCGCCGCTGAGAAAAACACCAGGAAGAAGACTCCCAAAGCAAAGAGGTCGGGATAGAGGATATCGGTAACCGAGGCCCCTTTCAGCATAACGGCTCGCAGGGCATCACCGGCGTAGGTGAGGGGCAGGATGTAGGAGATGGGCCTGATGAACTCCGGAACGGACTGCAGCGGCCACCAGACTCCGCAAAGCACTATCTGCGGCGTTATGATGAGCGGAATGAACTGCACCACCTGAAACTCGCTCCGGGCGAAGTTGGAGAAGAATGAGCCCAGAACCAGAGCCCCCGCGCCCAGGAGCAGAACGATGGCCAGGGCCGTCAGGGGATTGCCGCGCATGGGAACACCGAAGCCGAAGGTCACCACCAGCAGCGTGGTGGTTGACTGGAGGAGCGTGAAGAAAGAGAAGCCCAGCACATAGCCAGAGACCATTTCTATCCGGCTCAGGGGTGAGACCATGAATTTCTCCAGCGTGCCCTGGGACCGCTCCCGGATGAAGGCGATGGAGGCGTTGATGAAGGTGAAGAAGAAGACCACCAGACCGAGGATAGCAGGTCCGACGGTGTCCATCATCTCCAGGTCGTAGCCGAAGAGGTAGCGCGTGACTATGAGGCTCGGCTGGCCTCCCGGCTGCTTTTGCGGCCCCTGGCTTTGCAGGCTCGCCTTCTGCAGGCTGCTCGCCATCTCCTCCTCTGCACCTGCCTGGGCGGCAGCCAGAATGGTGTTTGCTATCTGAATGCTTGTCGAATCCAGGAGCACTCTTACCTCGTGCGGCTCAAGTACCACGGCTCCGTTGAGCAACCCCTGGGAGACAAGCTTTTCTGCATCCGATTCGGACCCAAGGTAGAGGATGTTGAAGTCCTTGATGCCCTCCAGGTGCGATTTCATGATGGAGTGCCCGCCGCCGTCCACCAGCCCCAGGGTAACGCCGCTCATGTCGCCGGAGAGGGCGTAGCCGAAGAGGATCATGAGAAGGATGGGCGCGAAGGTGATCAGACCGATGGTGCGCCTATCTCTTTTCAGCTGGCGAACCACGCGCAGGGCCACGACGCCGATGCGCCGCAAGTCCACCTGCCAGTCCACCCGAATCATGCCGCCTCCGAGAGCTGGAGGAATGCCTGCTCAAGCGTAGGCTCCTTCAGCCTCATGTCCAGGGGCGTGACCTCTTCCAGCACACTCTTGATCTGGTCGTGGCTCTCTAATCGAAGCTGCACCACGCCTTTGTCGATCTCGATCTCATACCCCTGCGCTCTCAGCCTTGCAGCATCCTTCTCCGGGTCCTTCAGCCACAGCTCCAGGTGCGGCCTGAGACCGGCGAGGCGCTTGATCTCATCGGGGCTGCCGACGGCGGTCATCCTTCCTGCCCTCATGTAGCCGACGATCTTGCACTTCTCGGCCTCGTCCATGAGATGTGTGGTTATGAGCACCGTTTTTCCCTCTGCAGTAAGACGGTCGAAGTATTCCCAGAAGGTCTGGCGCAGCCTGGGATCGACGCCCACAGTTGGCTCATCGAGCAGGAGAAGCTCCGGCTCATGAATCAGTGTGCAGGCCAAAGAGAGACGCTGATACATTCCTCCGCTCAAGTCCCCCGCCAGACGGTGGCGATGCTCCAGGAGGTTGACCATTTCGAGCAGCTCAGTGATCCTCTTCTCGCGCTCCTGTTTCTCAATGCTGTAAAGGCCGGCGAAGAACTCCAGGTTCTCCTGCAGTGTTAAATCGGGATAGAGGGCTTTGTGCTGGGTCATGTAGCCGATGCGAGAGTAGATCTCCTGCACCTGCGAGACGGGCTGATCCAGTACCTGCAGATCTCCTCCATCCAATTTGAGCAGTCCGACGACGGCGCGGATGAATGTGGTCTTGCCCGAGCCGTTGGGGCCGAGCAGGCAGTAGGTCACGCCGCGCGGAATGTCCACCGTCAGGTCGTCCAGCACTTTCATCCGCCCGAAACTCTTGACCACGCCGCGGGCGGATACTGCCGGTGCTCTTCCATTGTCTGCCATAAGCGCTCCTCAGCTCTTGCCCCTTCTCTTCAGAAATACAATCACGGCAGCCGCAGCTATGGCGACCAAAAGCCCGATCAGCCAGAGGAGCCCGGAGCTCTGCGGCTCGATGGAAAGATATGCATTCTCGGAATCGGTAAGATCATCCCGGAAGCTGTCCGAGAACTCGAAGAGGATCTTGAGAAGGTATCTTTTGCCCGGAATGGCATCCTTGGAGACGTCCAGCTTGTAGACCAGCTCCGCTCTGCTTCCTGGCGCAAGAAGAGGTATGGGCGACTCATCCACGCTGACGTACAGCCCGCTCTCGGGACGGAGCCTTGCCACCAGGTCCGTGGCAGTATCATTGCCCACGTTTTTGATGGTGATCTTGACAACATTGTCATTGGAGCCCGCCTGCAGGCCGGCAGGGCTGATATCCAGGACGGCGAACTCTGCACCGCTCTTTCGTTCCACTTTTATGGTGATGGGAACGACCTGGCTGAGGGTGTCATACCAGTAAAATACATCCGGGCTCTCGGGGTGGTCCTCGTCCCCCTTCACTGCCACATCTCGCTGGTAGGTGTAATTGAGCAGAGCATAAAGTTTGTAGAGTCCTGGCTTGGTATTCTTGTAGACCTCGACGGGAAACTCCAGCCGGCTCGAGGTCTGGCCTTCACGAATGTTGCCGGGAAAGGCCACCGCTCGCTTGATATCGATGGCGCTCTTGTTCTCAGTCACGATTTCCACGGAGACGTCCTGGGCAGTCGTCCTCAGCTTTTCCAGCTCCTGCTCGCGCTCCGCCGCCAGAATCTCCTCGCGCCTTCCCGCGCCCGGCTCCTCGTTCACCTGAAAGGAGGTGATCCTGCCCCGGTTGGTCAGGGTCATGAAGAGCGAAGTCGCTTCTCCTTGATCGAGGTTGGTACGCTCCAGGGAGAGGGTAAGGTTGGGAGTTCCATAAACCTTGTAGTAATCGTCTCCGAACTCTTCGGGAGGGATGGGCGCTCCGGCCTCGACAGCAATCGATGGCTGAAGGCAGGCCCAAAATAATGCCGTGGCAAGGAGACAGAGCAGGCTTGCAGAAAGTGCTTTTTTGGGACTTGTTCCAGGGATTTTGAGCATCATTAAATCTATCCTCGTGAATGGTCAAACCAAATCATGGCAATGCTTGAATCATGGCAGCATTTCAACGATGATTGCGAATTTTTAGCCAGCCATTTATCTGAACAATCATTAAGCAGCAATCTATTTATCTTTGTTGTAACTAACTGAGTTACAAGATGAAAGATGGAATCGTTGACGGACTGCGCAAGCTCGGCCTCACCGAGTATGAGGCCAAAGCCTATGCCACGCTGGTGGGTGTGGGCGAAGCGACCGCCCGAGAAGTGCATGAACTGTGCGGCGTTCCCAGAACCAGGATCTACGACATCCTGCGGGGCTTGGAGGCAAAGGGCTTCGTGGAGTTCGTACAGGGCTCGCCCACCTACTACCGGGCCGTGGAACCGGACCGGGTGATGGAGCGGCTGCGGGATGATCTGGTGGCATCCATCGACCGTTCCACCAGCGAGCTGAAGAGCCTCAACCTGGAGGCACACGGCACGTCCCCAGTCTGGTGCATACGCAGCGAGTGGGGCATCAAGAACCGGATGAAGGACTTCCTGAGCAAGGTGGACAGGGAGCTGACGGTCTTCTCTCGCCGCCCGGAGCTCTTGAAGGAATATCAGGCCGAGCTGAAGCGAATAGAGATACTGAAGATCAAGGTCGACCGGCAGGAGAAGTTCGAGGGCTTGGGATTTGCGGTTACGGTAATGAAGCAAGGATCGGAGGAGTTCTTCAAAGATACCGTCATCGACGGTGTCAGCTACAGCATTGACGGCCTGATGATTGCAGATGAGCGTTCATCCATCGTGATAGGAACGATCGGCGGCGAGAAACTGGCCGTCATCATCAAATTGCCCTTCGTGGCCATGCTGCAAAAGGCGGTCTGGGAGTCGATGGTCTGAGCGGTTGGCTGTGAGTGCTGTCGATTTGCCTAGCACTTCAACCGCGGCAGGAACATGGGCACTTTGCGCCTGTAATCCTCATACTCCTGTCCGAACTCCTCTCGCAGCGATCGCTCCTCGTGGCGCGCCCCGATGTAAAAGTAGATCGTTGCCAGGATATTGAAAGCCAGCAGATTCTCAGTCATAAGCGGAGACAGCCACAGGAAGAGCGCGCCGAAGAAGAAGAGCGGATTTCTCAGGTGGCAGTAGAACCCGTCCGTTACCAGACGGCTGGCGGATCTGGGCTGGGCCAGCCCCAGGAAATAGGAGATGCCCGTCTGCTTGAGCGCATTTAGCAAGGCCAGGGCCGATAAAATCTGCCCGACCAGCAACAGAGCACTCCAGGGCCAGGCTACCGCATAAAGGATCCTGGATGGCAGGAATGCCAGGATGTAAAAGAAGGGCGTCACCATGATCAGAGCGAGAAATGTGAAGGCCAGCCGGGACCAGCGGTCGAAGGCTTCGCCGAAACGTCGTCTGGCCCGGCTTTTCACTCTCGGATCGGCCAGGAGGCTGTGCACAAGGCCAAAAAAGGCGAAGTATAAAACCAGGACCAAGATGCTTGAATTCATTAAGCTCTCACTTCCTCGGGATAATTGCAGAGGTCCTCTCCCGCAAGGGCAGACAGAAGACCACGTCCTCCTCGGCAATGCAGGCCACCGCCAGGCCGCGAGCCTCAAATTGTCTGCAGACGGCCTGCATCAGCTCCTCCAGACATTCGTTTCGCATTTGCACATCAATGCCCTTGAAGTTGCCAAAGCCGCCCGTGACCAGGTCCTCTCCGAACTCCGCTTCCGGCAGGACGACCTCCAGCTCTGCCAGCTCTCTTAAGCAGACGCCCTGCTCTGCTGCGATATTCTCCAGAATGCGAACATATTCTTCGAAGTCCATGGCACAGACGACTGCCTCTGCCTGGCCGGGTTCATCATCGTCGCTATCCTCTTTTGCCAGATAGAGCTGGTAGCGGCCCACGGGGACGCTCTCCAAAGGCACGCCGCAGGAGACCTGATCCGCGGCATGTTGCATCATGGCAATGAGATCTTCCATCCGCTCCACGACGCATCCGGCAATCTGCACCAGATCTCTTCTCGGACCTCTTGCCTCCATTGTTCCCTCTCCAAAGACCGGTCTCGGGCATCCTTGACGCCGGTCGCTACCCATAAGATCCTGAGTTATGCTTGTTCTTCTATGTTTAAATAGAGGCAAATGACCTCTACATTCTCTCTGTTACCGATTTCCTTGAATATCATCTTTCTATCCCTTCTTCATCTCGGGCAGATCCTCGATTATTTCGACGTACTGCCAGACCAAGGACTTGCT
>Ga0310040_1001604_pt1 | contig 16014 bp, 18 predicted proteins | sample EPASupsiteHSE623_FD_200237 | JGI IMG/M metagenome (GOLD analysis project Ga0310040, IMG submission 200237) | Bioremediated contaminated groundwater from EPA Superfund site, New Mexico - Sample HSE6-23 (v2) (version 2) | ecosystem: Environmental > Aquatic > Deep subsurface > Groundwater >... | reverse complement strand
CCTGTGCATTCATGTGGGTGGAGATCGAAATCAGTAGGTCTTGCGAGTCGTAGAAAGGGAGCAAACGGCCCGGGGGAAGAAGGGATATTTGAAGGAATTAAGCCCAAGGCCGTTATGAGGTAGTTTTGGTTCCTCGCTATTTAGTGTGGGTATGACTGGAAGCATAAATCCTCCGGGATGCCAATCATTCCATCCAGATTGAGTATTCAGTCGTCCTGCACGCTGATTTCTCGATCCTTGCTCGGACCTCATTTCATGATATCTTGAGGTTAGCCACTTGAAACAGCGAAGAACCGTAGTTTTTCTACCTGGTATTAATGAAGGACGAAGGCTACCCACGATTGCCTCAATTGCCTCAAGAAAGCGCATTCTTAGAGGCAATGGAGCCAGACGATCCTGAGACGTTCTGGTGGTGCTTATATGCAAAATAAGTCCGATGGTGACAGAATTGATTTTCGATGGACTTTTCTCTGAAAAAGATCCTAAGAGCCAATCCTATTCTTCTGATACTTGCCCAGCACGCTTGCCAGATCTTCTAATTTTACAGGTTTTCCGATGCAGTCGTCCATTCCGGCGGAGAGGCATTCTTTTCTGATACCTGGCAGGACTCGCGCCGTGATTGCTATAATCTTAAGTCCGTTCTTCCAGAGCTTGCGAATCTGACGAGTGGCTTCAAAGCCGTCCATCAATGGCATGCCTATGTTCATCAACACGATATCATATGATTTGCACTCGATAGAATGAAGCACTTCAATGCCATTCAGGGCTATATCCACCTGATACCCCAGGCGTTCAAGCATCAATAGAGTTACTTTGCGATTTAATGCATCGTCCTCAGCCAAAAGAATAAGCCTATGGCTAACACCCGATCTTATTCCGCTATTTGGCATTCCACACAACCCTATTAATCTCATGTACCAATGGTATATAAAATACCCTGAATTCTGATCGATAAGTAATAGATAATCACTCATTCATTCTATACGTCATGATAGTATTTAGCATTTTCAATTGTGATTTCTTTCGCGAATAGGATTCCGGCGTCAAAATGCTGAGATACATCATTCCAAATCTATTTAAACAGAATGGCCGCGAATCTAACTTTCAAAAAATAAATTACGGGATTTCTGTGGTCTGATATTTCCTCAGTACCTCAGCCAGTTCACTCACCTTTATGGGCTTGCTGATGTAATCATCCATGCCCGCCTCGATGCATTTCTCTCGATCGCCCTGCAGAGCATAGGCGGTGACGGCCACAATCTTCGGTCCGTTATCCGGCCAGCGCTGTCGAATGATTAGAGTTGCTTCCAGTCCGTCCATTTCCGGCATCTTGAGGTCCATGAGCACGAGATCGTAAGGCTGACGTTCCAGCGCCTGAAGAGCCTCGATGCCGTTGGCGACCACATCCGCCTTATATCCCATTCGCTTGAGCATTTGTATGGCTACTTTCTGGCTGGTTACATTATCCTCGGCCAGAAGTATTCGCAAAGAACTCGTCTGGACTTCCTTGTCAATTGCATTTGCGCGTTCCGCTTTTTTGCCAAGCTGTGTGGAAATGACGTTTGTCAGGACTCTATGCAGTTGCGAGGGCTTGATGGGTTTGGTCAGGTAAGCGTGATTTGCAGGCAGGTGCTGTCCGATTGAGGCAAGCATCACCAGTGGAAGGGCTTTATTGTACCTGCGAATCTCTTTGGCCAGTGTCAGGCCATCCATGTCCTGCATATTCATATCCAGGATGGCAACATCAAAGCAATCTCCTCTTCGAATCCAATCCAATGCATCCTGGGACGCTGATGCCAGCAGGGGTACCATGCCCCAGGAATAGATATAGGCACCCAAGATACGGCGATTAGTCCTGTTATCGTTAACAATGAGCACATTCCTGCCAACCAATTGAGGCTGATCTCCGACAAGATTCTCCAACGGATCGCCAGGCGCAGTTTCTGCTTTGATGGTAAAATAAAAAGTTGAGCCTTTTCCCAGTTCAGACTCAGCCCAGATCCTGCCTTCCATTAATTCTATGAGCCTCTTGCTGATTACCAGACCTAGACCAACTCCGCCATAATTGCGGGTTATCGTGGAATCAACCTGACTGAAAGGCTGGAACAAACGGTTCATCTGATCCGGGGATATGCCGATTCCCGTATCCTGAACCGCGAAACGAATCTCATGAGCGGCATCGAGTCTTTGGGCTGAGATGGAAAGCTTGACCTCGCCGCGCTCTGTGAATTTGACGGCGTTTATTAAAAGGTTGCTCAGGATTTGTCTAAGCCGGTTCGGGTCGCCGATGATAACTCCTGGGACGCTCTTATCGATGGTGTAAGCCAGGTTCAAGCTCTTCTCACTCGCCTTGCTGGCCACGAGATCAAGGGCCTCCTCGACGCAGTTTCCCAGATCGAAAGGCTGATCTTCGAGAATTACCTTATTCTCTTGCATCTTGGAAAAGTCTAATATGTCATTGATGATGACCATGAGCGCGTCCCCGCTTATTCTTATGGTTTCAATGAAGTCCCTATGTTCCGGATTCAGCGTTACATCATCCAGAAGAAGAGAGGTCATGCCGATGACCGCATTCATGGGCGTGCGGATTTCATGGCTCATGTTGGCCATGAAATCAGATTTGGCCTGGGCAGCCGCCTCGGCTGCTTCTTTGGCCTGGGATAATTCTGCGGTCCTCTCCTGCACCCTTAGCTCAAGCTCGTCCCGCGCCTTTCTCAGCTCTTCCTCCGCCAGCTTTCGGTCTGTAATGTCCTGGCCCTGGGCGATTGTAGCAATGATAGCGGTTCCATTTCTGGCGTATATGTTGGCGGAATTCCATAAGGCGGTTCGAATCGATCCATCCGCCTTGAGAATGGGGATATCGACTGCTTCCCAACGTTCACCGGTCATTGTGCGACGGATATGATCCATAGATATGTCCCGGCTGCCTTCTGGGAAAAGAATGCTCAGAGGCTCGCCGAGTGCTTCGGCGGTTCTAAGTCCCGTCAATCTTTCGAAAGCGTGGTTGAATCTGGTGATCCTGAAGGAGGGGTCCCAGACGATGATAGGCGCGTTGGCGTAGTCGATCAGGTTCTCGAGATAATCGTGTGTCTCACTAAGAGCCTCTTCAGCACGCCTTCGCTCGGTGATGTCCTGTCCTATCGCAAGATTTCCAATGATATCTCTATTGGAATCCCTTATTGCTCTATTTCTCCAAGAAATCCAAACATGTTCCCCATTCTTCCGCATGTTTTCATTTATGTTTTCAACAAATTCATCTGGATCACTGAGGAGGTCATCCACCATCTTTTGCAGATTACGCCCGCTTTCACATTCAATTGGGGGGACAAGTATCCTCACATCCTTTCCAATTATTTCTTCAGGGAAATACCCGAAGAACTTCTGTGCATAATCATTAAAGAAGGTTATTATGCCGTCGCGATCCATTTTGATGATAATGCTGTTCGCATTCTCGACCAGCTCTCTATATTTCTCCTCGCTCTCCTGTAGCGCTTCCTCGGCCCTTTTTCGCAATACACATTCGAGAATGGTCGGTGTTAGGGCCTCCATGATCTCTTGATCTTCGCTGCGATACCCGCCTTCACGATTGCCAATACCGATCATGCCGACAACTCTTCCATCGCGGACAAACGGCACGCCGAGAAAAGCCGTCAGGCGTGGATGGCCTTTGGGCACGCCAATGCTGTCCGGGTGTGTTGAAGGATTATTTGTAAGGAGACTATTGCCGTCAGAGAGAACGCGGCCATATAGCCCGTGTATCTTGAAACTGCCCGGATATCTACGATTCCCTTTCTCGTCAGTCATTGCACAGAGGTCCCAGCCTGGATTGCTTATTCCAAGGTTGTGTAGAAGACCATCCTGGCCTACCTCTCCGATAAAACCAAGCTTGCTGCCGGTAATGGATTCGATAATGTTCAGGCAGGCTCGACAAAGATCTTCTACAGTCTCACAATAGATTGCCTCTTCATAGACCCGATTGATGGCGTTTAGAACCGTATTCTGATGGCTGATCCTGGCCTCTGCATTCTTGCGCTCTGTGATGTTTCGGAAGACAAGCACGACGCCCGAGATATTGTTATTACGGTCTTTTATCGGCGCTCCGCTATCATCAATCGCCACTTCGGTTCCATCCCTTCGAACCAAGACCGTGTGGTTGGCAAGGCCGACAATCGCCCCCACTTCGAGCACTTTGGCGACGGGATCATCGACTTTCAGGCGGGTGTATTCGTTAATGATGTTGAACACCTGCTCCACAGGGATCATCGAAGCCTCTCGGAGCGTCCAGCCGGTCAACTCTTCTGCCACGGGGTTCATAAAAGTGATCTTACCTGCAGTATCAGTAGCAATGACAGCATCTCCGATGCTCGCCAGGGTAGTGGCATAGCGCTGCTTGCTATCTATCAAGGCCTCTTCCATCTGTTTTCGCTTGGTGATATCGCGAGCAATGGTCGATGCTCCGAGCAAGTTCCCGAATTTGTCTTTGATGGGTGAAGCCGTGAGCGCAATTTGGATCCGTTCGCCGTCCTTCCGCCATCTCTCTGTTTCAATGTGGACAGCACAATCCCCATTCTTAATTCTATCAAGAAGATGATGACCCTCATCCTGGCGATCAGGTGGCATGATAATATTGATGGATTTACCGAATACCTCTTCTGCTGTGTATCCGTACATCTTTTTTGCGCCGGCATTCCAGCTTGTAATTACACCATCCAGCGTCTCGCCGATGATCGCGTCGTCCGAGGATTCGACAATAGATGCCAAATAAGATCGACTCTCCTCTATGCGCTTACTCTCGGTAATGTCATTGCCGTAGATACGAATACGTTTTTCATTCTTGACATAATACGCCATCTGCTGGTAGCACTTTTCTCCAATGGTCACTTCTCTAATAGTTGACTGCGTTTGGCCATTCTGGAGCGCTTCGCAAAGAGATTGAAAATCTGCCAGCCAAGGATGAAGAGGACCGCGTCGTTCCAGATCTGGAAACGATCTTCGTGTTGCCGGGTTGGCATAGAGGACTTGCCCGGCCAGGTCTACTTCAACTACAGGCGACGGATTCATCTCTGGGAATGAAGCCAGCCTGGCAATTGTTGCTTCGCCCTTCTTTCGCTCAGCAATGTTACGAAAAACAAGTACTGCACCCTTGATATTGCCATTTCGATCTCGTATCGGCGCGCCGCTATCGTCAATCGGAATTTCCGTTCCGTTCTTCCCCAACAATATCGTATGGTTTGCAAGGCCGACAATTGCCCCTTCATCGAGCACTTTGCGAACAGGGTCTTCAACCTCCTGCCGAGTGTCCTCGTTGATTATTTTGAACACCTCTCTTGCAGGCTTCATTGAAGCCTCAGGAAGAGTCCAGCCGGTCAATTCTTCTGCAACGGCATTCATGAAAGTGATTTTGCCTGTAATATCGGTAGCGATGACCGCATCGCCAATGCTCGCCAGGGTGGTCGCGTAGCGTTGCTCGCTTTCCTGAAGGGCTTCTTCCACCCGTTTGCGCTCAGTGATATCGTTTAGCATGCCAAGGGAACCGGCAAACTTGCCCTCCTTATCCAACAATGGCGTAACATTCGATATAGTCCACAGTCTTGAGCCGTCCTTGCGAACGAATTTAAACTCAAAGCTCTCCGCGATGCCCTTTCGACGCCGTTCAAGATTCGCCGCCACCTTATGCTCGTCGTCTTCTTCAATGAAGTCAGAAAGCTTTTTACCGCTCATTTCTTCAGGGCTGTACCCAAGCATCTCAGCCATTTTATTGTTAACATAAGTAGTCCGAGCCTTTGAATCTACGATCCATATGCCTTCGTTGGCAGTCTCCAGGATATGACGATAATTCTCCTCGCTCTCCCGCAAAGCTTGCTCAGTCTTCAAATGCTGGGCGCTCTCAATGATATCCCACCTGCCGGAGCGCTTTATTAAGGCGAATTGGTGGTTGGCGACGACATCTAAGATTTCCAGGGCACTACATTTTTGAAGACAATATGTGCAGATGGCCAGCATACGATACTGGCCGATAACGCTGTTAATCTCTTCTTCATACCGGGTGAAGCTGTCCCAGTCTGCCTGCTCAAGCCAGAAAGTATTCCCGCTCAGTCGCAAACCTTCGTATCCTCTTTCACGGGCCATTCTCAGTTTTTCAATCCATCCCTGGAGCACCTCATCTGCCGAAAACTTCCCCGATCGGGTGTACCACTGGCTGTAATCGAGAATCTCTATTTGGCCGTTGTCGATGTATTTGTCCAGATCCGGAACTGCGCCACGAAGGGCTTTTGCCGCCTGATCGACTTGCAGTGGCGCAGAAGTGATCCACATGCAGAACTCGTTGGCGGCAAGGCCTTCTCGAAAATACGGTACGAGGGTCTCAATTAAGTCTTGGTCGGTTTCATAGAATTGGCAGAAATGAGTTCCCCATGGGACCTCGCCAACGACATCGATCCCCGATTGCCTCATGTCGGATTCCATCTTAGGTACCCCAGTGCTCCTGACTTGCTTTGTTGATTGATCTTTCTTCAGGAAGAAGAAGTCCTGTCTACTCAATTTACGGTTAGCTCGGAGCAACGAACCACCTCATCATGGATTAATGCTTCTATCAGGCCCCTGCTGGCTATCATGTTTCCTGCATTTTTACGTTACTATTGAGGCTGGACTCGTCTATCTTGCCATAATAGCCGGTCATATTTCCAGGTATGGATCAGGTGGCCAAGTGGAGATCAATGCACCACCGCCCACGATACTTTCAAAAATCTTATATAGATTAGACACTAACAATCGGTTAGAATGTCCGAAAGAAGAAGCAAAGATCTTATCTTTACCCGGATTCTTGAGGTATGCAGCGAAGGCGCATGCAAAACCAGGATTGTTTACGCATCCAATACGAATTTCGGTAATGCTAAATCTTATCTGGCTGCACTTAGTAAGAAGGGTTTGATAGTGAAATCTGCAGGAAAGCCAATTCGTTACAAAACCACCGAAAAAGGACTTGGAACTCTGCGAGGCCTCAGGTCTATCCAGGATTTGCTCTCAGATCTCGAAATCTAGGATTCATGGCCCGGATGATGGAAAACATCATCTGCCTCAGCTTTGCATTACGGGCTTGGTGAGGGTCGCGTGCTCTCAAGTAACTTGAGAAGACATTCCTCACGATGGGGAACCGGATTGCAGGTCCGATCATCCGCTCATTCCAGGACCATTTGCCAATTAAATATTAAGCGATTTGAAAAAATCCCGCACGCAGAACTGTGAAAAGAAATTAGGCGGCGAAGGCCCAGTTGGTGGATCTATTTGCGGTCGCGAAAATTTGAGGACCTCCGCCTCAATTCCAGGGTTTGATACCTCCGAGGCAGATCGTCAAGCGTTTGGAAAACGAAGGGCTCCAATAGTTCATATTTTGTGCCATAACTCTTCAAATTGTGCCATAAAGAACTTATGTAAATATGCCAATTGCATGAATGGCAAATCGGAGGTGGATCAAATGGGAGAATGCGAGGCACTAATTCGAAGGCGCGAAATGCTTTTGGAGGATATCTCGATGATGAGTCATGAAGTTGAAAAGATTGATCAGCGCTTGGATTTCCTGGGGAGGATGGCAATATCTGAGCAAATTGATCAGTATCATATGCAGCATCGGCTTGTGCAAGAGGTTTCCCAGAATGCGTTCATTGTCTCTTAATGAAATTGGGGTTCTTGCCACATCTCGAGGAGTGAATAGGAGAGATGTTGAAGATTTCCTGGATACTGTGGGGCAGGCTGGTACAGAAGAAGGTGCTTTGCTGAACCTGTACTACGACGCACGTCTTTTTAATTGGAATATTTCGACAGTGCAGGCCATAGAAGCGGGCATAAAGTCAGCTTATGCGGAAGAAGAGGCGGAGGAAAGAGCTGTTGGGAAAAAATTTGCAACGCCTCTTCCCGGTTCACATTATTCACTATGGCCGCAGCGCCATCCATAAATCAGGCTGAACGCAATTATTTCGCAGTTGTCCTACCATATGTTCGCCGACACTATTGCAGCAGTGTCGTGGCATGTCTCGTATCTGACGATCTTTCTGCCATCGATTGTAAAGATGGAGACAAAGTCTGAGCTGTAAGTCTTTCAGTGGCCTTAATGCGGGCTTGGTATGATCCAATCACGACCACTTCATTTTCCTTGGCAATATACTCATTTATATCAAATTTAGTAAATTCAAAAGTGCTATTGAGGAGCAGGAAACATACTGCGATCTGTACTCCGCCCCGATAGATGCCTGAAAGAGGCACTTCAGGCCCACCCGGTTGGATCCATCCGGCATTCTCTGCAATTTTTGGATTCATCCCGATATTCCTTTGGGACCAGGACCTTCCGGGACCTGTTATCTACCAGAGGTGTCCAACAAAGAACTGACCGCCAGCCTGGATCTTTAGCATTGCAGGAATCCAAGAGATCGAGTATTGGGCCCTCATTGCCGTGTTCCAGGGATGCCTGCAGCCAGCTTAGGGCTATCATTGCTGCCTCGCCTTCGCCTGCATGGAGCTGGGCGACATCGAGCAGGTGCAGAAGCATTTCCAGATGGTGCGGGAGATGGAGGCTCCCAAGGACCTGCGCGGCCTGGCCAGGAATGGGCTGTGTGAGATTGCGGTCCGGGGGGCTCAAGGCTAGAGGGCCGAGAATGGACGCGGTCTTCTATCCGGCTGGATGCGCTGCGGCTGTTCCGCGGGAAGTCGCTGGAAGAGACCCGAGAGATCGCCTTCGAGATCGGGATGCTGGGGCGGCACGGACTGGATATCGACGAACCAAAATCACGTTTATTCCCAGTAAACGAATCGTTTTCTATCTGTAAACAAAATGTTTATAGCATGTAAACATAATGCAATGCATGCTCATAGAACTGTTCAAGACAGAGGAGCGAGCCAGGGTTCTGCGATATGTGATGTTTCGCAGTGCCTTTAGCGTGGTCGAGGTCTCAAGGGCCACAGGAGTTACCAAAGGGCTTGTATCTCGCTATCTGCGCCTCCTGGTGGAGCATGGTTTGCTGCAAAAGGAGGGGCGAGAGTATTCTCCTCATGATGGCGCTCATTCTCGGGCCATAAAACTCCTGCTCAACCTGGAGAGAATAGACCTGTCGGCTCTTTCCCTGGGCTCTGCCAGGGGCCTGGGCCTTTATGGGAGCTGGGCCCGGGGCACGAATCACCAGGAAAGCGACCTGGATGTCTGGATAAAAGCAGATAGCCTGCCTCCTGAAAGCGTATTGGCGAGGCTTCAGAAGGATTTGAGCCTGCAGGCTGGCAGCGAAGTGAACCTGCTCGTGCTGACGCCCGAAAAGCTTGAGCGGCTTAGGAGTGAAGATCCGCCATTCTGCAATTCCCTGTTCATGAATTCAGTTAACGCTGAAAGGTGAGCCCATTGAAGAATATCGATGATTGCTTTGAGCGCGGCCTGCTCTCGTAAGGTGGAGCCCTCTCAGACCAAGAGGGAGCAATCTCTTGGGGATGCCGGCTGCACGCACGGCGGCTCTCATGCGGTCGAGTGGAACGAATGCATCTCTTTTTTGCAGCAGCAGATATTCAAGCATGCTATTTCCACGACAGAACAAATAGAGGGTTCATCCAAATAAATCCTTCAAAGATTGTTTTTTAGCGCCATAGTTAACCATCTCTTCTAAAGCTATATTGGAATCCTCTGGATGCAAGTTCACGCCGGCGATGGCATCGGCCAATATAAAAACTATCAGGCCGTCTTTAAGCGCATCCAACGCGGAATATTTAACGCAATAATCCGTAGCCAGCCCGCTGATATAAATCTCCGCAACTCCTAAAGATTTCAATAAATTTGCTAATGTCATTCCACTCAAATCTGAGGCGTGGAAGGCCGAATAGCTGTCTTTTTCCGGATCCATGCCCTTGGACATAACAAAGGTTGTTTTCGGAAACTTAAGATCAGGATGGAACTGAGCTCCTGGGCTCCCCTCGACGCAATGCTCAGGCCATACCCCGCCAAATTGTTTAAAATGTTTGGTGACTTTGGGATGCCAATCTCTCGTCACAAAAATCGGCAAGTTTTCTTTTTCAAAAAACTTAATGTACTCATTAAGAATAGGGATTATCTCGTGACCCCCGTGGATGCCTAAAGTGCCCCCGGGACAAAAATCATTTTGGATGTCAACCACTAAAAGTGCCCTTTTTAATTTTGATAAACTCATATTTATAATATCTCCCATCTCTCCAATCGACTTATACTCACTTAAGCCGCAAGTCATCTCGCCAGCATCTACATACTTATGGTAAGAAGGTGACAAGAAAAGCATTTTGGCAGTCGCGAGCCGAGCGATTTTTCGCAGCTTGGCCTAGATAATTCTATAGCCCGGATGATGTGGATGCCTGTCGGTAATCCGATCGAGCGTGAATCGCCTGTGATCGAGCAACCTGGCCGGGCCTCGCTTGCTGGCAGCTCCGCGGCTGCCGTCTGCTGGCTCGCCGGCTCTCGTTGCGATCGAGCGGGATCGCCGCTTGGCTGCTCGTGGGCTGGGCTATCCAGCAGACCGGATCTTGGGTAGATGCAGCTGGGTGGCGGAGATGCTCGCAGGGAATTCGGTTGAGCAGGACTATCTGCAGGCTGCAAACAAACAATCCATGGTCTGTGACATGCTCATCAAGCTGGATCAACCCTTGAGAAGATAGCCTCCATCCACAGGAAGGGCAATTCCTGTGATGAAGCTGGCCTCCTCGGAGAGCAAGAATAGAATGGCCCTTGATATCTCTTCGGGCTTTCCCAGCCGTTTCATGGCATGTGCACTGACGAGGGCCTGGAACTTTTCTTGACCCATCTTCTCGAAGAGGGGCGCAGTAAGCTCGGTGCTGACGTATCCTGGACAGACGGCATTCACTCTGATGTTCATCTCAGCGTAATCGATGGCCATAGATTCGGTCAAGCCTATTAGGCCGAACTTGCTCACGTTGTAGGAAGTGCGCGTTCTAAACGCATTGATTCCGCCTACCGAGGAGACGTTGACAATGCTTCCTTTACCTAGATCCAGCATCTGCCTGGTTGCTTCCTTGGAACAGTTGAATGCGCCGGTCAGGTTGACTTCTAAGGTGTCTCTCCAATCCTTTAGCTCGGTATGAATGACATCGTTTCTGGATGGATTGATGGCGGCATTGTTTACCAGGCCGTAGACCTTGCCCGATGCCTCTTCTATGGCTCTGAAAGTCTCCTCCACCTGGTCGATCTGGGAGACATCACATTGGTGGACGAATGCCTTGGTTCCACCTACAAAGGCATCTTTGGCCCTGGCCAGCTTCTCCCTATTCCTCCCAATAATATGAACGAATGCTCCCTCGGAGTGCAGGTCCCTGGCGGTCTGCAGACCAATTCCTGAGCCTCCGCCAGTCACCACTATTGTTTTGCCCTTGAAGCGATCTGAAGTCCTTGACATGGAATAGCCTCCTTTCAGCCCTTCTACCGCACTGGATCGCTTCGCAGCTTTATTCATCTTTTCCACGTTCATCGGATGAGCGATAGGTGGCCATGAATTTCGATATGGTTAATCCTTATCTGGATCTGTCAATCCGAAAGAGCTTATTGAAGTGGCATCTCAAGAGCTGATGCCCTATGCCAAGGAAGCCGCTTGCTGCATGGCGAATGTGATTGACTGCTACTCATTGGTGTGGTAATCACTATGTATTGGCCACGTTTGTGAATCTGATTCAGAGGTGTAAATGTTCATCCAGGAGCAGGCTACCCATTCGCCGCGGACCCATAATGGGCCCTGCAATCCACCAACTGTTGCCTAATAAAGATGCATCATCCAAAAATTCAATCCGGGGCGGAAGATCCATACTAAAAGTTCGCGCCGCAGATTGGTCCGAGTTCTTCATGCCGAAAGAGCTGGAAGATTGAGAGCAACCCTTCTCGAAATAGAAAATGTCCCGAATGCGGAAAATTAATGTTCTTCCGAACAAATATCAACGCCTGAATGAATGCACCAAATTATGACGATATGCTTATATGCAAGTATGCGATTAAGGTGATATTAGAATGAATCAAAAATCTGTCTCAGATCTGAGAGTGAAGATCCTAAATGCCCTATCAGATCCCCTCCGACTGGAGATACTGGGGTATATAGCCGATGGCGAGAAATGCGTCTGTGAGATCATCCCTGCATTCGATAGATCCCAATCCGCCATCTCAAAGCATATGAACATCCTCTATGAGGCGGATATCTTGGATCGCAGGGTCGAAGGAAAGAGGACCCTTTACTGGATCAAGGACCCTCAAGTATTCGATATTATCAAAGCAATCGATGTTTTGGCCTTAAAACAGATTTCAAACCTGGCTGAGGCAGGTAAGATCCTGGAGCAATCCATGGACAAGTAGGAGTGCATGTCTTATGATTAGAAATGTGATGCTGATTTTCGTAATATTATTTGTAGGAACGGCTGGTGCAGAAAAGCTCACTCCAGCGCTGGAGATGGATACCTATACAGATGCAAGCGATAGTGAACAGAGCTTTGGATCGGAAGGAACTCTTTGGGTTTCGTCGCAAAGTGGAAAGCCCATGCAAATAGCTTATCTAACTTTTGCAGATATGAAAGCACTGCCGCAGCAGATCAGCTCCGGCAGCCTGAAGATGTACGTCAAAGAGGTTGAGCAGCCTGGCAATGTGAGCATCTACCTCTATGACCAGGCTGCCATGGATATAATCACCTGGTCTGACAGACCTGAGTATAGTCCGGATGCACTGGGCGCACTTGAAATCCAAGCGACAGGATGGCAGACCTGGGACGCGACAGACCTCGTAAAAAAGGCAGCCGTCGAATGCAGTGAAGGCTGTCCGTTTTCAGTGGTGCTCGTGGCTGATGGTGATGCATCTATCGCCTTTGCGTCCAGGGAGGGGCCGGCTGATGAAAAACCGATACTGCAATATGAAGCATTCTAATTTTTAATTAGATGCGATCTGCAGGAGAAAGAGAAACGACATGGCCGGAGTCCCTCTATCGAGCGGTATCCTTTTGGAAGCTGAACCGAGATGAGCACCAAAGATCCCTTCATTAAGGCGAGAAATCGGAGTTTCCGGTATTGCATCACCTGGATTATGGTCATTTTGGCCCTAGCGATATTCTTACCGCCCACACAGGCGATTGCTGATTCTCAGATTATCTTAATCACCTCTACGGGATGTGCCAAGTGTGCTGCCGCGGATAGAGTCTTGACTGCAGTACTAACAGACTACGGAAATGCCCCTGTCGAAGAGCAAATATTTTCCAGCGAAGATGGGCTTAGGACCATAAAAGAGCACAAAGCGAAGGACGTCCCAACCATAATCATAGGCGATTCCGTTATCGGCTATAGAGATTATGACGGAAACGAGACTGAACTGAAAAGGCTAATAGGAGCTGCTCTGGAAGGCCAGAATATCAGCAGTGTCCAAAGAAGGAATGGCCCGGAGGACAATCTGGATGCAGAAAACGTCCTCAAAGACCTAACTCTATCATCCATTGCCACCGTCTTCGTGGCTGGCCTTTTGGCGGGCTTCAACCCATGTCTTCTGGCAATACTGGCATTCCTGGCAAGCACAGTGCTCTCCAGCTCGGGCAGAAGAGGTGATCTAGCCCGCATAGTGGCCTCGTTCTCCCTGGGAATATTTGTGGTATACTACATCTTTGGAGCCGGTCTCATTCATATTCTGCAGGATACGTCCAATGCAGCTGCTTTTCGTCTTGTTCTGGCAGCTCTACTGCTGGTTTTGGGGCTTATTCAGATGGAGGACGCCAGACGGCTGAATAGCGGAGGTGATTCCCTCTTCCGGACTGACTGGACCACGAAATACATCAAAGGTGCTCTGGCCAGCCGCAGGCTCAGCTCCTACTTCCTTTTAGGGGCCCTCTTCTCCCTGGTAAAGGCACCCTGTGTGGGAGCAGTCTACATAGCCATCATCGGCACAATTTCTGCTCAAGGGTATGCGCCATCGGGACTGATCTACCTGATGATGTACAACCTGGGCATTGTACTTCCAGTACTGGTTCTCGGTGGTATCATCGCCCTGGGCATGAGCCCTGAGCAGGTGGATCTGTTCAGACATAGACACCGGGCAGCAATCCGGATGGTTACGGGAGCCACGCTCTTAGTACTGGCCCCGCTCATCTACTGGCAACTGATTTAAGCAATATGATATTCTAAAATTTATTTAATTTAATATAAACAATTTGTGAAAGAAGCAAGTCAGTCTTTCGAGGCAAATGGAATGATGAAGATAGAAATGCTGGGAACAGGCCGTGTCAAGTGCATGAGCCTGTTAATGAATGCAGTGAAGGCCTTCCAGGAACTGGGAATCAAGATTGACAAATCTCAGGAGATTGCGGGGAAATTCCATGAATTTACTTAGATCAATGCAGGTCCTGGGAGCCTTTGCCGGAGGGATCGTTCTCCTAGTTGTGATAAATAGCGTATCCGCTTATGGATTTGAGGGTGATGATAGCAACTTTGCTGAAAACGAATCTATGAAGATACTGGTGCCTATTGAGGATGTCTCGGACAAAGACATCCTGCTGGACGTGAGCGAGGGCTCCATCAGGCACATAGAGGGCTCAGCGGTCATCCCATATACAAATTTCACATTGGGTGCTGGAATCATTAAGCCCCTGCCTGAAATAGCTACGATACTTGGAGATGCTGGAATATCACGCAATGATTCTGTTGTAATATACAGCGAGTGTCTGGCCTGCGGAGGCGGGCCCTTTCTTGCAACCTCCGTGTATTGGATGATGAAGCATCTGGGTCACGAGAATGTCAAAGTCCTCGATGGAACTGCTGAGGATTGGGCTGCTGCAGGAAAGCCTATGTCCGCAGATGCCAGGATCAGGCCAGTGAAGGCCTACATGCCGGAGGAAATAACAGATGTATTTGTAACCTGCGAGTATGTAAAAAGCGGTGAGGCACAGATTGTAGATGCCCGGACATCTCAAGAGTATGAATATGGAAACATTCCCGGTTCAATCAGCATTCCTTATGAAAGCATACTCAATGATAGCAGAATCAAAGATGCATCAGGCTTGAATGAGGTTTTTGCCGGCCTGAACAGGGATAGGCCCGTTGTGGTCTACACAAACACGGGCGCTAAGGCTTCTGTTGAGCGGTTCGCCCTGGAGATGATGGGCTATGATGCCAGGATTTACTCCTGGAGAGATTGGCTGGAGAACCTGCCCAAGTTCGACTTCGAGCTGCAAGATGTGGACGCAGAACCCAACCCTGCAAGATCCGGCTCGACTACGATCATAACGGCAACTTTTCAGGAGAAGCAGGCCGAAGCAGAGAATTCATCTCCAAACGGCGAGATCAAGCTCACTGTTAAGGGGTGCTCCACCTGTGGATTTGAGGGATTCTCTCTGGGCGCTGCTGGCGCTATGGGAAATAAATCTGGGATGGTCCGACTGGGTTCTTCAGGCAAGACTTCGCAGTCCAGTGTGGCTGTGCAGGCTGAGGATAGCGCCCTGCGTTGCACCGCCATCGTAAAGGGCCCCGACGGTTCCGAAGCGGCAAGAACGAGCCTACTTCGCACCTCAGGAGATACATACGTGGGGATCTGAAAGGCCAGTGTGAAGCCGGGAGATTACAGCGTGAGCATAGCTGCCTCTGGCACTGCCAAGGTTTTCAAGGATGTGCTGAAAATTGAAGTGAGCGACTAAGGGCTTGCAGCGAAATAACTTAGGTGGAAATTCGTATGGATACCTCAAGAGATCGATATGCTTAAGCCACGCATAAATCATATGGACTTATTTATATAACGAGGTTATTGCGTTATAAGCACTAAGGGGCTGAAGCCCTAGTGCCTCCCTTTTCATAGCTCTCGCCTTCGCTCGTTAACCGGCGACATCGAGCAGGCCCAGAAGCATTTCCATGGTGCTGGAGATGGAGCCCACATTCCGCACTTTCAGTTCATCCCGTAATAATTTTTGCATTCCTTCCCAAGCAGTGCAAGAATTTTGACCTGAGTGTTATTCAGATTCACGCTTACCTTGACGACTTTTCCATCTTGAATG
>Ga0310040_1001600_pt1 | contig 16061 bp, 16 predicted proteins | sample EPASupsiteHSE623_FD_200237 | JGI IMG/M metagenome (GOLD analysis project Ga0310040, IMG submission 200237) | Bioremediated contaminated groundwater from EPA Superfund site, New Mexico - Sample HSE6-23 (v2) (version 2) | ecosystem: Environmental > Aquatic > Deep subsurface > Groundwater >... | reverse complement strand
GCGTATGACGCGCCGATTCCTTGCTGTCCGCGCTTCTGCTTGCGGTGGTGGAACTTGGTTCCCGAGAGGAGCTTTCCAAGGGCGTTGCCCACGAACTGCTTGGGGATGCCGATTCCGTTGTCCTCTACAACCACGCGAACGTGGCCGTCTGCAAGGTTCTCGATTTCGACGTTGATGTCGGGCAGTATCCCGCCTTCCTCCGCAGCGTCAAGGGAGTTAGTAACGTATTCGTGGACGATGGTGGTCAGCGAGCGGACCTTCCCGGAGTATCCGAGCATCTGCCTGTTCTTCTTGAAGAACTCAGCAACGCTGTACTCCTTGTAGTCGTGCGACTGTTCGGCGGGCTGGCCTGCCTTTGCGGCCGGGGCTACTGCTGGAGCGGCGGTTTCCTTTGCGTCCTTTTCTGCCATCAAAAATACCTTTGGGTGATTGGTTAGTAGGCTGGGCTATTAAATGTTTTTGCCAGAAGGCCAAGAAAACGGGGTTTTTACCTCGTAAATACTTATGGTCTTGAAGCTTATTATTCCCTCGTGGGTGCCTTGCCTTTTGCCTAAGGTTTATCTGTAAGGACGAAAGAGTTTATAAAACTTGATTGGGGCGGACAGGGAAAGTCAGATTTTTCCAATCATGTATGGGATTTTTCGCACGGGCAGGACTATTTTCTTTATGCCAAGCTCCTTGGCTATTGCCGGGGCGACCGCTTCGCGGTGCAGTTCTTCCAGGTTTTTCCACGGCGGTTTGGCCGCACAGACTCCGGCCGAAGTAATCCTCCGGAAATCCCTTCCGTTGTAGAGGGTTTGCCCGTTGTTCGTATTGGAGGGAATTAACAGCGGCTTTTTCCCAAACCTTTCCCGGTAATAGCTGCCGATTCCCTCGTTCATCGAGAGGGGCCGGTTTATTTCGGGTTGTTTCTTGAGCAATTCAGCTGCTTTGGACTCCATTTCCTGCTGGTTTTTAGCCTGGTGCTTTTCACGCAAGTCATCCAGTTTCTTCAGATAATCCGTTACGTAATCCACGACCCCCGAGCTTAGCCCGCGTGGGACGTACGAGTAGAACCGGGGAGTCATTTCCGTGTTCTTAAAGTCAAAATCCATCCTCTTAGACCAGCCCTTGCGGATAGTCTCTTTTGCGTCGACGAACCTCAAGTCGTTGACTTTCCTGACCGTGTCGCTGAGTTCGCGGTGGGAAAGCATTCCGTCCTTGTGGAGCCAGGTGAGCAGCCCGAGAAAGCTTTCGGGCGACTTTGTCTTCATGTGCTGTGCCACGAGCTTCGAACCTAGGTTGGCATCGTCAAGTATGCCCTTTAGGTTCTTTTGGGATTGTGGTCTTGCCCCTTCTTTTTGCAGGATGGCTGCCGCCAGTTGCTTTGTTGGGTAACTGGGCCTTTGGTCAGCCGTGAGCTTCTCAGCGTCTTGGCCAAGGCGCGCCTGCCTTTCCTCAAGCATCTTCTTGATTTCCTTCTCATGGATTCCCGGCTCGCGCGTGATGAACTTCGCAAGGGTTATCAGGTTGTGCAGGTCGCTCTTGGCGCGAGCGTCCTTTTCGTTCCTAAGAAGGCCTTCGAAGTGGCTTATGGTCTTTTGGGCTACGCTCTTGTTGTATATGTCGTGCAACTTCGCCACGTCGTAGTGGCCTATGCGGCCTTTCTGGTACAGGTCTTCCGATATTGTGCGCAGGTTTTTTATTGCCGTTAATGAGATGGAGTAGTCGCTATTCGTATTCCGAACGACGCTCCGAAAAAGCGGGTTTGAGCGTACTTTCCTGTCCGCCGACATCTCCTTCAGCAGGTCGTTCACGTCCGGGTAATGCCCCTGCTGCGTGTACGCGTCCATCCCCCTCCAAGTGAATGAGATTGTGCCGTAAAGTTTCTTCAGGGTCTTTTCGCCCCTTTCCTTTGGCATGAACTTCGTCATCAGGTAGACGTTTCGCAGCGAGCCTGTGTAGTCGTATAGGATGTGCCATGTCGGAGGCACTTTGTCCGACATCAGTATGAGGTATTTTTGCAGGGTTTTCTGGAATTCGGGGTTGGCGTAAACTTTATTGGGAAATGAAACCGAGTGCGCGAGCCTTGTCAGACGGGGGATGTCCTGTTGGAAGAGCGCCATTGTCCTCGTCTTTATGCGGGAAACCTCCTTCTTGGCTTCGGCGGCCTCCATTGGGGCGTCCGTTCGCATTCGTGCCTCCTCGAGGCCGGGGACTTTTTTCAGGTCCTCCGAGAGGCCGTCGATTTCATCCATGCTTTTTTGGATTAGTTTGGGAAAGATTGCATCCATCAAAGCCGGGCCCGCGGTTGCCGCCGCCTCCTTGTTTTTTTCAAGAATGTCAACGGCTTGGGAAAAGCTCATTTCATCTATGGCTTTCGCGAACTGGTCCAAATCATTCTGTGCAGACATTCCAAAGCCCCGCTTTATCTCGGCATCCTTCTCAGCTTCTTGTTGCGCTCAAGGTATGAATATACTCCGGCGTGCGTGCTTCCCATCAAAAGGCGGTTGATTGCCTCGCGCGCGTCGTGGAGCTCCTCGAACGTGCCGATGATTGCAATCTTGTGCTCCCACACCGAGATGTGCGCTTCGCTCAGGTCCTCAAGGACCTTCTTGGCCTTGCCTTCCTGTCCAATCACTCGCGCAAGGTAGCGCTCGATGAGCTTTTCAGAGCCTGCGAAGAAGGTGTCCAAGTCGATGACTTCGAGGTAGTACTCGTCATCAAAGAGCTTGTAGGCCTTTTCGGGCGCAAAGCCGTAGTTGATTGCGTTGACTGCCATGTTTGCTACCCAGACTGCGCCGCCGTCGCCCTCGATTTCGATGTCGCCCTCGACAAGCTTGATTTCAACCCCAAGCTCGTCGTGGAGCCTCTTGAGAACTGCGCCGTCCTTGTCCTGGTATGTCTTGATGCGCTTTTGCGGGACCTTTATCGTATCCATAAAAAATCACTTTCATCTGTATTTGACTATTAATGCTTTAATTCCAATCATTTTTTGTTCGTTGAATTCCTTGCTGTCCGACAGCTGCAAACCACTTGCTTTGCCTTTCAATTTTCTTAACGCCTTCTTTCCTGCCTGTCGTCTTCCTTCCGGTTTATCGTGACTTTCTGATATACCTCGACGTCGGTTGTCTTTACGCCAAGCTTCTGGAAGAAGTCAGCTATGTTGTGGCAGTCCTTCTGCAGGAACATCTCTGCGTGCGGGTGGTTCTTCTCAACCCCCTGTGCCCAGTCGATCAGGTAGGGCTTCCCCTTGTGGATGATGATGTTGAAGCTTGATAGGTCTGCGTGGATTATTCCCGCGTCGTAGGTCTTGCGCATGTTCTCAACAACGTCCTCGTAGGTTGCCTGCGGGTTCTCAAGAACCACCTGCTCCATCAGCGCGGACTGGAAGCCGCCCTCTCCGAGGAACTCCATCACTATGACGTTGATGCGCAGGTAGTACGGCTCCGGCACGCGCACCCCCGCGCTGTGCATCAGCTGCAGGTTGGAGTATTCCTTGCGCGCCCAGTCGTTGACCAGCAGGCGCTTGTTCTTTCGCGGGTCGAACTTGCGGTCGCCTTCGATGTACTGGAGCATCGTCTTGAACATCGAGGTCTCGTACTTGAAAATCTTCACAGCCACGTGTTCTGGTTTTTCATCGGCCTTGAGCCGGGTTGCGCGGAAGACGCACGCCTCCTTGCCGCTTGAGATGGGAAAGTCAAAGCTGTCAATCTTGCCGGTGTTCATCATCCAGTTGAGTATCTCAAGGACCTTGTCGTCAAGCACCTTGCTGGAGTAAATCTTCATGCGTTCCTTTATCGGCTTGACCTCGCGTTCGGGCTGCTTGCGCTTGGAAATCTTTCGTGCCATGTCAAAAACACTTATGCCTAAGGCTGAATATAACCAGTTCTAACCTTGGGGGAAGGGGCGTGTGCGGGTTGGCTCAGAGTCCCTGCAGCATTCCCTTCTGGCGGAGCTGCTCTGCCTGCACGCGCGTGTAGCGGTAGGCGATGTCGCCTTTCTCGTTTGACTCCACTGTCCAGGGAGTGATTGCGACGATGTCTCCGGGGTTGATGAGGAGCTTCCTGCGGATTTTTCCTGGTATGCGGCACATGCGCGTGAAGTTGTCCTGGCACTGCACGTTCATCCGCGAGCCGCCGAACAGCTCGGTGACCTTCCCAAGAATCTCTCCCTGGTGGGGCATGCGCACGCGAAGCGGCAACCCGTCCGGACCCATTCCTGGCGCCATCGGCCTGCGGACGCCGGGCCTCCTCTGCTGGTAATGCGGTCTTGGATGGAAGTTTGCCAATCAAATTTCACCTTGTATAATCGTCTAAATCCTTACCGGCGCCTTGGCGCCGCACGCCTCGCAGATGAGCATCTTCAGGTGCCTGTCGATGCTTTCAAGGTGCGTGTCGGGCTTGCCGCACTCCTTGCAGATTACTGCGGTGGTGACATAGTTGCCTATGCGGTCGTTGACAACGCGGTCGGAGAACTTTCCTGCAAGTATTAGCCTTCCTGCCTGGATTTCCCCGGGAACCGCAAGCTCCTTGAAGAGGTACTTCGAGAACTCGACATCTGTTCTTCGTATGCGCGAGCAGATGTCGCCGTAGTTTGTGATGATGGTCTTGTTGCCCTGGATCATCAGCATCGCCCGCGGGACTTCGAACCTCTCGCCGGAGGTGAGCTTTTCCTTGTCGGGGATGTTTGCGCGTGCGCGGTCCAAGAGCTTGTCGTAATCCATTAACCTAACCTGTTTGAAACGTCAGAAAACGTCTTGACTTGAAATAGCATTATGCCTTTGGCGATTAAAATAACCTTTGCAGGCCGGCTGCAGTTTGCTTTGCCGCTAGGAGGTTCCAAAAAGCGAGCGCACGCACCAGTATGAGAGGATGCACAGGAGCGAGCCTGCGGCAATCGGCGGCACTGCCGGGAAGTAGCCGCCCTTCCTTTCAAGGTAGATGAACATCGCGGTGAGCCCTGCGCTTGCGCCGATTACCGATGCAAGCGCGTAGTCGAATGCGGGGAACGCGCCAATCTTGAGCGCGGAAACCGAAAGCATTACCCCAATCAAAAAGTCGCCCAGGCCAAGCTCGATGCTGTTGCGAACTGCAGGCGCTTTGCCGGGCGCGTCCGCATCATCGGGCGTTTGAGCCCTTGCGACTTCGCCTTTCCTTGCAACCGGGTTCACCCCGATTTTTATGCTGAATGCGGCGTCGCGCTCGGACAGTCCCTTCGCAAGCTCGACCATGTGCTTGGTGCAAAACACCGCGATGTAGTCGTATGCCGCAAGGAGCATTGCAAACACCGCAACAGGGATGAAGTCAAGCGAGGAGCCAAGTATCGCTCCCACGATTATGCTTGCAAAAAGCAGGAATGCCGTCTGGAACTGCGGAAGCAAAAGCCTCAGCGCGATTGCCGCAATCATCAGGTAGATGTCGTAGCCGGGCAAAAACGCCGCGCCAAAAACCTCCGCGCTGGTTGCTATGAGGCCGTATTCAAGCAGCTGGAAAAGCAGCCTGCCTTTGTAGAACTTGAGGATGGCAAGCATTGCCGCTGCAGCAAAGACCATGTATATGATGAGGCCAAAAGAGTTGGACACGTCTGCCGGGTTGTCTACCACAGTAAGCTGCTGCGCTATGAATCCCGCGCCTATGAACAGTGAAATCAAGAGCGTGTTGGTGAACGCGGCAAGCATCAGGAAGAGGTTTATCCTGCGGTTGAACGCGGCGATGCGCTCTTCCCTGGTTGCCGGCTTTTTGGTTCTCTTCAACAGAATCTACCTTTGTATTATCTTCCGCGCGAGCTCTTGACGTAGCCGACCTTGGGTTCGTAGAGGTCTCCGTTGCGCTTGAGCTCGTCAATTAGCCTGCGTGCGGCGTTCTCGTCCATCCCGATTGCGACTGCCTGCTCGACGATGTCGTCGATGTCGACCATGTCAAGCTTCTGCTCAAGTGCGTTGATGATTCCAAGCACCGAGCGCATCTTGTCCACCTTGCTTTTGGGCTGGCCGGTGCTTATGATGTCGGAATCAATCTTGCCGGTTTCTTTGTCCATGAAGATGTCCGAGAGCACGAAGTGTACGAGCGAGATTGCGCGTTCCGAATCTCTAAGTTCCACCGTGTTTGAAAGCCGCAGCTTGGCTGATGCCTCGCTCATCCTGATGAGTCCCTCGATTTCACGCGCAGTCACCGGGAAGGTGTTCTGCTGCGCGCCCATCCTGCGCAATGAAAGGTAGTACTCCTTGATGCGGTTCGCCGCCTCTTCCGAGAGCACGGGGTGGATGTTCTTGCGAGCGTATGAAATGTATTTTCGCAAAAGGTCGGGCATGATTGGTGGTATGATTGGCGAGTCCTTCAGGTCGGACAGCTTCTGCTTCTTTGCAGCGAACATATGGCCAGTAAGCACGTGGTCAACCAGCTTGCGGTCCTTGGCCTCGTCAAGTACGTCCTTGATTGCGAAAATCAAATCAAACCTGCTCATCAAAGTGGGAGGGATGTCGAACTGCTGTGCCGGAGGCGTGTTCGGGTCGAACCTGCCCAGCTTGGGGTTTGCCGCAGCCAAGACTGACGTCTTGGATTTGAAAGTGGTGACGATGCCTGCCTTGGCTACTGAGATCGTTTGCTGCTCCATTGCCTCGTGCATGCTCGCGCGGTCGTTGGGCTCCATCTTGTCGAACTCGTCTACCATTACGACTCCGCCGGATGCAAGAACGAGTGCGCCTGCCTTGAGCACCCAGCCTCCGTCCGCAATCTCGTCCTTCTCGGCTGATGCCGTGAGTCCGACTCCGCTTGCGCCCCTTCCTGAGACGTAGATTGCCTTTGGCGCGAGCTCCTTGACGTATTGGAGGATGGTTGACTTGGCTGTGCCGGGGTCTCCTACAAGCAGCACGTGGATGTCGCCGCGGATTTTCTTTCCATCCGGGAGCACCTTGAACTGTGTTCCTCCGAAAAGCTGGACTGCGATGGCTTCCTTCATCTCCGAGTAGCCGTAGATGCTTGGCGCGATGCTCATGATAACTTTGTCAATGAGGTGCGGGTCGCGGGAGATTTCAAGAATCTGGTCCTCCTCTTCCTTGGTGAGTGAGAGTTCCTCGAACTCCTTCTGCATCTTCTCCACACCGACCACGTCGAAGAACTTCGAGTACACTGGAGTGGCCTTGCCTCCCCTTGCCTGCTGGTTCTGCCGCAGTCTCAGTATTCCGGTGATTATGACGTTGTCTCCTGGAGAAAGCGTGTTGACCAGGTCGTCTTCCAGCCACAGGTCAACTTGCGGTGCGGGGATGTTTCCCTTGATTTTCTCAACAGGGTCCTGCATCTGCGAGCGCTGCATGTTCACGAATCCGCTTGCCTGCTCTGAAAGGTAAAGCCCGTCCCCGCGGCCGCAGCCGGGGCATACTGAAGGCTTCTCCACGCCGGTCTTTCCAACCGGAGTGTCTATTGTGCGCGTGCAGTGGATGCAAATCCAGCGCGCCAATTGGAGCTTGGGCATTATTTGGGTAATCAGGGTGACTATGCCGTCCACGCGCACCACCTTGTTCAGGTGCTCGGCTCCGAGGTTCTGGATGGTGTAGCCGGACTCGTCAGGAAGGTTGTTGATGCGCACGTGCGGAGCGAACTCCGTGCTACCGGGAGTGAACACGTCAAGCTGCCTTGCAGCGGCCTCAGCGGCCTTGAGGTAGATGTCCGGCTTGTCCAGAAGCGCGTCCGCAAGCTCGGACTTGTATTTTGAAAGGAGCGAAAAGTCGATGATGAGGCTGCGCTTGTCCGGGTAGGACTGCGCGAGGTCCATCACCTGCTGGTTGCAGTACTCGTTGAAGAACTCGGCGAAAAAACGCGTGGCTGCGCCTTCCTCGATGGGTAGTGCGGACTGTTGGACGGTAGCCACGTTTTATCCCCTAACTTGCCCCAAAAACCCGGAAAGGCGGTTAGTGCCGATAATGTGCCTTGACCGGGAGTAATAATCGTTGCCACGGACAATAAAAATGGTTTCTGAAGCTTACTTCCTATAAAAGTGTTATAAATCCTAGAAATTATGTCATCTTATTCACATTGGAGTTGGTTTTGATGATTACGGAAACACAACTAGCAAACACCAGACTTCTTTTTGGCGTTTATGCAAGCGTGGCTGCAGGCGAGCGGGAGCACGCCACGCACGTCACTGATGCATTGAAGGCGTTTGAAAACAATGAGTATGCCGTTGCAGCAAGCCACCTTTCCAAGCTGCCGGACAGCATCCACAAAAAGGTCGGAAACACGCAGATAGCGTCCCCGGAGCGGAAGTTCGTCCCTGAGATACACGCAGTCTGCGCGCACTACTGGAAATAGCCCCTTTCATTCTTGCGGATAAGGGAAAAACAAGACGCCTACTTCTAAGACGGTAAACCAATTAGCAGTATTTGAAAAAAACGATTAAAAAGAAAAGAATGTTGGAGGGGGTTTAGTTCCCGCCCTCAAGCCTCAAAAGCAGCTTGCGGCCCATTACTTCCATGTACTGGATTTCCTTGCCGACCTCGATGCCTGCTGACATCTCCTCTGGGATGGTGACCTCGAAAGTCTCAAAGGACGCCAAGTCCATAAGCTGCGCGGTGTTGCCGCTCATCGACACGACCTGAGCCTTCTTGCGGTCAATGACAGGGACTTCCACGTCCGCGTCGGAGGGCTTCATCAACATGTGCTTTGAGCCGTCGAATATGGAGACTGCCTCCATGTTGATTTTTCCGGCGCCGTGCTTTCCGGTCTTGCTCTTGGACATGCTGAGAATCTTGCAGGGGTGCTCCTCGGCAATTATGTACCTGCCGACGCGCATGTCGCCCATTGTTGAAAACATTCTGTCTACCATTTGAAATGACACCTCGAAAAACGCGATTGTGCCGACCGGAGCCAATTTCAGGCTGGTTTGTGGCTAATAATTAAGGCAACGAATTTTTATAAATGCCTGCAACTGCAGTTGTACTTGAAATGATGCGTTTTTAGGATGAAATGGGTTTAGCCTGGATATGACCATCTCCCGCGCGACTCTTGTCAAGGCAAAAAATCCTTTAAACAAGGAGACGTTCAAGAATGCGGTCGAAGCAAATGTCAAACTTTATCGCGAACGCTATCCTAAGATAGCCAAACCCTCGCGAGTGGGCTATGATGATCGTTATGAGCGTTATGACCCCCGTTCTGCCCATTCGTTCCATCCAATACTCGCAGCCATACGTGCAAGGTATTCTCCGGAAATTCCGGCGCAAGTGCCAATACGGCGTAATACGGCATTTCCAAACAATATTCGTGTGCTTCAGCTTGCAGGGGGTTTTGGTCAGCTTGAGCACCTTCTTGAAAATGAGGGAATGAAACCAATCGTACTCGACAAGTCCCGTACAAACATATCGCACGGCAAAAAATCAATCGGACTGAAGAACGGGGTTGTCGCTGACGCGGAAAAAATCCCCCTAGTGGCAGGTAGCGTTGATGCAATCATATCCGATCGTTTTTTGCTTTCAGAATATGCCCCAATATGCGGAAAACAGCTCAAGCTTTTTGAAGAAGCAAAGCGCGTGCTCAAGCCGGGGGGAATAATCGTGTTGCACGACCTTTACGAAGACGATGCCATGGATATGACACCAAATAACGTCATCAAGCATCAGGGCGGATGGCGGATAATATATGACGGCAAGCCGCTAAACGAATACAAACGCACTGTAGTGTTTCAGAAAACCAAACGGCAATGGACGTCACTTTTCGACTAACGGCGAGTATTTTATTCCTTTCAACCCTAGATTGTATTCCTAATTTGCTCCAATAGTCTAGCTCGGTCAAGGACAGCGGATTCTCAATCCGCTAACACGGGTTCAAATCCCGTTTGGAGCATTTCCTTTTTCCAACAAGCAAGCGAAGCGTTTAGGCTATTTCAAGGATTTCTTCCAGTTTTTCGATGGTATAGTCCGGGGTTTCCTCCACTGACTCCGGCAGGACTACTGCAAATTTTCCCTTGCAAAGCCACGCGGTCGCGCACCCGGCCTGCTTGGCGAGCGCGACGTCCTTTTTCACTTGGTCACCGACTGCGAGCGTCTCGGCTGTGGGTATTCCGAGGAGGTTCGCGCAATCGAAGAACGAGCCTGCGGACTTTTCTTCCACGATTATTACTGCTTTGAAGTAGCCGCGTATTCCGAGTGACTCGAAGAGGCCGTCCCGGTTCCCGTCGCCTTTCTTGCTTAGAAGGCCCAGCGGGTATTTCTTTGAAAGATACTTGAGCACCGCCAGCGCGCCGGGTTCCAAGCTCTTCGCGTCAGGGTCGTAGAGTGTGCGGGAAAAGTCGAATATGATTGCCTTGACCATGATGTTCTATGGTAGTTTTCCTTTTTTCAAGCCGTATTATTAGCACGCACGCCCACAACAATATCATGGATATCCTTCTTGACTCTCGCATTTCCAATTCCCTCAAACGCCTAGGCTACTCGCCGCTCACGCAGGTGCAGGAACGCACGATTCCCCTTGGCGTGGCGGGAACTGACTTTTACGCGCTGTCGCAAACAGGCACCGGGAAGACCGCGGCATTCATAATCCCGATTTTGCAGCAGATACTGCAAAAGCCCGGCACCCGCGCGGTGATACTTGAGCCTACGCGCGAGCTTGTAATCCAGGCCGCAAACGAGTGCCGCAAAATCTGCGAGGGCATGGGCGTACTAACTGTCGCAGTCTATGGCGGCACTCCCCCGCAGAAGCAGAACGAGTTAATCCGCAAGGGCGCACAAATCGTAATCGGAAACCCAACTCGCATCCACGAGACTTTGCAGAAGGGCGTGCTCAAGCCAAGCGACTACTCCATTTTCGTGCTTGACGAGGCCGACCGCTTGCTTTCAAAGCAGTTCGTTGACGAGACGATGCACATCGCGTCGAGGTTTTCGGGCCGCAAGCAGACTATGATGTTTTCAGTGCAGATGCCCAGCGAGGCGTACGCGTATGCAAAGGCGTTGATGCGCCCCGGTTTTGCCGAGATAAAGGTCGGGAAAGTCTCCGCAAACACGATTACCCACTTCTACACGATTACGCAGGACAAGACTCAGGCGCTTGCAAACCTGCTAAAGGCAAACCCGGTAAAGTCGATGGTGTTCTGCGCGACAAACGACGAGGTCGAGGAGCTTACTAACACCTTGAACAAGTTCAAGATTCAGGTGATCCAGCTCAACTCGCAAATCAAGACTGCACGGAGGCACTCGGCGATGCGCAGGTTCATCTCAGGGGAAGAGCAAATCCTCATCTGCACCGACGTGGCGGCCCGCGGAATCCATTTCCCCGACGTGGAGAAGGTGTACAGTATCGGCCTCCCATCCGCGCCTGAATTCTACATCCACCGCGCCGGACGCACGGGCAGGATGAACGAGACTGGCGAGTGCACAAGCATCATAACTGCGGAAGAGGAAAAGGGCCTCAAGCACATATTCCACTCGTGCGGCGTGACTGCAACGAAAAGATAGGCATTTAATCCCCGGATGGGTTGTAGGTTTTATGGCAAAGAGAAAGGCTGTACGAAAAGCAGTTGCAAAAAAAGCCGCGCCCCAGAAATCGGCAATAGCCTGCGCGTGCGAAAGCCCGAACAACGCGTTGGTGAACGGCCTCGTTATAGGCACTTCTTTTGGCGTCCTTTTGGGCTTGATTACCGGCAACCTCGTCCTGTGGCTTCCCGTGTGCATCGCGCTGGGCATGGTGTTCGGCCAGTTCTTCAAGTGCTGAATCGAAAAAGCGTAATTAGCGTCATCCACTCATTTTGGTGCTAGCTTTCTCATGAAGAATGGCGGCACTATCGTTGTTATGAACGCCATTGCCGAGAGCACCGAATAGTCCGCCGCAGCAAGCACCCCCGATTCCAGCCCGAGCAGGGCGATTATCAGGGCTATCTCGCCACGTGGCGCCATTCCCACCCCGATTGCGAGCGCTTCGTTTGGCTTGGAGCCGCATATGAGCGCGCCCGCTCCGCAGCCGACTATTTTTGTGAGGAATGCGATTGCACAGATTGCGAGTATTGGCACGAGCGCGGGAAGTATGGTTGTCACGTCAACGTAAAGGCCGAGCGAGAGGAAGAACATGGGCGTGAAGAGGTTGGAGAGCGGCTTGGATTGGGACAGCACGCGTTCGGAAAGCCCGGCTGTTGACATCACAAGCCCCGCGACGTACGCTCCGACTATTGCGGATAGGCCGATGAACTCTGCTGAGAACGCGTAGAAGAACACGCCCGCAAGGCAGGCTAAAAACCAGTATTCCGCAGCCGCGCTTCCTTGCGCCTTGCCTTCCTTTTCCTTGAATTTTCCTGTGGCCCACAGGCCTATTGCTATGCCGCCTGCGATGAACACTATTGACGTCGCAAGCAAAGAAAGAAGCGATGCAACCAGGTCGCCACCAGCGCCGGTCTCAAGCCCGGGTATTGCCGAAAGCACGAGTAGCGCAAGAACGTCGTCAATTACTGCCGCGCCGATGATCGTCTTGGCGTAAGCCTTCTGCATCGCGCCAAGCTCCATGAGCACCGCCACCGTGACCCCAACGCTTGTTGCGGTTAGTGCCGCACCGACAAAGAGCGCGTGCGCAAACGAGCCGCCAGTATATTCTGCGTATGCAAAGCCGCCTGCGAATGGGACGAGTACCCCCAAGAGCGCGACGAGCAGGTTGCGTCCGTTGAACACTTCGCCAAGCTTTCCGTGCAGGCCGGCTTCGAACATCAAAAATATCGCGCCAAGCTGGGCGAACACCTTGATCGCCCCGCCCGTGCCTATTGTATGGATTGCAGAAGAGGAAAAAAGCCCGGAAAGGCCGATGGCTGCGAGGATTCCGTAAATCGGCGGCCAAATCACGCCCACGAAGCTGGAGCTGAGGATGACGCCGACAACCAGCAGGGTAATTACCGACGGCTGCTTGAGGTAGCGCACGAGGATCTCTGACACGAGTGCGGCGAGGATTAGGAACGTGACTTCGAACCAAAGCCTTTTTTCCTCGGTGATTTCGGAAAAGAGCGCCGAGCGAAGGATTGAAAGGAAAAGGAGCAGGCCAAGCAGGAATGCGGCGGCTATTGCGAGGTTTTTCGGGAAAAGGGGACTGCGTTTTTGGGAGAAGAGTTCCGAAAGATCCATTGGACTAATCTGAACTGAACGCATGAAAAAAAGCCTTTCGCCGGCGGTCGGCATTGAGCGAACCGGCCGCAGTATGGCGCAAGTTCCCGGTTACGAGCAGCGGCCGACCAACGGCTGGACACCTTGCTCGCGGTTGCCCGTAATCAGCCCTTGGGTGTACGTGAACGCCACTGCTTTGAACTCGAACACGCTGCCGTTTTTGGATGCTCCCGTCGAGTAGCACGGGTTGAGCGTGGAATTGGTTATTGCAGCTGCAAGGCCGGTAAGCACCACTTCCTCCCCCGCGTTGACAATTTGGTTCGGGGTCATGACGATTCCCGTGTTCCCAAAGCCGTCCTGCACGTCAACCGAAGTTAGGAACAGCCGTTCAGTAAGCCTGTTCGTCACTGAGAACGTCAGTGTATTGTTGCTTGCCTTGGCAACGGTTATTGCAAAGGGGCTTGCGCTGGACCAGTATGACTTTGACTGCGACTCCCTTGTTGAGCCGCCCAGTGACGGGAACCAGCCGAGCAGGGCGATTATTACCAATGCAACCAGCAGCACTGCGCCCAGTATGACCAGGTATTCTGTTGCGCCCTGACCCCTTGTCTTTCCCATATACCTTCGAAGCCTTTCCCTGCGTTTAAAGCTTTTGAAACCTTTAGGAGACGCTGTTTCGTCATTTGACTTGTGTCCAGGTGTTCAGTCAAGGGACTAACCTAGTCCCGGATGCACCGTACCGACATTCCGTCCCCGCGGAAATAGGTAGACATCCACCCACTGGCGCTGTTGAAGTTCAAGAATGCCGCGCTAGTATCGCTAATCGAACTGCTCCAGTAGTAGCCCCAGGTGCCGACATCGCTCACTAACGCAGCTCCAACGCTCCGGTGGCCGGCAGCAGTCAGCTTTAGGGGGGACGCATAGGCCGCATTATAATTCGTGCTTCCGGCGTTAATTTCTGCCTGCCATTCATTTGACGTGGGCACGCGCCATCCTGCAGGGCACGGGTCGTTTATTCCGTCGATTCCTTGCCACGTGTTGTTGTTTTGCGGAGTTCTCCAGTCATAATACGGGCTGCTCGTGGACACGATAAAGTTGCTGTGTCCAGGGGTATCTGTAGTAGATAATGTGGTGGTTGTCGCGCTTGCGCGATTCTGGTGGCCATCATCCAACCTTCCCCATTGGAACAGGTCGCCAATCGCAGCTGCGTCGTTGTATGCGGTTGCAACCCGGCTGGCTCCGAGGTTCCTGTCCAGCCAGTACCTGCCTGATTGTGATATAACTACGCCATAGGTGACTTGGCTTCCTTTGTACATGAATGTTACCGTGTCCGTTGAGCACTTGCCTACCAGCGACTGCGTTCCCTGCTGGCGGATGCCCGTAATAGCCCCTTGAGTGTAAATAAAAGAGACGCCCTTGAACTCGTACGTGCTTCCTACGGCTATGCCGTTGCACGGATTATTCCTGCTGAAAGAAATATTCATCAGGTTGATTTCCTCCCCTGCGTTGAAGACCTGGTTGGGTGTCAGGATGGTGCCATTGTTTCCTGAGCCGTCCTGCACTTCTATGGCCGTGAGGTAGACCCTTTCAGTGAGCTTGTTCGAGACGGATAACGTGATTGTGCTCGCGCTTACTTTGGCTGTCGTGATTGCAAACGGCGTAGTCCCGGTCCAGTATGCCTTCGACTGCTGCTCCTTTGTCGTGCTGCTGCCAGACGGGAGCCCGCCAAGCAGGTTAACAGTCACTAATGAGACGAGCAGGACCGCGCCCAAAATCACCAAGTACTCCGTCGAGCCTTGGCCTTTCATCTTGTCCATGGGGGTATTCTCATTCCAGGTACGCGTTCGCGATGTACTGCTGTGCCATCCGGTAGGTGTTGAAGAAGCTTGCGTTGATTGCGATGCAGTGGCGCATTATCTCGCCCCACTTTGGCCTGTTGCCGTAGAACGTGGGGATTATGTCCGACTCAAGCTTGTTGTAAAGGTCTGCGGCGTCGAACGGTACGTTTGTGTCCTGTTCTCCGTTTGCGTCCTGCGGGTGCTCGCCTATGCTCCAGCCGGTCACGTTTTCGATGTGGCCCTCAAGCCACCAGCCGTCAAGGGTGGACAGGTGCGGCACGCCGTTCACAGCGGCTTTCATCCCCGAAGTGCCGGACGCCTCGTAGGGCCGCTGCGGGGTGTTGAGCCACACGTCGCATCCTGCGACCATCTTCTTTGCAAGCTGCATGTCGTAATCTGCAAGGAATACCATCTTCAGCGGCGTGTTCCTTGCGTTGACTGCCTTGCATGCCTGGAAGACTTCCTTGATGAGCTCCTTTCCCCGGTAATCGGCTGGGTGCGCCTTGCCCGCAAAGACTACTTGGATATCTCCGACTTTGCGGCTGACCTGCTCCAGCCGGTTGAGGTCGTAAAGCAATAGGTCGGGCCTCTTGTACTCGGTGAACCTGCGGCCGTAGCCTATTGTGAATCGTCCGGGGTGGAATCCCCTCCCAGTCCTCGCATTGACCACGTCTATGAGTTCCTGCTTCGACTTTTCGTGTGCGGCCCAGAGCTGCTCGCGGTGGATGTATAGCGCGTTGCGCAGCGAGAACGGGTCGAGTTCCCACCCTGAGATGTTGGCGTCAAAAAGGTCGCGGAACGCGGGTGACACCCAGCTTGGGAGGTGCACGCCGTTGGTAATCGTGTCAATCAGGTATTCGGGGAACATCGCCCTGGCAACAGTGCCATGGCTTTTTGCCACCCCGTTGATGTGCTTGCTGACTTCCAGCCCGAGCAGGGTCATGTTGACCTGGTTGTCCTGCACCGCGCGGTCAAGCAAAATCTTGGGAACGTACGAGTCGGTCAGGCGCGTGAAAAGGTCCAAATCAAACTTGTCGTGGCCAGCGGCAACTGGCGTGTGCGAGGTAAAGACGCATTTTTCCTTTACAGAATCCAGGTCGTAGGAATTTTCCTCGCTTCCCGCATCGCGGTAAGTGCGCTTCAAAAGCTCGACTGCAAGAAGTGAGGCGTGGCCCTCG
>Ga0310040_1001585_pt1 | contig 16167 bp, 22 predicted proteins | sample EPASupsiteHSE623_FD_200237 | JGI IMG/M metagenome (GOLD analysis project Ga0310040, IMG submission 200237) | Bioremediated contaminated groundwater from EPA Superfund site, New Mexico - Sample HSE6-23 (v2) (version 2) | ecosystem: Environmental > Aquatic > Deep subsurface > Groundwater >... | reverse complement strand
AAATCGCGGGCATGGAACTGGATGCAAATGCGAAAGAAGCGCAGGCGAGCAAGATGCGACAGGATACCGAATGGTTGCAGGATAAGGCACGTCTGGAGGACCTCACGGTGCGCGAGGAGCCCCTAGTTAAGCAAACCAAGAAAGGCGAGAGGACTTATTACCGGTGGGTAGCCTCCTGGCGAGAGGGCGGAAGGTGCCGCAAGGTGTACCTGGGGAGTTGCAGGAAAATGGGCCAGGCTGAGGCGCTGCAGAAGGCTAGGGAGTTGAAAGCGAGGGCGCTTGGGATCGAAACTAGATAAGCAGAAAATCGTGGACCTTTGCCTAATTGATGGGAAGCTTAGGTGGGAGCCAGTTCCATGGCATTCATTTGGGAGCAGCGACTACGCATTTTCATTATAGAGTGCTCTCGCTGGCAAGCAGGCTCTCTTGGGCCATGAATCGCCAGAACATAGTCGGAGATCTCTCGGAGGGCCGAAGACACCAAGCAGAGTTAAGACCGAGAATCGGAAAAGAGCCCCAGCGTGTCAGACTGGGTTCAAGTATCTTTCTGCTCACGTTGCATCCTCATTTTCTGAGCTGAACCGAGCCCATATGCACCAACACCAGACCCTACAAGATCGATAATCTCTTCATCTGGCGAGAACATTTTACCGTCCTTGGCAATTATTACGTCCATTAGATAAAAGCTCCTTCTAGATCCCTCCATGTTGGTGTCTATTTGATATTCCGATGTTCTTATCCGCCGCTTGTCGTGTTCCAGTCGTTCGATTTCGCCAATATAAGCACAGAAATGCCGCGCCAATTCGCTTTTGTCCTTTGCACCTGCTTCATCTTGCAAAAATTTCAGGAAGGCGAGATAATCAAAGCGCTTTATCGAACTCCACCACTTGAATCGTGCATCAAAGTACTGATCTGCATCATCATCCTTCGGTTTCCTTTCTTCCAGTTCCTTCAAGAAACCTTTGATTTCCTTCTCTGAAATTTCTGAGATTTTCTTTTGTCTGCAGATTATTTCGCGCATTTCGCAATGCGTTTCGACAAAAAACGAAGGAACAAAATAGTCCTTCGAACCGTTAGGGCTCAGTAATATTGCCGGATTTATGGAAAAGTATTTGCGTTTCTTTTTGCCCACAAATTCCTCTCTCGATATGAGGAACCTCTTTTTCTCCATGTCGTTGAGTAACGTTGAAAGAGGGCCCGTCTTGTTCCTTAACGTTTTCAGACGAAATTGCTCGATTTGCCTATCGTTCCATAGATTCTTCTCCGTCAGTTCATTGGCGAATCGGCTTGCTATGTTGTAAGCGTAATCCTCGCCCAGAGCGAGATGCATCAGAATTAGGGTCGCAGCTTCCTCAGACCCTCCTTTGATAGAACTCAGCATATCATACCAGTAGAATTCGTGACCCGGCGTTGAATCTTCGATACATGTCATTGTCGTAATGTTGCCATTTATCTATATTAGCATTTTGCAATATATTAGCTGAATGGAAAATTTTCTAATATATTGGTAATTTAGTGCTGCAATTGAAATATTGATTTATATTCTATGGTTTCAATTAGCTATATGTAGAATTAACACAATAGGAGGTAAAGTTGAGAGATGATCTGCCGGAAAAACTTGAGCAGGAAATGCACCCGCGTGCGGATCGTGCACTGGTGATCCGGATTCTGGAATTTATCAATTCGACACCTGCGGCTTGTGTCTCGGATGTAAGTAATGCAGTTGGGTGCGCAGACATCACTGCCTCGAAGCACCTAATGCGTATGGTTCGAGCGGGATTAGTGATTGAAAAGCGTATCGGTCGCGCTCGGGTATTCATCAAAACGAAAGACACGTGCGCAGAATTATGAATATGCCAAGAAAAATCTGTTGCCCAAGTGTGACCAGCACTAGGGCGCGCGGATCTCCAACTTATAGGAGTTGTCATGCTTAAGTATTCTTGCCGTGAATATAAATCTATCTCGGAGCCGGAACTCTTACGCCTGCAATACGGCGAGGAGGGTCGAGGCCAATTGCTTCAAGTTCATAATGCAGATGGCTTTTGTATAGCGGACTTCTCGTGGGGTTCAGTTGTCCTGCCTGTGGAGCTGGAGGCTGGGCTCCGCAAGCTTATTGGCCGAAAAGTCGGCATCTTAAACCTAGAAGGCTACCGCATGCGATGTCTAGATTGCTGAAGGTGAGCCATGGCATATGGAGCCCTCTCAACGATTTTTGATCAGCCAGGATCAGCCTTCGTATTCTTGCGGCCCGGCATCAAGTTTCCACCATCTGAGGAGGGATGGCAGAATAAAGGCCACAGCTTCCAGGAGGCTGCTGCACACAAGGGCAATGTGGGCTTGATGGCTGGCCGCGGCCACATCGGTCTGGATAAAGATGATCCTGCGGCCTTTGCAGGCCTGGAGTTGCCCGATACAACCTCGTGGGAGACGCGGCCAGGAAGACTTGGCCTATGGTTCTGTTGCAACGATCGCACCCCAGAGGTTCTGGCAAAATACGGCTTCAAGGCGGATCAGGCCCAGATATACCTCTACGATCCGAAGCAGATTGAACGCCAGGATGACAAGGGCCGGGATCTGTTCAAACACGTGGGCGAGATTAAGCTGGAGAGGACCTATCAGGTTATACCCCCAAGCTGGAAAATGCTCGAAGATGGCCAGCGAGCAGATTACAGATTGTTGAACGAAATAGCGCCTTCGGAAATCTCCCTTGATGCCCTGCTCTCCGGCCTCCTACAGATAGGCCTCAGCTTCAAAGAGAAGGACAAGGGCTCTCGGCTGGAGGAGAACGCCGGGAAGCTGGAGGCAAAAGGCAGAGAGGCCAGACAGAAGCGGGCCGAGACCGATGAGCAGAGAACCAGGAGGTATGCAGAGGCAGCCCTTCGGGATGAGGTCCTGATCCTGGCCGGCATGCCTGACGGAAGCCGCAACAGGCAGTTAAACAAATCCGCTTTTGTCCTCGGGCAGTTTGTAGCAGCCGGAGTGCTGGATGAGGATGAGGTTATCCAGGAGCTGTCTTGGGCGGCCAGGTGCGCCGGCCTGCCGGGTGATGAGATCGAGAGGACCATATCTAGCGGGCTAGAAGCCGGCACGAGGCATCCAAGGGAAATCCCGGAGAGGAGCGGACCTTGCGAGAACGCGCCAAAAGGGACAGAGGCCAGATCAGAATCAAACGGACTTACTGTTATCGAGGCTATCAAGGCGCTGGCTGAAGTCTGCGATCACGCTACATCAAGAGATGGCCAGGGTTTTAGCAAGTTCGACCGCGAGGAGCACGAGGACCTCATAGAGAATGCCATCTCCGGTGGAATCCTAACCCCAAAGCAAGAGAAGAAAGCCTATCAATTCCTGAAGAAATACAAAAAGCAGCTTAGGGGCTTGGGGATCTCATACGACGAGATAGGACATATCGTCAGGAGCGGAGGAGACGCGGATTACGGGCTAGCTGAGATTAATGAACGTATCCCGGATTGGATAGCGGAGCATAAATTCAAGACGGTATCCGACACGGAGAGGCTTTACCGCTACGTTCACGGCGTTTATCTTGATGACGGTGAGACGGTCCTTAAGTCCTTGATAGAAAACGAGTTCGGAGACATTACCTCAAATCGCTTGGTGCAGGACATAATCGGCAAGGTGAAGCGCAGGACCTACGTCGACAGGGACCTATTCAATCACAAGAATATCCTGAACGTAAAGAATGGCCTGCTGAATTTGGAAACCTTGCAGCTTCTGCCGCACACGCCGGATTACCTTTCAACTGCTCAAATCGATGTGTTCTATAATCCGGAGGCAAAAGCCCCGAAGATTCAGAAGTTCCTCAAGGAGGCAGCTCAATCCCAGGACATCGCCCTTATCGAGGAGATTATAGGCTGGCTGCTGTGGCCGGACTACAATGTCCATAAGGCGGTTATGCTCCTCGGGCCGGGAAGGAACGGCAAGGGAACTCTTCTAAGGCTCATAACTGCCTTCTTGGGAAGCAAAAGCATTAGCAATGTCACTTTGCAGGATCTGGTGGCAGATCGGTTCGCCAAGGCTGATCTATATGGGAAGCTGGCCAACATCGGCGGCGACCTGCCTTCAAAGGATCTCTCGGACACGGCGGCCTTCAGGAACCTGACGGGCGGCGATGACAACAGGGCACAGGAGAAGTACCGGCCTGCATTCAGCTTCAGGAACAAGGCAAAGCTGATGTTTTCGGCCAACGTTCTGCCGAGGAGCCCGGACGATACCTATGCGTTCTATTCCCGGTGGATACTCATTGAGTTCCTGCACATTTTCGATCTGCAGAAGGGAACCGCGGACCCCGACTTAGATGCAAAGCTGCAGACTCCGGAGGAGCTGAGCGGCCTTCTGAATATCGCTCTTGCTGGCCTTGAAAGACTAAGGGCAAACGGCTGGCGTTTCACCTACGACAAGACCGTTGAAGATGTGGAGATCATGTACAAGAGGAACGCGAATCCAGTTTATGCGTTCCTTCTTGATGAGTGTGAACAAGGAGAGGCCACTGATTACATTGAAAAAACGCTTTTCTACAACCACTTCAAGGAATACGCCATCAAGCATGGCATAAGGCCACTGAGTAGCACGAAGTTCGGCGAACTGCTCAAAGACCAAAGTGAGATCCCGGTATCGAGTTTTAGACCATGGGTCGAATATGGGGATAGACCAAGATGCTGGCAAGGAGTCCGGTTCAAGCACCGTGCTAGCATGTGTCAGTCCATACCGTCCATAGTTTTGCCTACCCCTAGTTCACGGGAAAATGGAATTGAAGATGAAAATGAAAATGAAATAAAAGATAGGGAAGGTAGGGATTGCCGGAACCCTGGACGGTATGGACTGACACGCACTAGCACGGCAAATGAGGGCATAAAAGCCGATCTTCTGCAGGCTGAAGAGGAGCGCAAAGCGAAGGAAGCTCATGCTGGGGAGCAGGCTGCAAAGTACATCAAGAAGCGTTTCAGATCCTACTCAGATATGGCCGGAAGTGTTCCTTATGACACTTCTTCGTCCGAAGCTGAGAAGATCTGCCGCTCATTCCGTGGCCAGCTCATGAAGGGCATTGCGCCAAGGCTAGATTTCTTGATAAAGGATACTGGGCTTTCCATAAATGCCATAGAGGGCTACCTGAGCAGTGCATCTTGGGTTCTCAAAGACGATTCTTCTCCAGGAGGTATCGTGGTCTATCTGCCCGTGGAGGCCTCTACATGATCGAAGGCCAGGACCTGGAGAAGCGCCGCCAATTCCTTTTCGAAACGTTTCGCAGGTTAGCGGATGAAATTGAAAAGATAGATCGAAGGCTAAACTCGAAAATCAGAGGCAGAGGAGGTGCAGCAACGTGAAGAAAAGAGCGAGAAGAGATCGAATCGGACGAAGAGATATACTCAGGGGGATGGCTCGCAGCCTAGTAAGAATCCAGGACCTGAAAAAAGCTGGAGGCTACTCCAAGCAAGACTATGATGGCCACAGCTTCGAGGAATTGCAGCAAAGGCCAGGGAGCGGCAGAGGTGCGGCAGCAACATGACAAGCTCATGGTGGATGTCCTGCAGAAGTTCCCGGACGGTACCCACGCCAATCTTGGACATCTGTATGATCCTCAAACGTACAGAAGGAAACGTCAAGCGCATTCTGGTCGATATGGAGGAGTTGGGGCTGGTCGAGCGGATTGAGATATCCATCCCAGGTCGAAAGGCAAGGTACGGCTGGAAGAAAGCAGTTCATGATGGCGATTCAAAAAAAGTGAGGCTGATTAGATGGCATTAATCGAAGAGAAGCCCGGTTATCCCGGCGATTTTGGCAAAGCATTCGAGAGCGAGGATTGTCTTCGCATAGCCAGAGAGCTTTGCAGGACAGGAAATCTCCTGAAGAACTCTGATGACAGGGTATATGGAACGCCCCCGGGCCTAGTCTCTATTGTGGACCTGTCCCATGAGATGCACCGGGCCTGCAGCACGCTGGCCAAGGTGCTTGAGGATGCCGGGTGGTTCCAGGTCCTGGAACTTCCGGGCTATTATTTCCCACCGGAATCCAAGGAGGGGCTGGAGTAGATGGGAAGATCTCCGGGCCACATGGAAAACGGCAAATGTCGAAGCTTCCAGCGCAAGAGGTACAATGACGGATGATGCGTTAGGATGCGTTAGGACTAACGGATCCGATCCGAGGTGCAAATCCTGCAACCATCCCAATCATGAAGAATGTGATAAAGATTATTTTAATGGAGTGATTACAAAATCCGAATACGCTCGCCGCATAGGCTGTAGCATCCCCAGTGCCACCAGACACCTGGAGGGCCATGTTTCCAGGGTCCTGGCAGTGGCAACTGACGCACAGGCTATAACGGATCCTGATCCTCAACGACCAACAGCAGGAGACGGACTAACGGATGAAGCGTTAGGATGCGTTAGAAATTCAGGATTTGATCCGAGGTGCAAATCCTGCCGTCATCCCAGCCATGAGGAGTATGATAGAGATTATTTTAATGGAAAAATAACCAAGTCCGAATATGCTCGGCGCGTGGGCTGCAGCATCCCCAGCGTCACCAGGCACCTGGAGAACCATGTGCCCAAGAATCTGGCAGCTGCCACGGAGGCACGGGCCGTGGCCAAAGCGGATACTTTGCTTGAGGACGTCAAAGGCCTGCGAAAGAAGGCTGTTGGCATCCTGGAGGCGGCAGAGAAGGCTGGAGACCTGAAGACCGCACTCCTTGGCATCAGAGAGGCCAGGAGCTGCATGGAACTCCTGGCCAAGGTCGAGGGCCAGCTGAAGGACGCACCGCAGGTCAATATCACACTCAGCGCCGAATGGATCGAGCTTCGAACCATAATGCTAACGGCCCTGGATCCTTTCCCAGAAGCCAAGCTGGCGGTGGCAAATGCACTCCATGAGAAATGACGATGCATATGCTATGGACCCGGTCCTGTGGGCCCGTGAGGTCCTGGGCTATCATCCCGATGAGTGGCAGGCCAAGCTCATGCGCAGCCGTTCCAAGAAGATCATCCTGAACTGCTCCCGTCAGAGCGGCAAGTCCACGACCTGCGCAGCCCTGGGCCTGCACGAGTCGATCTACCGTCGCCCCTCATTTGGCCTCGTGATCGCCCCGTCAAAGGACCAGAGCGCAGAGCTGATGCTCAAGTTCGATGAGTTCCGCGGTGCCGTCGAGCTGCCGAGCGATTACCTGAGCACGGATACAAAGCTTGCCGTCCGGTTCTCAAACGGCAATCGCTTCATAGCCCGGCCCGGCTCCGAGAAGAGCTCGAGGGGCTTCTCGGCTGTCACACTGCTCCTGGAAGACGAAGCCGCCCGGGTGCCTGATCCGCTCTACAGTTCCGTCCGTCCCATGCTGGCGGTGAGCAATGGCCGGCATATCCTGATGAGCACTCCCTTCGGCAAGCAGAACCATTTCTTCAAGATATGGGATGAGCAGCGCGACATATGGGAGTGGTACGAGATCCCTGCGGAGATGTGCCCGCGCATCTCGAAGCAGTTCCTGGAGGAAGAGAAGCGGATCAACCTCTGGTTCGAGCAGGAGTATCACTGCGCGTTCCTGGATGCAGAGGGATCCGTGTTCAGTTCAGACCTGTTCAAGTCGCTGGCGAATCCGTCAGTGACTCCGTTAAAATTCTGAGGTGATGAATCGTGGTAATGGTCATACCGGAAGTTAAAAGATACCTGCTGGGCTGCGACCTGGCCAAGTCCCTGGATTACACCAGCTTCGCAGTCATTGAGATGGTCTATGAGACGAAAATCAAGGGCTTTGCCTATCACCTGAGGGCCCTGGACCGCATCAAGGGCGTGGACTACCCGAAGATCACGGACCTTGTCATCGCCAGCATCCAGAGGCTGCAAAATGAGCAGGGGACGACAGACGGCCCGCACATCTGCATGGATGCAAGCGGCCTGGGGGCCCCTATCAGGGATTATCTGCTGCAGTCGGGCGTGATCAACGGCCTGGTAAATCTCTATCCTGTGGTGTTCACGGGCGGGGAGGCGGCACGCTTCGATAAGGTGACCTTCAACTACAATATCAGCAAGAGCCTGATAATCTCCAATTTCCTGAGCCTGATGCAGCGCAAGAGGTTCGACTACAGTCCAGGGCTGGAAGCGTTGCCGCTGCTAAATCAGGAGATCTCTTCGTTCAAGTATCATCTGACTTCTTCGGGGCATACCGGCTTTGACGCTGAGGTTGGGGCCCATGACGATCTCATCTGCGCCATATGCATTCCTCTGATCATTGGCGAGTGGCAGTTCCAGGTGCCGCCGGAGTATGACAGCGACGATTTTTCAGGGAGCTATGAAAGCATTGACATGGGCGTCTACTCGGGCCCTTACTGAAAAAACAAATTTTATTTGATGAAAGGAGTTCTGTTGAATCCTGTGATGGTGTCCATGTAAAAAACACAATCAATAGACCATTTAATTTTTCATACCACCACAGGATGCAACAGTACACATGTACCAACTATTTATATAGTTGGACAACGTATAACCCTAAAAATTGCTATCTGGAGGGAAATAGTGAAAAATGTATTGGCATTGCTGTCGATTCTAGCAATGGCATTGACCTTCAACGCAGCCTCCGCTGCTGGTAGAGAATACAATGTCTCCGCTGTTAAGGACATAGTCTATGGACCTATCTTAGATTCCTCTCAGACGCCGACTGTGCTGGTATGCGGCAATGTTTGGGACGGCCAGGCAGATGCGCCCCTAGGCCCCATGGAGATCCTGGTCCAGAACGGAAAGATAGCAGAGATGGGCAAGAAGGTAAGCAGGCCTGCGGGCGCTCAGGTCATCAATCTTGTCAACGAGATGGTGACTCCGGGGTTTATCGATTGCCATGCGCATCTGACTTTCGACCCAACAAACTTTATGGGTATGATGTCGGAAACAGCATCTCAGGCTTTCGTGCGTTCCTTACCGAATACGAAGCAAGTACTCCTGAATGGATTTACAACGGTATGTGATTTAGCCACTGCGCCTCAGTGGGGCTTCTTGACCATTGATTTGAAGAACGCCATAAATAAGGGGCTGATCGTAGGTCCCAGGATGATAGTTGCACCACACGCAATATCTTGCACAGGTGGCCATGGCGATTTTACCGGCGTATATACACCTGACGTATGGAATGCAGTGAAGTCATACGTAATTGCAGATGGGCCTGATGCGATCCAGACGGCGGTCAGGACAGAGGCCAAGGGCGGAGCAGACTGGATCAAGGTCACAGGCACAGGAGGTTTCATGTCGCCCAATGATGATCCGGCGGATCCCACCTATATCCAGGAGGAGATGAACATCCTCGTGAAGACTGCTCACGACATGGGAAAACCCGTCGCGGTCCACGCCTATGGCGATGAAGGAATTAGGAGAGCAGTTATTGCAGGGGTAGACGTCATCGAACATGGAAACATGGCCTCTCCTGAGACGCTGAAGATGATGGAGAAGAATGGCACCTTCATGGTCCCTACCCAGCTCGCCTTAGAGGACGGGATTGACAACATCAACAACAGTGCCTATTGGGCACACCAGTCCGCTTCTTATTACGAAAAGACTGTGAAGTATGCACCGACTATTCTGGCATCCGCAAAGAACCTCGGTAATAGCAATGTGAAGATCGCCTTTGGAACTGATGTAGGGAGCTTACCCTTCGATCAGGTATGGAAGGAGTTCCCCATCATGGTCAAGAACGGTATCACGCCGCTGCGCACCCTCAAGGCCGCTACCAGCATGGCAGCCGAGCTCCTGAGGAGGCCTGACATTGGTACCCTGGCCGTTGGCAAGACCGCGGATATCATAGCCATGCCAGGAAATCCCTTCCAGGATATCAATGTCACTGGAAAGGTCGACTTCGTCATGAAGGATGGCAAGGTCTACATTTAAGCGTGCTGTAGTTTCGGTTCTGTTGAATCTTGTGGTGGTGACCTGGTAAAACCAGCACCATGTGGCCATCCAAAATTTAGTACCACCACAGGATGCAACAGTATAACTGATGCCCGATAATAGCCCGCAAGCTCGAATCCGAGGAGGCCAAGGCCCTGCGGAGATTGAGGCTTGTGCAGGCGAGGCTATACCCCGAGTCTCGGCATAAACGCCAGGTAGCTCTTCCTCATCTCCTTTGGCAAGAGGTGACTTCCTCCCCGCCCCTGAAGGGCAGGTCTTCCTGATTCATCGTCAGGGCCTGGCGGGCAAGAGCTCAGCAGTCTCGCCGCCCGCTCTATGCGCATTCTCGCAAGGATACCTGGAGGAACGCAAGAGAGCGGGGACCTGGCAGACTGGAGCGGCCAGGGGCCGTCCTGCATTGCATGAACCTGGCCGATCTCTGGCTGGCCAGGAGTAGGTGAGATGGGTGCATTGCTTGGGCGATCTGCAGATAGCCGGGGCCCTGGCCGAGATCTTCCAGCCCCGGGCCTAAGGGAATCGATTGAGAGATTCAGAGTATTGGGCGCAGAAGAATGAAGGAATTGGTTTGCGGACTGAATCGGGCAGATGCGACGAGGAAGCATTCTTGAGGTCCCGATCATTTGTCAAATGGTCTCTACTGTCACATAGATCCGGAGGACGTGCGCAAGGAATACATGACGCACATACCGCAGCTGGGGGTGTAGCTGGGGGGATTTCCTGTGCAAGTTATTTTCCCAAAATTTTATATCTAAATCGAGGGCATAGACCATATAAATGACAATAAAAGTCCCTGCATGTTTTTTACTGCTCATCATTGTGCTCTCGACAAGTTGCATGGGAGCTGTGAAAGGGCAGATCGATAGCGCTCCGGCTTTTATCAAAGACATGCAGACAATCCGCGAGGGTCCAGACAGCTTCGTTGTTGATTTTTCACTTTGCGATAAAGACATGGTTGAAACGATCTCTGATGGGAAGGCCATTATTGAGATTGTCCAAACCCCATACATTAGCTACAAGGGCAGGCCTACTGTTTTATTCAATCAAACGCGTGAAGTGAAAAAAGCTGACTTCAAGGGATCCATTTCAGGGATCCGATACTATAGCTTTGGCCCGATTTCGAATTCGCAGTTCAATCATCTGAGCATAATGGGTGCCAACTATGCCGTTGTCAATATATATTTCAAGACGCCTGACGGCAAAATCCTCTCAAGTCGATGTGATCTACCAATTCCCTTGTAATGAGCCAAAAAGAGGGAAGTCTCTATGACATTCATCCGGCATTTGAGAAAATGTCAAAGAATGTGAAGAGGCAAGCGCTGTCCGCAAGCAATATGATCCGCTAGAAGCAACCTCATCCCTCCAGCCTGAACTCCTGCGGCCATAACCCATCTTGCTTGGTGCCGATATCTTCAGGGCCTGCGGCCTCAAAACGATTCTGGATCATCTCATCCACATCCTGGAGCCGGATCCCGAAGACCTCTGCCAGGATCTCTTTGGCTGTCTGCAGCTCCATGATCCTTCGATCGAGCACAATCTCTCTCTGGGGCCTGAATAGCCGCTTGATGACTCCTGCCATGATATGCATATACTGCGTGCAAGGTTAAGTAATTTTGGAGGAAAACAATATCAATAGAATATTTTTACATGATATAATGTATGGATAAGATACAAGCTTAAGAATAGATCTCTTTGAACTCAGATCTGCAGAAAAGGAATGAATCCGCCCGTCGAGAGTAGCAAAAACCTTGGGGGTATCGGGCGGCTCCAGGCTATACTACTACTCACAAGTATGAGTAGCTTAGCCGCGCGGGGCGAAAGTAATCTGGCGGGTGGGAATGCCATCGAGTGGGATCATTTTCGCTCGCACGCATTGACCTCATGCCATCCAAAGCCTGAATACATGATACACAAAAAATGACCGCCAAGAGTATATTGGTATTATTCAACCAAGTCTTCCAGAGCCTTATAAACGATCTCCTTTCATCTCGTTCCTCTATTGTCTTTATTTGTGAAATAAGTATATCCGTGCATCGCGTATAAAACATGGGCCAAATATTTTGCCTCGGAGCTATAGCTGTCTCCTGAAGAACTGGCCGAATCTCAGCCCTTGAACTGAGGAGGAGTTGTTGCATGAGTCGGCCCGGCATGTGGCGACATCCTCCATATCTCATTTAGCGAGAAATCGAGTTTTAGACATGAGACGAGAAGTATATTGGCATTGGAGTGAAATCAAATGGAAGCTATAGCTTGGTATAAGAATGGGAGCCGAGCGGGATTTCACAGATTTTGCATTCAAAACAGATTTAAATTGATATCAGTAAGGCTGCTAAATGTTTATGAACCCATAAAAGGATTATTATATCACCATCGTCTCAGACCTTTGAGGAATGCAGGGGTCTATCTTCTTTTAACCCGGACTGTGATTCATCCCGCATTTTACTCTTTCGAAGAGATCAATAGCTTACATAGTTTGGATTTCTGCCAAGCCCCATTCATAGATTTTTCTCTGGCAATTCAACCGATCAGTACCGACCAATCAGGATCAAATTCATAAAGTTAGCAATCGATCGGGTATCGGATAATAAGCGATCCATGCAGAACAAATGGGAGATGTTAAGATGAAGCCTGATATCAAAATTAAGGAGATAAGTGAACAGCCAACGATAACCATCCGAGAAAACGCGACTATGGCCTCCATCCCGGTGAGAATCGGCAAGATTTATTCTGAGATTATCACGTTCATGAGCAAAAAGGGGATTGCTCCTGCCGGTGCTCCCTTCGCATACTGGCATAACATGAATTCAGAGAGCATGAACAAAGGCCTATTCGATATGGAATGCGGTTTTCCAGTTGGCGCGCCGGTTGAAGGAGAAGGTCAAATAAAAGCAAGCAAATTGCCAGGTGGAAAAGTCGCAACGGCCATGCATATTGGCCCGTATGAAACTCTAGTCGAAACCTATGAGGCAATGCAATCCTGGACAAAAGAGAAGGGATATCAGGTCGAGGATGATATGTGGGAAGCCTATTTGACCAATCCCTGTGAAGTTCCTGATAAATCAAAATGGATGACGGAAATTTTCTTGCCAATAAAGCAATCTAAGACATAAAGAGCGATCCTGCCTGATGTCTGGCCTTTCCTGCGATAACGCACTCAGCGAATGCCCTGAATAATTGGGTTGATATTGGGATTCTCCATGTTAAGCCCCTTGGCCAGCGCGCTTGATGAGCCCGAAGCTACCGGGGCCGCGGGAATGGTGTCTGGCTGCTACGCAAAGCCCCAGCTTGTTTCGCCTTGGCAGACTGTTGATCTCGAAGCCATGGAGTTGCAGTCTGCCAAGGAGATCCTGGCTGAAATCTTCCGAACCAGATCCGAGGACATCGAGGACATGATTCAAAGGCATCTGGCTGAGAGGAGCTAGCGTGAAGAGCATTGATGGCCGGCATGGTCCTCCCTTAATATGTGACCATTGGCAGGATTCCGAAGAGCGCGAGGCGGGGAGGAGGAAGGCGGCCATGTGTCTTGAGAATCGGAGTCGTTCGATACGCCCATGAAAGTGTGGAATGCATTGATGGACATATGCTGTCCTCCATTGCCATTTACTGCAGAGTATATATATTAAAAATTGTAGCCACATGTCTTTAGGATGCATCACAACTTATTAAGGAGGTTTAGAACATGCGCAAATCAAAACTCTTTAGACAATTGCTTGAGAAGCCGGGTTTGACTTTAAGACCTTGTGCATACGATGCCCTTTCAGCCATTTTAATAGAGCGTGAAGGATTTAACTTACTAGGGACATCAGGCTACGCTATTTCTGCTTCTTCAATCGGACAACCGGACCTTGGATTAATAAGCTTCGGAGAATTGTTTGATAGGGCAAGAAATATAATAAATAGCATTTCGATACCAGTCGATGTTGACGCCGATACCGGTTATGGAAACGCTCTAAATGTTTACTGGACCGTTAAAAATTACATAAAGATCGATGCAGCCGGAGTGAGAATCGAGGATCAAACTTGGCCCAAGCGATGTGGCCACATGAGCGGCAAATCAATTGTCTCGAAGGAAGAAATGGTTCATAAGATTCAAGCAGCTGTGAGGAGCAGAGACGAAGAAAGCTCAGATATGGTCATTGGTGCTAGAACCGATGCTAGAGCGATTGAAGGTTTCGAAAAGACAATTGAGCGCTGCATTGATTATGCCAAAGCTGGTGCTGATTATATTTATGTAGAATGCCCACAATCTCTTGGAGAAGTTAGACAATTTGTCGATGGAATTCCAATACCATTGGCATTTAACTTGATCCCAGGAGGTAAAACTCCTTTGTTTGCAATTTCAGAACTGCAGGACATTGGAGTGAAGTATCTCTCGATTCCTATGATCTGTGTCTATCCGGCTGCAAAAGCAATGTCGGATGCTCTGAAGATGTTGAAGGATGGTGATCTTGCGGGAATTGGAAAAATTGGCGTTAGCTGGTCGGAATTTAATGATCTAGTAGGGGGTCGAAAGTGGAGACAATTGGAGGATGAATTTAGGTAAGGCATGATTCAAAGACGCCTGGCGAAGCGAGCCGGCGTGAAGAGCGCGAATGGCCGGCCCTTCCTGGAAGTACCCCCCCCCAATTTTTTAAGATTTTTAGATAGGGACCTACATATGGAGATATGAACGAGGCGCGGATCTGGATTCTTGCGGTGATCCCAACAGGAATAAATCTATTGGGCACCTGAAATGGTCGAAACTTTTAGAGGTGACCGCAGATGTCAATAGATAGTTACATGGTCAGGGCGATGGCACGACATGAGGTTGATCTCGCCATATCCTGGGCCAATTCTGAAGGATGGAATCCAGGTATTCACGATGCTGAGACATTTTACCTGACCGATCCACAGGGCTTCTTCGTGGGGATATTTGATGGCGAGCCGGTATCAAGCATCACTGCGGTGGCCTATAATAAATCATTTGGTTTTCTGGGATTCTACATAGTCCGACCTCCGTATAGAGGTCGGGGATTTGGAACCGAGATCTGGAATGCGGCGATAGAGCACCTGAATGGCAGAAATATAGGGCTCGATGCAGTCTTGGAGCAGCAGAAGCGTTATGAACGCATTGGATTCCGACCATGTTATAGGAGCTTGCGCCAACAGGGTGTTGGAACGGGGCGTGAAAACAAAGGTGAGGGCATAAAATACCTCTCAGAGGTGCCAATGGAGGATATTCTGGCGTATGATGATCGGCATTTTCCTGTGCCCAGGCATGCATTCACTAGTTCATGGATCAGGCAGCCAGGAGCGGTCGCCTTGGGGGCCTTGGATGGAGGAGAGCTGGCGGGCTATGGCGTCCTCCGAAAATGTTATCAAGGCTACAAAATCGGCCCGCTTTTTGCCGATGATAGTGAGATAGCCGATGCTTTGTTCTGTGCCCTTTGTGGACACGCGTCTCGGGGGACGTTGGTCTTCTTAGATACGCCGGAACCTAACACCGCCGCCTTGGAATTGGCGAAACGCCACCAGATGCATCCCGTATTTGAGACTGTGCGCATGTACACCAAAGGAGATCCCGGCCTGCCGTTGGAGGAAATCTTCGGCGTGACGAGCTTCGAGCTGGGATAGATTTCTCATCATGTTCTCCTCGGCCAGGATATAAAGAATCCAATCTCCCATCCAAAACTTGCCCTTCGGCAGAGTGGACCTCTGCGGCTCAATAAGGCATGGAGTTTCTGCATCCTGGCGGAGATCCTCGGGGCGAGATCCGAGGACATCGAGGACATGATTCAAAGCCGCCTGGCGTAGAGGAGCTGGCGCGAGGAGCAGGAATGGTCGGCAGCTTTTGCGTGGGCAGAGTTGCCCTGGGCAGGGTCTTAGAGAGAGCGGACCGGGCGGCTAAGAGCTGCCAGTTGGCGTTCTGCATCGCATGAACCTGGCGATCCTCAGCTCGGCCCCCGGATGCAGTGTGCTTGGCTTACTTGGCTGAGCGAACTGCAGACGGCCCGGATACTGGCCGAGGTCTTCCAGCTCCGGATAGCGGCGCATCAAGCGAGTGATTCGGAGCGCTCTAGGCGCTGAAGAAGGAAGGACCTGGTTTGCGGGCTGGGGCGGGCAGATATGATGAGGAAGCATTCTTGAGGTCCCGATCATTTGTCAAGTCTCTGCTAACACATAGATTGGAGGACGCTCGCAGGAGCTGCATGACGCATATACCGCAGCTGGTGGTGTAGAGGAAGATTCTGCAGCACCAATTCTGCCTCAAGCTGGCCCGGCCCGAGAGGAAGTTCGGAA